>ERZ777305.1477-NODE-1477-length-27388-cov-9.916072_pt1 | contig 27388 bp, 19 predicted proteins | sample MGYA00374965_ERZ777305 | MGnify/ENA primary metagenome ERZ777305 (study PRJEB29328, sample SAMD00013331) | mouse gut metagenome | study: EMG produced TPA metagenomics assembly of the Metagenome analysis of fecal microbiota from mouse which was promoted... | reverse complement strand
CGATTCACGTCGCATTTCGACGGATCGCTTGCCCCAAAAGTAGTACAAATAATTGTATCGTACAACAATTTGCATGCTTTTTTTGTTATTTTTCGTGTTTTCGGGGAATTTTTATGTGATTTCAGGGTCCGCGAGCCTCGGAGAGTCGCAATACCATTTATAATATATTCGGGCAGCAGCCTGCGGAGCTCGCGTGTGAGCGTTCGCGAACAATAGCGGGCCTCCGCCGGGCGGAGGCTGCGGCCCGCACGGTTCTCCGAACTGCATTTTGCTGACGCACGTGAATTGTCGACAAAATCTATCTTCGGCGGCTGCGGGGGGCGCACCAAAGGTGCGAGCCGCCGAAGATAACACCGCCGAGCGGTGCGCTGACGCATGAGAATTAATACAATTCGAAGAACTGCGAGGCTGCGCCCCGAATGCCTAAAGCAACCCAAAAGCCGCCGAAGATAACACCGCCGAGCGGTGCGCTGACGCGCGTACATTACGCCCGCCCGCGATTCTGCGACATATATACATTATAAAAATCCGCAAAAAAAATCGGCCGTTCCGTCGTCGAACAAGGCGCCCGCAGCAGGGTTGAGACGACGAAAGTGACACGTAATATGTTGATATTAAAATATTTTATTATATAGGGGGGGGGTAAAAATTTGTGCAAAAAATGTTGCAACGATATAAATAATTTCTAACTTTGTAAACGGAAGATATGCAAACAGGACTGAAAAGATGAAACGATTTTACCGAGAATATGTCTCTGAAGAACGAGTGTATCGCGTTCTCGGCGATCGGTGCGGATTAATTTCCCCCCCCCTCGTTCGGTCCTTTCCTTTAAACTTTAATTATCCTTATTCTAACCATTTCGATTCGTCGAGCGGCCGTGCGACGCTGCTTGGCGAGGATTCGCGCCTCCTCTCGTCCTTGGCCGAAAGAGGTCGCGCCGTCATGTTTCGCGCTTCGAGCGTAGGCCTGCCGAGCGCGCGAAAGGTCGTGCGCGCGTCGTCGTGCGCGATCAGTCCGCCCGCGGTCCGCGCGGAGCGATGCGAAAGACGCTTGCAGTCTTAAGATCGAGACACACTACGACAATTTAGATTCATACGAGGAGCATGCGGCCCTCCGTCGGACCCTGAAACACAATCCGTAAATCGCGCCGCGCCGATGACATACCGAACTACCTTAAACCTGATTGTTGAACCTTAAAAACTCGAGCCTATAAGAAGAGATCTACATTTCCAATCCTAAATCACATCATAATGTTGTGCAGGGCGTTGCGGCGATGTCGCGACGCCGGTGATCGCTCGGTCGAAATGCCGAGGCAGGGGCGTTATCGCCCTTTCGGAGAGGCCTTCGACCGAACGACGAAGCGAAATAAAGATAAAGTAAGTAACCGCGTTTTATACTAACAGCCTAAAATTATTAACCATGAACAAAACGAAAAAACTTTTGTGGCTTATCGCACTTTTCGGAGCGATTTCCGTGGTTGGATGTAGCGACTCGGGCGAAAACGGCGGGACGAACCCCAAGGGTCCGTTGTCGTTGTCGTCGATTACGCCTAATTACGGCAAGTATCTCGAAAAGGTCATTCTGCGAGGGTCGGGATTCGGCAAGGCTTCCGATATCAAGGTCTATTTCAATCAACGCGAGGCGGCCGTGATCGGCAGCAGCAAGACGGGCACCGAACTTTACGTGCTGGCTCCCCGTCTCCCGGGAGAGGATTGCGTCATCTCGGTGGTGCAGGGTCAGGACTCGCTGACGTACGACGAGCATTTCGACTACACCGTGTCGACCACGGTGAGCACCATCTGCGGCAACGGAACGCCTACCTACAAGGATGGAGCTCTGACCGAGGCCCAGGTGAGCCCCTACTATCTGTGCGTGGACGACAACGAGAATATATTCGTCATCAGCCGCAACGCCCCCAGCGGCGACGCGGGCACTTACACCATCGCACGTATCGATTTGGAGAACGACGAGCTGGTGTCGATCTTGGCCGAGACGGGCAACGTGCCCTGCGTGGCTCCCGACACTCAGATCGTGACGTGCCCCACCGAGACGAACATGGGCAGCTTCATCGAGATGAACCCGTTGGAGATGTGGGCGCCGCGTATCCGTTCTTTCAAGTGGTACGACGGCAATCCTCCGCAGTACGGATGGAAGCACTGCATGGTGGTGAATCCGTCGGACGGCAAGATCTATTGCCGATTCTACTTCGGACAGTTGATAAAGATCGACCCCAAGACCTATGAGACGGAGTTGGTATGTATGACCGACCAGTTCGACACATACGGCATGACGTTCCGTCCGCAGGAGCCCAACGTGCTCTATTTCACGGGATGGCAGAATCACGGATTGTATAAGGTGGATATGAATGCCGAGAATATCGAGGCGGTGCATGTCAACGGAGGCAACTCCACCGCGGGTCACCGCGACGGCGAATTGGGCGACGCTCTGTTCAACGGGCCGTCGCAGATATATTGCGACGCCGACGGCAACATGTACGTGGCCGACTGCTACAACCACTGCATACGTCGCGTCACTCCCGAGAATCAGGTGGAAACCGTGCTCGGCGTCCCGGGCGAATCGGGTTGGGTCGACGGCACGCAGGAGGTGGCCAAATTCAACCAACCGCGCGGCATCGGCATCGCGCCCGACGGTTCGGTGTATGTGGCCGACTGGGGCAACTGCCGTATCCGCAAGCTCTCGATTAATTAACCCTTAACTCAAGAAAACGATGAAACAATTAACCATAATATGGTCCCTGTTCATATTCATATTGATAGGAACGCAGTCGGCTTCGGCTCAGGCCTATGTCATGAAAGGTACGGTGTCCGATTCCGAAGGCCCGCTGATCGGCGTGTCCGTAACGGTTAAGGATAACCCCACGAACGGCACCATGACCGATGTCGACGGTAAATTCACGATCAAGGTCGAGCGCGGCGACAAGCTGTTGTTCACCTACATAGGTTACAAGGATATAGAATATCTGGTGGTCAAGCAGGAGCAGGACCTCAAGATCAAGTTCGAGGAGGCCGCCACCGAAGTGGACGAGGTGGTGGTGACGGCTCTCGGCACCCAGCGTAAGATCTCGACCTTGTCGGCCGTGACCTCGGTCGACGTGAGCGAGTTGCAGCAGCCCACCGCGTCGGTGGCCAACCTGCTGGGAGGTCGCGTCGCGGGTGTGATCTCGTCTTTGGGCAGCGGCGAGCCGGGCAAGAACATCGCCGAGTTCTGGATCCGCGGTATCGGCACCTTCGGCGCCAACGCGTCGGCTCTGGTGCTCATCGACGGTCTGGAGGGCGACATCAACTCGATCGACCCCGCCGACATCGAGAGCTTCTCGATTCTGAAGGACGCCTCGGCGACGGCCGTTTACGGTGTGCGAGGCGCGAACGGCGTGGTGCTGGTCACCACCAAGCGCGGTCACGCCGACAAGATGAACATCACGGTGCGCGCCTCGGCGACGCTGTCGCATCTGAAGCGCATGCCCGAATTCGTGGGCGCGTACGACTATGCGCTGCTTGCCAACGAGGCTCGCGCGGTACGCGGCGAGGAGGTGCTCTACACCCCCGTGGAGTTGGATATCATCCGCAACAACCTCGACCCCGACATATATCCCAACGTGAACTGGCAGGACGAGATCGTCAAGAAGAACTCGTGGAAACAGAACTATTACGTGAGCGCGCAGGGCGGCGCCAAGCTGGCCCGTTACTTCGTGTCGCTCAACGCGGCTCTGGAGGATGCGGCCTACAACGTCGACAAGAAGAGTCCCTATTCGGGTAATGTGGGTTACAATACTTACGGTTTCCGCGCCAACATCGATCTGGAGCTGACCAAGACTACCAAGATCTATTTCGGCAGCAACGCCTTCCTGAAGATCCAGAAGAACCCGGGCGTGGCCGATACCAACTATATCTGGGATGCGCAGGCCAACATCCACCCGTTGCGTTTGCCGCTCATGTATTCTAACGGCCAGCTGCCCGCGGTGGGCACGGGCGCCGATACCTCGCCTTACGTGATGATCAACCGCATGGGCCGCCGCAACGACCAAGAGTTCGCGGGCAAGACCACGCTGGCCATCGAGCAGGATCTGTCGATGATTACCGAGGGCCTCAAGATCCGCGCGCAGGGCGCGTACGACATTACCTCGTGGTTCAACGAGAGCCGTTTGATCCAGCCCGCGCTGTATGAAGCCGTGGGCCGCAATCAGGCGGGCGAGCTGATTACCATCCAGCGCGTGAGCGAGCAGGCGGCGAGCTATTCGAAGAATGTCAACCAGTATCGCAAGTACCACTTCGAGAGCACGCTCAACTACGACCGCGTATTCGCCGACGACCATCGCGTGTCGGCTCTGGTATACTACTACATGAGCGACGAGAAGTACTCGAGCGAGAGCACCACCAACATGAACTCGATTCCGAAGCGTTATCAGGGTATATCGAGCCGAATCACTTACGGTTTCCGCGATACCTACATGCTCGACGTCAACTTCGGTTACACGGGTTCGGAGAACTTCCAGCCGGGCCGCCGCTTCGGTTTCTTCCCCTCGGTGGCATTGGGTTGGGTTCCCACCAATTACGAATTCATGAAGAAGGGGCTGCCGTTCCTCGATTTCCTGAAGATCCGCGCCTCTTACGGCACCGTGGGCAACGACCGCATCTCGAACAAGCGTTTCCCCTATCTGACCATCGTGCAGCGCGGCAGTCATAATCCGTGGGGCTCGACCTTGGCCGAGACCTTGTGGGAGACCTATACGGGCGCCGACAACCTCAATTGGGAGAAGGCCAGCAAGCTCGACGTGGGTATCGAGGGCCGTCTGTTCGGCGATCGCGTGAACTTCGTGGTCGACTTCTTCAACGACGTGCGCGACGGTATTTTCCAAGAGCGTCAGCAGGTTCCCGATTACGTGGGCCTCATGTCGAACCCTTACAGCAACGTGGGTAAGATGCGCAGTTACGGAGCCGACGGCAACATCAGCTTCACGCAGCGTCTGAACAAGAACGCGTCGATTACCCTGCGCGGTAACTTCACCTATTCGAAGAACGACGTGAAGAACTGGGAGGAGGCCAACCCCGCATATCCCTATCAGGAGAACTCGGGCTATCCCAACGGCGTGATTCGCGGCTATCAGGCTATGGGCCTGTTCAAGGACCAGCTCGATATCGAGACCAGCCCCGTGCAGACGTTCGGCGAATATAAGCCCGGCGATATCAAGTACCGCGACATCAACGGCGACGGACGCATCGACACCGACGACCAAGTGCCCATCTCGCACTATATCAATTACGTCACGGGCGTGGGCGTGCCTCTGCTCATGTACGGTTTCGGCGGCGAGTTCCAGTACAAGAACTTCACGCTGGGCGTATTGTTCAAGGGTACGGGCAAGACCGACTTCTTCTACGGCGGCGCGGGTTACGTTCCCTTCGCCAGCGGCAAGTTGGGCAACGTGCTCACGCAGGCGGCCGATCCCCGCAATCGCTGGATCCCGATGGATTACGCTTTGGCCAACGGCATAGATCCCTCGCTGGCCGAGAATCCCAACGCCAAGTATCCGCGTCTGCAGTACGGCAACAACAACAATAACTCGCAGACTTCGACCTTCTGGAAAGGCGACTCGCGTTACTTGCGTTTGCAGGAGATCACGCTCAACTACAACTTCAAGGCGAACGCCCTTCGCAAGATCGGCATACAGTCGGTGGATTTGCAGTTCGTGGGCAACAACCTCGCCGTATGGGACAAGGTGAAGATTTTCGATCCCGAGCAGGCGCCGAGCAACGGTCGCGTTTATCCGTTGCCCGCCACGTTCACCTTGCAGCTCTATCTGCATTTCTAACATTAAAACACTACTAAAATGAAGCGATTAAATATAATGATATTGTCGTTGATGCTCGCATCAATGTTCATGTCCTGCAACTTCCTCGATATCGACGACTATTTCAGCGACGAGATAAAGATCGATTCGGTGTTCGCCAATAAACGCAATGTCGAGGCGTACGTGTGGGGTATCACGGGTGAGTTCGCCGACGAGGGTTCTATCTACCAGAACGCCGATACCCCGGGTCCGCTCGCGACCGACGAGGCTTTCACCATGTACGGCACGCAGCACAACTACAACGGCATGCGTCTGGTGTTGAACGAGATCAACGCCAACAACACCTACTCGCTGGGCGATGTCTGGACCAAGAGCTACCAGTGCATCCGCCGCGCCAACACGGTCTTCGCCCGCATCGACGAGGCGGTCGACCTCACGCCGACCGACCGCGCCGAGATTCTGGCCCTGAACCGTTTCATGCGCGCGTACGCCTACTATAAGATCTGGCTCAACTTCGGTCCCGCCATCCTGATCGGCGACGAGGAGATCCCCTCGAACCTCGATCTGGAGGATTACGACCGTCCCCGCGCCACCAACGACGAAACGGTCGAGTATATATGCTCGGAGCTGGAGGAGGCTTCGAAGTATCTGCCCGAGACCCGTTCGATCATGGAGTTCGGCCGTCCCACCCGCGCCGCGGCTTACGGCCTCATAGCGCGTCTGCGCCTCTACCATGCCAGCCCGCTGTGGAACGGCGGCTCGGCGGCGCGCCGTTGCTTCGGAACGTGGACCCGTTCGACCGACCATGCCTATTACGTGAATCTGGAGTACGACGAGGAGCGTTGGGCCATCGCCGCCGCGGCTGCCAAGCGCGTTATGGAGATGACCAAGGGCGGCGCCCCCATGTTCCGCCTCTACACCGTCGAAGCCGATTCGGAGACCCCCGCGATGCCCGAGGGCGTGACGTCGGACGCCGATTTCTATGAGCCTTGGCCTGCGGGCGCGGCGGGTATCGACCACTACCGTTCGTATTCGGAGGGATTCACGGGCGAGGCCGTGCTGGCCACCAATCCCGAGTACGTGTGGGCGCGCCGAAGCCCCGTTTTGACGGCCAATACGCAGATGGCTTTCCCGCTTAAGTCGGGCGGCTGGAGCGGTATGGCGGTTCCGCAGAAGATCGTCGACGCCTACTCGATGTACGACGGCCGCACGATCGACGACTCGAGCGACGAATATCCCTATTCGGAGAGCGGTTTCACCACGGCGGTGAAGACATTCTCGGGATACCGTCTCAATTCGGGCGTCTACAACATGTACGCCAACCGCGAGATGCGTTTCTATGCGTCGATCGGTTTCAGCGAGTGCTACTGGCCCATGAGCTCGACCACCTCGTCGGGTAAGTACAACAAGACCATCGCTTACTATTACGACAACGAGAACGGAAAGCAGAATTCGGCTACCGACTACACCCCCACGGGTTACGTAATCAAGAAGTATATCCACACGACCGACGCGTGGGACGGCGACAACGCCGCGCGCATGGAGAAGGCGTTCCCCATCATCCGTTACGCCGATATCCTGCTCATGTACGCCGAGGCTTTGAACAACCTCACCCCGGGCAAGGTATACAACATTACTTTGGGCGATCAGACTTACGAGATCTCGCGCGACGTGAACGAGATTCGCGGCGCGTTCAATCAGGTGCGCCACCGCGCGGGCATGCCGGGCCTCACCGACGCCGAGGTGAACGATCCCGATACGTTCCAGACCCTGCTGGAGAAGGAGCGCATGGTAGAGTTCCTCCACGAGAACCATCGTTATTACGACGTTCGCCGTTGGGGTATTTACGAGCAGGTGGAGAGCGAGACCATCATGGGTATGAATGTCGACGGCACGAAGGAGACCTTCTACCAGCGCGTGGTGCCCAACACCTCGCGTATCGGTTCACGTCTGGTGCACAAAAAGCTGGTGCTGCTGCCCATTCCTCTGGCCGAGGTGCGTAAGCTGCCCTCATGCGATCAGAATCCCGGATGGGAGGATTAATCGGTTCGAATCTTAAAAAATTGGTTATATGAAATTAAGATATATAGTAACGGCTGCGGCTCTCGTGTCTCTGGTTGCCTGCAACGACGACGAGGTGTTCGAGAAGGAGCAGTACAAGAACGTGTTCGGCTTCGTGAGCGAATCCGACAATACGAATACCAAGGTGGTGAGTCTGCACAAGGAGGAGTCGGTGGGCTACATGTCGTTGTCGATGGGAGGCAGCAATCCCATCAAGCGCGACGTGACGGTCAACATCGTCGAGGACGAGTCGCTCATCGACGCCTACAACAGCGCCAACTTCGATACCGACGTGTCGAAATACGCCATCCACATGCCCAAGTCGAAGTACGACATCGGCTCTTACAAGTGCGTCATAAAGGCGGGCGAGGCTCTGGGCACCATCCCCGTGAATATCCGTCCCGAGGGGTTGTCGCCCGACTCGACCTATTTCATCCCCGTGCGTATCGACAATTACGACGGCTGCGAGATGAATCCCGACAAGGGCACGCTTCTGCTGAAGGTCGCTTTCAAGAACCGCTGGGCAGCCAGTACGGGCACGGGTTACTCGATGCTGGGCAAGCGTCGCAACGTCACCAGCACCACCGAGATCTCGATGCCCGGAACCAAGACCGTACACGCTTACGGACACAACAGCGTGCGCGTGATGCCGGGTAACGAGACGTTCAAGGCCGATAAGCACACGCTGGAGGCCAAGGCGATGATTCTCGAGATCGAGGATACCCCCGACGAGGTGAAGAAGGTTACGATCAAGCCCGTGCGCGACCTGAAGGTGACGCAGATCGACGGCGACAAGTTCTACCCGAACACTTACGCCATCGTCGACGACGGATTCAACGTCTACAAGATGTTCCTGCTCCACTACTACTATACCATAGGCAACAACACCTATGAGATGAAGGAGGAGCTGCGCATCAAGTATATCGAGTCTGAAGAGAATGAAGAATAATCGGGTTGGCCGTTTTCGACAAGCCGAGGGCGGAGCCCGATTCGTTCGGGCTCTGCCGAGGCGGGAAAACGACTGTTGTAAAGAATCTTTAATACTTGCGCAAAATGAAAAAATATGTTGTTAATATAATGATGCTGTTCTCTCTGCCGTTGTTCGTCGCTACCTCGTGCGACAACTTCGAGAGAACGGAGGTGGAGTACACCATTACGGTCAACCACAATTCCGTGACTCTGTTCGAGGGCGAGACCAAACAGCTCTCGGCGAGTCCGTCCGACGGCGGCGCGTATGCGTGGAAGAGTTTGGACGAGACCATCGCCACCGTCGACGGCTCGGGATTGGTTACGGCCGTCGGTCACGGCGTGACGTCGGTAATCTGCTCGCGCGACGATATGTCGTTCGAGGTGGAGATCATAGTGAACGAGAAGGTGGAGCTGGAGGATGTCAAACTCCGTTGCGACGCCATTCTGGAGCTGGCCGTGGACGCCACCCAGACCATTGCCGTCGAGGTATTCCCCGCCGAGGCCAACGACGTGCCTCTGGACGACTTCGACTGGTGGTCGGACGACGAGGCGGTGGCTCGCGTGAGCGATGCGGGCGTAATCAAGGGCATCGGCATCGGCGAAACGACGATCCACTATCGTCGCGGCGATATCTTCAAGGAGATCACGGTGGTGGTCGACACTTCGTTCCCGCTCATCAAGGGACAGCCGTTCATCGTCAAGGCCGACGGCCCCTCGGAGCTGTGGTTCCGCGATTTCGACCGCGGCGGCAAGAACATCGCGTTCTATGACACGGGCGGCGGCAGCGGCAACACCTATCGCGCCGACATGGGCGACTTTACGAGCAGCATGGTCACCATCGAAGGCGGCGGCAACCTCGGCTATCTCGACAACGGCGAGTGGTATATCTACTCTATCGACGTCGAGCAGGCGGGTACTTACGAAGTGACGGTCAATCTGGGTGGCGGCAGCGGCGACGGATGGTATCACTTCGAGGTCGACGGAGTCCGCGCGTGCGACAACTTCATGGTGCCCAACACGGGCGGCTGGGGCAACTTCGCCGACTACAAGGTCACGATCGAACTGCCCGAAGGCTCGCACAAGCTGAAGTTCTATGCCGACGCGGCGCAGCACAACCCCCGACACATGACGTTCAATTTGGTGAAATAAGCAGTTGTTCGCATAGGTTTTTTTAGTGAGGACCGCCCCCGAAAAAGGGGCGGTCCTTTTTTCGTTCGTTTTAGATTGTCGCAGAATTTACATGCGTCAGCTTTTGGCGTTATCTTTTGACGTCAAAAGGTTGCATAAAAAGAAATGCAGTTCGCAGAACTGCGCGAGCCGCAGCCTCGGCGCGCGGAGGCCCGCTGTTGTTCGCAATTGCTCACACGCAAGCCCCCGCAGGCTGTGACCCGAATGCCTAGGTACATACGACAAGGGATCGCGCATAGCGCGATCCCCATCCTTAAAATTAACCCTTAGTCTATTCCTTACAACGAAACAGCTCCCGAAGATAACAGTCGATGTAGAACAGATCTGCCTCTTCGCAAATAACTTCGCTCATCAGGAGCCTATCGTCGTCAGAGACTAATTCCGTCAGTACTTTACCGTCTAAATCTTCCATAGGCTGAACCGTTTAATAAACAACGGAGCCCTCGGGCGATTTATTGTGCCCCGAAACTTTTTTTCGAGAAAAATCAACTTAAGATCAAGTTGTTTTCCTTGATCATCCTTCGGAGGTTTATCAGAGCGTAACGCATTCTGCCCAGCGCCGTATTGATGCTCACCTCGGTTTGGTCGGCTATCTCCTGAAAGCTCAGCCCCGAATAGTATCGCATCATCACCACTTCGCGTTGCTCGGCGGGGAGGCGGTCGACGAGCCGACGGACGTCGGCTTCGATCTGCTCCGAGATCATGCGGTCTTCCACCGTGCGCTCGGCGAAACGAAGCGTACCGAGCATATTGTATCCTGCGTCCGACTCGCTCACGGTCTTGTCGCTCTTGCGTGCGCGGAAATGGTCGATGACCTGATTGTGCGCAATGCGGAGGATCCAAGACAAGAACTTGCCGTTGTCGGCGTAACGACCATCGTCGATAACGCGGACAGCTTTGATAAAGGTCTCTTGAAGGATGTCGTCAGCCACGTCGTTGTCCTTGACCATCATTCGTATGTAGTCGCGAACACGGTTGGTGTGTCTGTCGATAAGTTTGGATATGGCACCTCGATCACCTGAAAGATAGTTATTAAGCAATACTCGGTCACTTAAAACTTGTGTGTTCATACTCTTCTCCTTATTAAATTACATTTTCAAAGAGTAGAATTTTTCGTATAGGCAATCCGTTTTTTTAGGTTAAAATTTAATTTTATGAACGCAAGGTAGGGACTTTTTTCTGAAAGTCAAAATTTTTCGACTCTTTTTTGATTCGGTCCACCGACTCGCATTCGGCCGAAAATGTTGCAAATCGCATGCCACGATACTCCGTACGGGCATTTTCGAACGACAAAAAGAGTAAAAAATATCTTCGGGCGAGCAGGCTGTGGCATGTGAATTAATGCAGTTCTGCGAACTGCAACACCGCAAAGTGATGTGCTGACGCATGTACGTATAATATTATGTATCACGCGCGAACGAAAAAGCGGCCCTCGGAAAAACCGAAGGCCGCAGAATCGAAACAATATCTCGCCGGAGATTACTCTACGGGAATATTCTTGTTAACGTTCTTCGAACCTACCAACGCGAACGAGAGCATGTAGATCAAACCTGCCACGATCACCCAGTAGCTTGTCAGATAGTCGCCCGTCCAGTCGACGATACCGTTCTGCAACAGCGGGAGGATACCGCCGCCGCAAACGAGCGCCATGAAGATACCCGAAGCCTTCTCGGTGTACTTGCCCAAGCCCTCGACGGCGAGGTTGAAGATGCTGCCCCACATCACGGCCGTGCAGAGACCGCACAATACGAGCAGCGCGGCATTCACGGGAACAGCGGCCATCGCAAAGCCCTTGGCGCCGTCGAATACGGGGAGGTTGACCATGATCGAAGGATCGAGGAATATCGCGCCCAAAGTGAGGCACAGACCTACGGTCGAAACGACTGCGAGCATGGTCTTGGCCGAAACCTTGGCGCCCAGAGCCGCGCCCGTCAGACGGCCTACGAGCATCAGGAACCAGTACGTACCCGCCACGGTAGCGGCGATCGCGGTAGCGTTGTCGGCCTCGAGAGCCACGTTCAACCACTTCTGCAAAACGTTGGGAATACCTACCTCGACGCCCACGTAAACGAAGATCGCGATGGCGCCCAGCATGAAGTGGCGGAACGACAGAGGGCCGTACTGCGACTTCTCGTTCTTGGCGACAGCCTTGGGGGCGTTCTCGGGGATATCGGTGAAGAGAACCACGAGGAATGCCACGGCGAAGATGGCCAACGCAGTGTACATCAACGGGAATACCTGACTGATCTGAGCCTTTGCGATCTCGGGGATCAACAGACCCGTGAGGATGATGACGAAGGTACCCATCAACGAATTGAACGAACCGCCGACCTGAATGAGCTGGTTACCCTTGTTGCCGCCGCCCGCGAGTTTGTTGAGCATGGGGTTCACGACGATGTTCAACATACACATCGAGAAGCCTGCGATGAACGCGCCCAAAAGGTAGACGCCGAACGAACCGACGAATCCCGAAACGGTCTGGATCGCAACGCCGATGAAACCGACGGCGACGGCGATCAACGCCGTCTTCTTGTAGCCCATGTTCTGGAGCATGTTGCCCGCGGGGATACCCATCACGGCATAGGCGATGAAGTTGGCGAACACGCCGAGCGTACCCATCCAGTTGGCCACGCCGAACTGGTTCTTCAACACGTCGCCCATCGGAGACGCCAAGTTGGTCACGAACGAGATCATTCCGAACAACAGAATCATCACGATGATCGCCAATACGTTACTGTTTTGTTTTTTTGTTTCCATCAGAGATTTTAGATTAGTTGATTAAGTATTTCTTTTCGTTCATTGCCCGCTTGTCATCGGTCGCGCTCGGCCACATAGGCGCACAGGTTGACCAGCGCCGTGCGGTAGGGCGATTCGTCGTAATGCGAGAGTATCTCCACCGCGCGGTCGATATAGGTGCGCATGGCGCGCTCGGCCATCTCGATGCCTCCCGCATCCTCCACCGCCGAATGGATGTAGTCCACCGCGGCGGGATCCTCGCCGCACCGCGAAAGGCTGTCCATCAACCGCAGCTTCTCGGCGGGCTCGCAACGCTCCAGCACCTCGATCAGCGGCAGGGTTATCTTCCCCTCGCGCAGATCGTTGTTGGCGGGCTTGCCCGTGCGGTTCGAACGGCTGTAATCCAATATGTCGTCCTTGATCTGGAACGCCATGCCCAGAGCCTCGCCGAAGCGGCGCATGCGCTCGATATCCTCGTGCGGCGCGATGACCGACACGGCTCCCGCCGACGCGCTTATGCTTATCAGGCTGGCCGTCTTCTTATATATGATCTCCAGATAGTCGCGGCGCGTGGTGTCCTTGTCGCGCGCGTGCTGGCTTTGCAGCACCTCGCCCTCGCAGAGCGTGGCCACCGAGCCGATGATGTGCGACACCAGATCGTACTGCGCGCTGGCCATGCCCGTGCTCATCGTGCGCGCCAGAATGTAGTCGCCGAGCACCACGGCGTTGCGCGACTGCCATAGGGCGTTCACCGAGGGGCGGCCGCGGCGCATGTCGGCGCCGTCGATCACGTCGTCGTGGATGAGCGACGCGGTATGCAGCATCTCCACCATCATGGCGGCCAGATAGGTGCGCATGGTGCAGTTGCGCTCGCCCGCCACCCACTGACGCTTGTTGGCGGCCGAGGTGAGAGCCGAAGTAAGCATTACGATGATGGGACGCACGCCCTTTCCGCGCGAGGAGAGAGCGTGGGACAACATCTCGGACATCAACTTGCCGTCCGAGTCGAAGCGGTTCCTTACGAACTCCTCGAAAGCCTCTATATCCGACGCTATCGGGGTGCGTATCGCATCGAGACTGACCATATTCATCTTAGCTGCAAATACCGTTAACTTTGCAAATATAGTAATTTTTTGCAATTACACACCGAAAAAGGAATGTTTTTCGTAACTTTGGCTGCGCCTTAGGTACTCCGCCTCGGCAAACCCGCAAATAAATTTGTTTTTTTGCCCTCGGCTTATTCGTACCTTTGGCTGCGCCTTAGGTACTCCGCCTCGGCAAACCCGCAAATAAATTTGTTTTTTGCCCTCGGCTTATTCGTACCTTTGGCTGCGCCTTAGATACTTTCGCTCGGCGAAATACAAGCAAACTTGCTTTTGCCCTCGCTTATACGTATCTTTGACCCGCCATATATTAATAAATATGAATCATCGTAGCCTTTCATACCGCCGCGTCTTGTTCGCCGCAGGAGCCGTCGCGCTCTTTTTCCTCCTCGCCGCGCTCTACTTCGCGCCGCAGTTCGCGGGCGAAACGCTTCCGCAGCACGACGTGACGCAATACAAGGGCATGAGCAAGGATATAGTCGACGCCCGCGAAGCCACGGGCGATGACCCGCAATGGACGGGACGCATGTTCGGCGGCATGCCCGCATACCTCATAGATGTGAAGTACCCCGCGCAGGCCGTGAAAGGCACCGTGGGCAAGATCGTGAAGGCGGTCGACACCCCCGCCTCGTTCCTCTTTTTCGCCATGACGGCCATGTGGGCCGCGCTGCTGCTCTTCGGCTTCGGGCCGTGGGCCGCGCTGGTCGGCGCGCTGGCGTACGGCTTTTCCACCTATTTCATACTCATAATCGGCGCGGGCCACATCACCAAGATGTGGGCTTTGGTCTACGCGCCGCCCATGATGGCGGGAATATACTGCACGCTGCGACGCGATATGCTGCTCGGAGCGGGCTGCGCGGCGCTCTTCGCGTCGCTCGAAATAGGCGCCAACCATCCGCAGATAACCTACTACTTCTGCATCGCCGCCGCCGCGCTGTGGATCAGCGAGTGCGTCTATGCCCTGCGCGAGCGTCGCGGGCGCGACTTCGCCAAACGCACGGGGCTGTTAGCCGCCGCCGCGCTGCTGGCCGTGGGTTCGAACTTCTCGCCGTTGTGGTATACCTATAAACATACGGCATCCACCACGCGGGGAGGTTCGGAACTCGCCCGCGCGGATGCCGACGACGGCGCGAAGGGGCTCGATCCGGAGTACGCCACGGCTTGGAGTTACGGCAAGGGCGAGAGCTTCAACATGCTGGTGCCCGACTTCATGGGCGGCTCGTCGGCCGACACGTTCGCCGAGGACGGAGCCGTCGCCAAGGCTCTGAAACCTTACGGCATGGAGCGGTTCGCGCAATATCTGCCGCGCTACCGCGGCGACCAGCCCTACACGGCGGGGCCGACATATCTGGGCGCGGCAGCGATATTCCTCGCGCTCATGGCCTTGATGCTGCTACCCGCGAGGGAGAGATGGTGGATCGCGGGCGCGATGCTGTTCACGCTGTTCATGGCTTGGGGCAACCACATGATGTGGTTCACCGAGCTGCTTTTCAAGTGGCTGCCCGGGTACGACAAATTCCGAACGGTCTCGATGTCGCTCGTGGTGGTGCAATGGGCGGTGCCACTGCTGGCCGCGGCGGGTCTGGCCCGCATGACGCGCGGCGAGGTCGATAAGGCGCGCATACGGCGTGCGTTGATAGTCTCGACGGGGATATGCGTCGGCGTGCTCGCCGTGATGTTCGTCGGCGGACGCTCGCTCGGCGACTTCGGCATGCAGCAGAGCGGCGCGCAGCTCACCGAACAGTTCCGCCGGATGCTTCTGCAACAAGGCGGAGAACAATACGTAAAGCAAGGCCTGCACGAGCAGATCGGCTGGGCGGCGGCATCGGCGATGGCCGACGAGCGCGCCGCGGCGATGCGCGACGACGCCTTGCGGTCGCTCGTCTTCGTGCTCGCGGCCGCGGCGGCCGTATGGCTCTGGCTCAACAAGAAACTCCTGACCCGCGCGGCGGCGTTGTGCATAACGCTGAGCGTCGTGGCGTCGGCCGACCTCATCGCGGCCGACGTGCGGTATCTGAGTTGGGACGACTTCGTGCCCGAGCGCTCGGCGCGGATACTTCCCACCGAGGCCGACAAGATCATAATGCGGGACGAGGATCCCGCCTACCGCGTGCTCAACCTCTCGGTGTCGCCCTTCAACGACGCCACGACCTCCTATTTTCACCGCTCGGTGGGCGGCTACCACGGAGCCAAGACGGCCCGTTATCAGGATATGATCGACCGCTACCTGTCGCGCGGCGACGAGAGGATTCTCGACATGCTCAACGTGCGTTACGTCATAGGCCCCTCGGCCGCGGCGGAGGACGTGGAGGTGCGCGAGTCGGCCAACGGCGCGGCGTGGACGGTGGGCAGCGTGGTGCGCGCCTCGTCGCCCGAGGAGGAGATAGAGCTCGCGGGACGCATCGACAACAAGCGCGAGGCGGTGATGAGCGACGAGTTCCTGCCCGAGAACTACAACTTTGCCGAGGCCGAGATAGCCTTGAAGGAGTACCGCCCCAATTACCTGCGTTACGAATACGAAGCCGACGGGGATGCCCTCGCGGTATTCTCGGAGATATACGACGCCGACGGATGGACCGCCGAGATAGACGGCCGTCCCGCCCGCCCGCTGCGCGCCGACTACATACTGCGCGCGCTGGAGCTGCCCGCGGGACGCCATACCGTGGAGTGGCGTTATCGCGCCCCGCACTGGGCCTTGGCCGAGGGGATCACGCTGCTCTTCTCGCTCGCCACGCTCGCGGCATTCGTCATAACCTTGATTTACAGCATACGCAATGAGAGACGACAAAAGATTGAAGCGTAAGGTACGACGGTCGTACATCGTGTCGACCGTGAGCATATCGCTGGTGCTTTTCCTCTTGGGTTCGGTGGGTTACATGCTCGCCGCAGCCATGAACGCGACGCGCGCGCTGCGCGACGGCGTCACCCTCTCGATAGAGCTCGACAACTCGGTCGACGAGGCGCGCCGCGCCGAACTGGCCGACGAGCTGGCCGCCATCGAGGGCGTGACTCGCATAGAGTACATCGACAGGCAGGAGAAGATCGACGACGCCGATTTCCGCCGCATGTTCGCCGCCGAGATCGACGAGATACTCGACGACAACCCGCTGCGCAGCAGCTTCGAGGTCGCGGTGGAGGCCGCCGACCGCACGGCGACCGACGCGCTGGTCGACCGGTTCTCGGCGATGCGGGGCGTGGTTTACGTCGCCTATCCCGCCGCGATGATCGAGCGGCTGCACGCCACCATATCGAAGATCACCATCGTGCTGGCGGCGTTCGGCGGCGCGTTGCTCGTGATTTCGCTCATCCTGCTCAACAACACCATACGTCTGGCGATCTTCTCGCGCCGATACCTTATCAATACCCTCAAGCTCGTCGGGGCCACCAAGGGCTACATCATGCGCCCGTTCCTCGCCACGGCGGCCAAGCAGGGCATCTGGGCCGGAGTGGTGGCGGGACTGCTTTTCGGAGCCTCGGCGGCGGCGTTGAGCGGCGCCATGCCCGAGATCGTGTCGACGTCGGAGCTGGTGAAGATAGGCGCGACGGCGGGGGCGATGATCCTCTGCGGACTGATAATATCGCTGCTGTTCACCGCCTTCGCCGTAAACAAGTTCGTCAACATGAAGTCGAACAAGATATTCCTCTATTGACAATCTCCGCCCGAGGAGGGCGAAACGATACGTTATGAAAAAGATATTCGACAGTATGCGCGCGCGTTTCGACAACGCCGCCGACAAAAACGACGCGGCGATGCCGCTCACGATGAAAAACTACATACTGCTGCTGGCGGGATTCGCCGTGATCGTGCTGGGCATGGCGCTCATGTGCGGAGGCGGCAGCGACAATCCCGAGGAGTTCAATTACGCCATGTTCTCGTGGCGGCGCATAACCCTCGCCCCCATACTCGTCGTGGGCGGATTCGCATTCGAGATATTCGCGTTGATGAAGAGATTTTAGATTCGGACAAATTGCGGTTCGCAGAACCGCGCGGGCCGCACCATACCTAACAGATAAACACACACCCTACCAATACCCATGACAGCGTTTGAAGCCATCATCCTCGGAGCCGTACAAGGGCTTACCGAATTCCTCCCCGTGTCGAGCAGCGGCCATCTGCAAATAGCCAAAGCTCTGTTAGGCGTGCGGATAGAAGAGAATCTCGCGTTCGACATCACGTTGCACGCCGCCACGGTGCTCAGCACCATATTCGTGCTTTGGCCCGAGGTGAAACGCCTCCTTTTCGGCCTTTTCTCGCGCCGTTTCAACGACGAGCAGGCCTATGTGCTGAAGATCGCGGTGTCGATGATCCCCATCGGCATCGTCGGCTTCGCGTTGAAAGATCATATCGACACCATGCTCGATTCGCCCTACATCCTCACCATAGTGGGGGCGATGCTGCTCCTGACCTCAGTGTTGCTCGCGTTCGCCTATTACGCCCGTCCGCGCCTGAAGGAGACCATCTCCTGCCGCGACGCATTCATCATCGGCATCGCGCAGGCCGTGGCCGCCATGCCCGGACTCTCGCGCTCGGGCTCGACCATCGCCACGGGACTGCTGCTGGGCAACAACAAAGGCGCTGTGGCGCAATTCTCGTTTCTCATGGTGCTGGCCCCCATCCTCGGCGAAATGCTGCTGACGGTGGCCAAGGGCGAGGTGGCGTTCGACTCGATCGGCGTCGCGCCTATGGCGTGCGGGTTCCTCACGGCCTTCGTCGTGGGCTGCGCGGCATGCAAGTTCATGATCGGCATCGTGAAGCGCGGCAAGTTGATCTGGTTCGCCGCATATTGCGCCGTGGCGGGCGTCGTTTCGATAATCTGCAACATATTCTGACAATGACCGACATGCAATCGCTCGCCGGCGTCGACTTCGCCGAGGGCTATATAGCCGTTATCGACAAGCCCCTCGAATGGACCTCGACCGATGTGGTGCGCAAGATAAAATTCGCCCTCAACCGATCGGGCTACCGCAAGATAAAGGTGGGACACGCCGGTACGCTCGATCCGCTGGCCACGGGCGTGCTGATAGTCTGCATCGGCAAGGCCACCAAGATGGTGAACGCGCTTCAGGCCGAGGAGAAGGAGTACGCGGCCGGGCTGGAGTTGGGCGCCACAACCCCCAGCTTCGATATGGAACACCCTGTCGACCGCCGCTATCCCACCGACCACATCACGCGCGAGATGGTCGGCGAGGCTCTCGACCGCCTCACGGGCGAGCGTTTGCAGGCTCCGCCGATCTACTCGGCCAAGAAGGTGGAGGGTGTGCGCGCCTACGAATTCGCCCGCGCGGGCGAGGAGGTGGAGTTGCGCAAAGCGTTGATAACCGTTCACGAAATAGAGTTGGAAGAGTACGACTTGCCGCGCATGCGAATCCGCGTGCGATGCAGCAAGGGCACCTACATACGCTCGCTGGCGCAGGAGATCGGCGAGGAGCTGCGCAGCGGAGCCTACCTCACCTCGCTGCGCCGCACCCGAAGCGGCGGCTTCACGGCCGAAAACGCTTGGAAATTGGAAGATTTTCTCGAAAAGTTGGCCGAGCTTGAAACAAATCGATAGATATTTCGTATTACCAATTGATAGGCGTGCCCATACCGTTTCGCGCAACGTCTGTCGCCGAAAGAGTTAATCGCAGTTGAAATTAATAAATTATGAAGTTATCTCAATACGGGTATGAGTTCGCCGCCGACATGCTGGCCAAGTACCCTGCCGAGAATCGCGACGAATCGCGCCTGATGGTCGTCAAACGTGCCGACGGCACAATCGAGCACCGTATTTTCAAGGATATAATCGAGTATTTCGACGAAAAGGACCTCTTCGTCTTCAACGACACCAAGGTCTTTCCCGCGCGTCTGTACGGCAACAAGGAGAAGACGGGCGCCGAGATCGAGATCTTCCTGCTGCGCGAGCTGAACCGCGAGTTGCGTCTGTGGGACGTGCTTGTCGACCCCGCCCGCAAGATCCGTATCGGAAACAAGCTATACTTCGGCGACGACGACATGATGGGAGCCGAGGTGATCGACAACACCACCTCGCGCGGCCGCACGCTGCGGTTCCTCTTCGACGGCTCGTACGAGGAGTTCAAGGAGGCGCTTTACAAACTCGGCGAAACGCCCCTGCCGCGCTGGGTGCGCGAAAAGGTGGAGCCCGAGGACGCCGAGCGTTACCAGACCATATTCGCCGCGCACGAGGGCGCGGTGGCCGCCCCCACGGCGGGCATGCACTTCTCGAAGCACCTGCTCAAACGCATGGAGATCAAGGGCATCGACTCGGCCTTCATCACCCTGCACGCGGGTTTGGGCAATTTCCGCACCGTCGACGTGGAGGATCTGTCGAAGCATAAGATGGATTCGGAGCAGTTCTTCGTGACGGAGCAGAGCGCCGAGCGCGTCAACTCGGCCAAGCGCGACGGGCGCAAGGTGGTGGCCATAGGCACCACGGTGATGCGCACGATGGAGACGGCCGTATCGACGGGCGGCATGATAAAACCGATGGAGGGCTGGACCAACAAGTTCATCTTCCACCCCTATGATTTCACCGTCGCCGACGCGATGGTGTCGAATTTCCACCTGCCCTACTCGACGCAGCTCATGATGGTGGCGGCGTTCGGCGGTTACGAGTGCGTGATGAACGCATACCGTATCGCCAAGGAGGAGGGGTACCGATTCGGCACTTACGGCGACGCGATGCTGATTCTTTAGAAAATTTTTCGTATATTTGCCGTGATACAACCGCACGGCCGAACGAAAGACGGGAGACGCCGCACGGAGCGAGGCTCCGTACCGCCGAAACCGCATCGTCCGAAACCGCACAAAACCCCCAAAAGTTATGGCTTCACGCAAGATACTCTATGTTTGTCAGGAGATTATGCCTTACTTGCCGGAGAGCGAACTTTCGGGTCTGAGCCGACGTCTCGCGCAGGCAATGCAGGAGCGCGGCAACGAGATCCGCACGTTCATGCCCCGTTACGGGTGCATCAACGAACGTCGCAACCAACTGCACGAAGTGATCCGCCTCTCGGGCATGAACCTCATTATCGACGACAACGACCACCAGCTCATCATCAAGGTGGCCTCGATCCCGTCGGCCCGCATCCAGATCTACTTCATCGACAACGACGACTACTTCACCCGCAAGGCGGTGCTGACCGACGCCGAGGGCGAGGAGTTCGCCGACAACGACGAACGAGCGATATTCTTCGCGCGCGGCGTGCTGGAGACGGTGCGCAAACTCAACTGGTCGCCCACCATCGTCCACTGCATGGGATGGATGTCGGCCGTCACGCCCATCTACCTCAAGAAGGTCTTCAACGATGACCCCCTGTTCCGCGACGTGAAGGTGGTGGTGTCGCTCTGCGCCGACCGATTCGAAAAACCGTTGAGCGAAGGATTCGCCCAAAAAATAGCCAACGAAGGCGTAAAAGATGAAAAACTCGCCGATCTGGCGACGCCTTCATACGAAAACCTCTATCGTTTCGTTATTGATTATGCCGACGGCATAGTCGTCGCATCTGCCGATGCCGATCCCGCATTGGTGGAGTATGCGCGCGGCAGCGGGAAACCGATGCTCGAATACCGACGACCCGACGACGAGGACTTTTTCGATAATTATAACCGTTTCTATGAAGAATTGCAATAAAATACACCGTTCGGTCGCCGCCTGCGCGATGGCTTTCGCGGCAGCGCTGGCCACGTTCGCGGGATGTACGACCACAGCCGATTATACGATGGGCGAGGAGCTCGCCCCGGGCAATCAGCAGATGGTTGTCCGCCACCGCCTCTATTCGGGCGGCATGCTCAAGGAGACCGATCGCGAGGATACCCCGTGCAAGGTCTTCGAATCGCGTCTCTACAAGACCGACTCGGTGGCGGCCGCCAAACTGGGCAACCTCTATCTGGGCTTGCAGAAGGATTCGCGTTTCGGCGTGCGCAAACTCGGCTTCACGAGCCAGTACCTCTTCATGGAGGCCGTGAACGATACCACGGGATTCGGATTCCGCCCCGTGTACGACTCGGCCGTGTTCCGCTTCGCGGTAGACACTTTCGCGGGCGATACCACGAAGCCCGTGAAGTATCACGTGTACGAGTTGACGGAGGATCTGGTGAACGAGAAATCGGAGGACACGCTGTTCTACCTCTCGTTCGACCCGCGCAAGGCGGGCCACGTCGCGCCCGACGCGCAGCCGATCTTCACGTTCGAGTTCCCCGCTCCCGACAAGGGCGTCTACACCACCTCGACTTCGGTGAGGATGCGCGAGACCCCCGCCACGAGCGCATTCATCGAGCGACTCTTCTGCACCGACCCCGACAACATCGCATGGAACGGCATGGCGGTCAAGAATATAGAGGCCTATTCGTCGGATTCGGCCTTCATCCACAACTTCAAGGGACTCTACATCGAGGCGGCGGACGACATGCCCGAGGGCGAGGGTTCGGTATTCTCGTTCAGCCCCGCGTCGACGGGATTCGAGGTGTTCGGACGTAACCGCAACAACGGCCCCGACATGCAGATCATGGCCGACACCATCGACATGCTCTACTATTTCAAAGACTCGTATGCCACCAAATACGGAAACGTGTGGGTGCAGAGCGCCCGTCACGACTATTCGAACACCGAGTTCGCCGAGCACCCCTTCGACGAGTCGCAGACCGTGCGCCCCGAGGTGAAACTGGGTTACGTCGACGGCTGCGGAGGCGTCATTACGGAGCTCACCTTCACCGACGAGTTCCTCTACTCGCTGCGCAACATCAACGGCGGCGACGAAGACTACGTGTCGGCGGCGATAAACCAAGCGGCGGTGAGAATCTATCTGGAGAAGTCGGATTACGACTACAACAAGATCGACCCCATAGCGATGGCCGAGACGCTCAACACGTCGATGCCGCGACTGGGCATGTACACCAACTACAAGAAGCTCACCCCCGTGGCCGACTACCTGTACACGCAGGAGAGCAACGGCAAGACCCTTACGTACAACGGTTACGCCAACCGCAGCTTGGCTTGTTACGAAATGAACATATCCTCCTATGTGCAGTCGCTCGTGAACGAGCTGCTGAAGCTGGAGGCCGCACCCGACGGCAGCGTCGATTTCGAGAAACTCACACTGCCGCGCACGATATATCTCGGCCCGAGCGCATACGACCGGTTCACATTCACGCGTACGGTGGTGCAGGGCGGAGAGTTCGAGGTGAACCCCGCCGCCATACAGGTGGAACTGACTTATACGTTAGTGAAATAGGCAACCCTGAAGAGTGCGACGAACCTAAGTTTAGCGGCTTAGGTTTTTGTCGTATTAGATGAAACAACATACCCCATTACGCCATGCAGGAAAATTTAGTCATAGTGGAGTCTCCGGCCAAGGCCAAAACGATCGAGAAATTTCTCGGCAAGGACTTCGTCGTCAAGTCGAGCTTCGGACACATCCGCGACCTCTCGAAAAAGGGACTCGGAATAGATATCGATTCGGGATTCGCGCCCGATTACGAGGTGCTCTCCGACAAGCGCAAAGTGGTGGACGAATTGTCGAAACTATCCAAGAGCGTCGGCACGGTGTGGTTGGCGTCCGATGAGGACCGCGAGGGAGAGGCCATAGCGTGGCACCTCGCCGAGGTGCTCGATCTGCCCGTCGACAAGACCAAGCGAATCGTGTTCCACGAGATCACCAAACCCGCCATACTCCGCGCGATAGAGACCCCGCGCACCATCGACATGAATCTGGTGAACGCCCAGCAGGCGCGTCGCGTGCTGGACCGCATCGTCGGCTTCGAGCTCTCGCCCGTGCTGTGGAAAAAGGTGAAACCGTCGCTCTCGGCGGGTCGCGTGCAGAGCGTGGCCGTGCGTCTGATCGTCGAGCGCGAGCGCGAGATCATAGCATTCCGCTCCGCGCCCTATTTCCGCGTGGTGGCGCAGTTCTACCCCGCGAACGACGAGAACAAGACCATCTTCAAGGCCGAACTGTCGAACCGCTTCGACACGCGCGACGAGGCCGAGGCGTTCCTGCGCAGTTGCGTCGGGGCGGTCTTCACCGTCGCCAAGGCCGAGGAGAAGCCCGCCAAACGCTATCCCGCCGCTCCCTTCACCACCTCGACGCTTCAGCAGGAGGCGGGCCGCAAACTGGGCATGTCGGTGGCGCAAACCATGTCGGTGGCGCAGCACCTTTACGAGCAGGGACTCATAACCTACATGCGTACCGACTCGGTGAACCTCTCGTCGCAGGCCATAGGCCAGTGCAAGCAGGAGATCACGCGCATGTTCGGCGAGAAATACTCGGCCGCACACAACTATAAGACCAAGACCAAAGGCGCGCAGGAGGCTCACGAGGCCATCCGCCCGTCGTATATCGACCGCACGGAGATCGACGGCACCGCCGCCGAGAAACGCCTCTACGACCTGATCTGGAAACGCACCGTGGCGTCGCAGATGGTGGCCGCCGAGCTCGACCGCACCACGGTGGCGATAGACATGGAGGGCAGCGACCGCCAGTTCGTCGCCACGGGCGAGGTGATCCGTTTCGACGGATTCCTGCGCCTCTACTCGGAGTCGACCGACGACGAACCCGCCGAGAGCGCCGAGGGCGTATTGCCCAAGATGGAGGTCGGCGAGAGAGTCAACGCCTCGCAGATAACCGCCACCGAGCGTTTCACCTCGGCGCCCCCGCGCTACAACGAGGCGTCGCTCGTGAAGCGTCTGGAGGAGTTGGGCATCGGCCGCCCCTCGACATACGCGCCCACCATCACGACCATCATCAACCGCGGATACGTGGTCAAGCAGAACCGCGACGGACAGAAGCGCGGCTATACGGCTCTCACCCTCTCGGCCGCGGGCAAGATCACGGAGAAGAACCTGACCGAGAATTACGGCAAGGAGAAAAACCGTTTGGCGCCCACCGACATAGGCATGGTGGTGAACGACTATCTGGAGTCGCAGTTCTCGCAGATCATGGACTATAACTTCACCGCCAGCGTCGAGAAGGAGTTCGACCGCATAGCCGACGGCGACATCACTTGGGGCGAGATGATCGACCGTTTTTACGGTCCGTTCCACGACTTGGTCGACAAGGCCATCGAGACCCAGACCGACCGCAGCAATCAAGGCCGCGTGCTGGGCATAGACCCCGTGTCGGGACAGACCGTCAAGGCGCGCATCGGCCGTTACGGTCCGATGGCGGAGATCGAGTCGGCCGACGGCGGCAAGAGCCGTTTCGCGTCGCTCAAGAAGGGTCAGCTCATCGAGTCCATAACCCTCGAAGAGGCGTTGGAGCTGTTCGCTCTGCCGCGCAACCTCGGCAAATACGAGGGCGAGGACCTCATGGTCGGAATAGGCCGTTACGGCGCATACGTACGCTACGGCAACTCGTTCGCCTCGCTGGCCAAGACCGACGACCCCTACACGATAGGTTACGACCGCGCCGTGCAGCTCATCGAGCAGCATAAAACGCAGTCGGCGGCGGCTTCGGCGCCGCTCAAAACCTTCGACGAGGACAAGGATATGGTGATAAAGAACGGCCGTTACGGCGCCTACATAGCCTTCAAGGGCAAGAACTACCGTCTGCCCGCGGGCAGCAAACCCGAGGAGATGACCTACGACGAGTGCCTGAAGGTGGTCAGCGCTCCCAAGAAGAGCAGCCCCCGCGGCAAAAAGCGACAAAGCTGAATTACCCTTAAAATTTTACAATATGAAGAGATCGATTCTATTAGCGGCAGCTCTTCTGGGCGCGGTTCTCACCGCCGCGGCGCAGGAGGCGAATAAGCCCGAAGGTTACAAGTTCACCGACACCAAGACGGTGAAGACCGTACCCGTCACCAATCAGTACAAGAGCGGAACCTGCTGGTGTTTCTCTACCGTCTCGTTCATCGAGGAGGAGATCCTGCGCGCGGGCGGTCCCGAGATCAAGCTCTCGGAGATGTGGATCGTGCGCAACATCTACTTCGAGAAGGCCGTCAAATACGTCCGTCTGCACGGATCGCTCAACTTCGCCGTGGGCGGCGCGGCGCACGACGTGACGCACGCCATCGAGAAGTACGGCATCGTGCCCCGCGAGGTTTACAAAGGCCTCAACTACGGCACCGAGATGCCCGAGTTCGGCGAGATCGACGAGGTGCTGAAAGCCTATGTCGACGCCGTTATCAAGAACAAGAACGGCAAGCTGACTCCCGCATGGCAGGACGGCCTGAACGCCATTCTCGACGCCTATTTCGGCGAGCGTCCCGAGACGTTCACCTACGAGGGCAAGGAGTACACTCCCCACACGTTCGCCGAGTCGCTGCCCGTGAAGATGAGCGACTACATCGAGTTCTCGTCTTACACCCATCATCCGTTCTACTCGTCGTTCATCATCGAGGTGCCCGACAACTGGCTCTGGGGCGAGGTTTACAACGTGCCTCTGAACGAGATGATGCAGGTCATCGACGACGCCATCGCCGAGGGACATCCCGTGGCATGGGGTACCGACGTGAGCGAGAAGGGATTCCGCGGCGCGAAAGCCATCGGCATAATCCCCGAGGAGGCCGAGAAGAACATGGTAGGCTCGGACGCCGAGCGTTGGGGCAAGCTGTCGTCGGCCGAGAAGGAGGCGCAGATCTACAGCCTTGACCAGCCCGTCAAGGAGAAGACCATCACGCAGGAGATGCGCCAGACGGCATACGACAATTACGAGACCACCGACGACCACGGCATGGTTATCGTGGGCACGGCCGTCGACCAGAACGGTTCGCCTTTCTACAAGGTGCAGAATTCGTGGGGCGACCGCGGTCCGTACGAGGGATTCTACTACTTCTCGCGTCCGTTCGTGGAGTACAAGACCATGGATATCATGGTCAACAAGAACGTGGTGTCGAAAGAACTCCTGAAGAAACTCGGACTCAAGTAATCCGCGCCTTTAAGACAAGCAACACCAAGTATTAAGTTTAGACAGTCCTTACGGGACTTCCGCCGAGACGATGGTTTCGGCGGATTTTTTTTATATTTTCACGCCGCCCCGCTGGGGTATTGTGGTTCGAAGAACCGCGCGGGCCGCAGCCTTCGCCCCGCGGAGGCCCGCACTGTTCTGCGAGTCGCAATAATACACATGCGTCAGCCAATCCCGCGGCAGGAACGATTTCGGATTAAGGACGGTCGCGGCGACGAAGCGTTAAAAATCGGAGACCTTTTGATTGCTTCAAAAGTGCCGCAGGCATCCGATTTAGCGAAGTCGCGAGACCGACTCCGAAATCGTTTCACCGCGGCGGCTTTTGGCGCAACCTTTTGACGTCAAAAGGTTGCATAAAAAAGAGAATGCGACTCGCAGAGTCGTGCAGTTCGCCGCCGCCCCACTGCGGCGGACTGCTACTCGCCCAAGGGCTCGCGCAGCCCTCCGCCGTCGGCGAACATCTGGCTGACGCGTGTGAATTATATATATAAATGCGGTTCGCAGAACTGCGCGGGCCGCAGCCTCGCCCCGGCGGAGGCCCGCTATTCGCATTCGCTCATTCACGCGGTCTCTCCGCAGGCTGCTGCCCGAATATCGATGCCTTTTCGTAAAACAGGCGTTACGC
>ERZ777305.1474-NODE-1474-length-27433-cov-3.364818_pt1 | contig 27433 bp, 24 predicted proteins | sample MGYA00374965_ERZ777305 | MGnify/ENA primary metagenome ERZ777305 (study PRJEB29328, sample SAMD00013331) | mouse gut metagenome | study: EMG produced TPA metagenomics assembly of the Metagenome analysis of fecal microbiota from mouse which was promoted... | reverse complement strand
TATAAACGCCCGTCTCCATGTCCTTGAGAACAGCTCCGGCTGTCTGGCCCTTGTCGTCCTTGATCAGCTCTACCGCCGCCGTAAAGTCCGCAATGGGAATCTGGCGGTTCCACACCTCGTCCCGGAGCACACGCATAATCTCCGCGCCGGAGTAGTCCTTGCAGGCGTGCATGCGCTTTCTGGACGTTCCGCCTCCGTGGGTGGTCACCATCCTGCCGTCCTTGTCCTTGTCAAACATGACGCCCAGCTCGTTGAGCCACTTTATGGCATCGGGAGCTTCCATAACCAGACGGCGCAGAAGTTCCGGCCGTGCGGCAAAGTGTCCGCCTCCGAAGGCATCTAAGTAATGCTGCTGGGGAGAATCGTTCTCCTTATCCGCCGCTTGGATTCCGCCCTCCGCCATCATGGTATTGGCATCGCCGATGCGCAGCTTCGTCACCATCATAACATTGGCGCCCGCCTCGTGGGCCTCAATGGCTGCCGAAGAGCCGGCTCCGCCTCCTCCGATAACCAGTACATCCACATCATAATCCACATGGTTCAGATCGATGGGCACATCCTTGATGCGGCTGTTGGAGTGCAGGAGGGTGCCCAGCTCATAGGGAACCTTCTCTCCCTTGTTGGGGCCGATTTTCAGCTCCTGAAAGCCCTCCTGCCGGTAGTCGGGATGAAATTTGCGGAGCAGCTCGTCTTTTTCCTCAGCCGTCATCCTTCTGGGCTCCATGCCGATCCGCTCAGCTCTGGTAGCCTCTACTTTTTTAATGGATTCCAACATTTCTGCTGTAAACATATGCGCTCCCCTCCTATTTCTCAATATCCCGGTTGTTGTACAGTTCCTTCAGCTCTTCCACGGGTTTTTGCATTACCTGCTCGATAAGGCTGTCAAACTCGCCGCTGTTAATGGCCTCTACCCGCTGGGCCAGATGTTCCGATTTGGGAGCAATGTATTTTCCGGTCAGACGTCTTGCCAGCACACCCACCATGGGATGGGAAATACCCGCCGGACAGCGGGAAGTACAGATGCCGCAGCCGATGCAGTCGAAGGATTCCTCCGCGCACTTCTCAAAGTCTCCCCGCTGGGCATAAGCAATATACTGCATCACGCTCAGACTCTGGGGACATCCCTTGGTGCAGGCATTGCAGCCGATACAGCTGTAGATCTCCGGGTAGAGCTCCATCATAATTTTCTGCTTGGCCTCTGCCTCGCTGATGTTGTAATTCCGCTTATCGGTGGGGAAGAACGGCAGGGTTGCCACGTACATTCCCTCCTGCACCTGGGTCTGGCATGCCAGACAGGTTTTCAGCTCGTTATTTCCCTTGATTCTATAAATGGTGGCGCAGGCCCCGCAGAAGCCGTGGCGGCAGCCGCAGCCCCGCACCAGCTTGTAGCCCGCATACTCCATGGCAGTCATGATGGTCAGTTCTGCCGGTACGGAGTACTGCTTTCCATAAAAATATACGTTTACCATTTCCTGCATTTTATTTATACCAGTCCTTTCTGTTTCAAATAGAAAGCTCTACTATGCAGCGCGACACCTCGGTTCCGCCCTAAAGGGCTCCATCTCGGTTGGGGCAGTCGCCCCATACAGCCATCTGCAAAAGTTCCGCTTTACGTGCAAGCACAACAGCGGCTCTTTCGCATCTGTCTGTGCGCTGCTCATTGCTATCAATACTCAGGTGGAAGTTCGTCGATCTCATCAAACCGGAACACCGGCCCATCCTTGCACACATATTTGGAACCGATGTTGCAGCGTCCGCATTTTCCGATTCCGCATTTCATGCGCAGCTCCAGGGTAGTGTAAATCTGTTCCTTGGTAAAGCCCATTTCCGTCAGGCCCGCCAGCACGAACTTAATCATAATAGGCGGCCCGCAGACAAGTACCGTTTTGTCCGTCGTAAACCCAATCTCTTTCAGATAGGAGGGGACAAAACCTACATGGCCGTCCCAGCCCTCCTGCTCCCGGTCAATGGTGAGATACACATCCACGCCCGGGGTCTTGCACCACACCTGCTGGATCTCCTCAAGCTGCACCAGATCATCCGCAGAACGGGAACCGTAGAGAATCTCCACCGTACCGTAGTTCTCCCGGTTGTCCAGCACATAATTGATCACCGAGCGCAGAGGCGCCAGGCCGATGCCGCCGGCGATAAACAGGAGATTCTGTCCCTTCAGGGCCGTCTCCACCGGAAATGCATTGCCGTAGGGCCCGCGCACCGTAATCTCGTCCCCCGGATTCATCCCATGGAGCACATCTGTGAGGCTTCCGCAGCGCTTGATGGAAAATTCCTGAAATTCCTTATTTGTAGGGGAAGAGGTAATGGAAAACATAGCCTCTCCCACGCCCGGCACAGAAACCATGGCGCACTGGCCCGGCATATGCTCAAAAAGCTTTTTACCGTCCCGGCCCACCACCCGGAATGTCTTCACATCCGGAGTCTCCGTGCGGATATCCGTGATCACGCCGATCAAGGGGATTAACATTTCCTTAATCTGTCCATTCTTTCCGGACATAAAGGTATCCCCTTGCGGGATTTCATGCTTGTGGCTTTTGCCGCATGTACAGGTATCCATTACGCCTCACCTCCCAGTTTTTTGATAACTTTCACAATATTTAACGAGGCCGGACATTTGCTTACGCAGCGGCCGCAGCCCACACAGGAATACATTCCCTCATTGTTGGCCGGATAGTACACCAGCTTGTGCATGAACCGCTGGCGGAAGCGCTGCATCTGGCTGGTGCGCATATTTCCGTGAGCCATCATGGTAAAGTCGGAATACATGCAGGAATCCCAGCAGCGGTAGCGCTGCACGCCGTCCCCTGTGTTGAAATCTTTGATATCATAGCACTGGCAGGTAGGACACACAAAGGTGCAGGTGCCGCAGGCCAGACAGGGCTGGTACATCTCCTCCCAGCGGGAATCGTCAAAAAGGTCCATGGTATTCTCCGGCTTGAAGCGGGAAAGATCCAGGTGAGAGTAGGGCAGTTTTTCTATGATTGTCCGGATCTGCGCCTGTTCCTCTTCCACAGCCCGTTCCTCTGTCTCTGTCAGAAACTCCTTCACCATGCCGGTCAGGGTCTCCCCCTTTCCGGTCAAAGGCTTCCAGTACAGGGCCTCCCCGATCATCCAGGCTGCCACATCCGCCGCAGGCTCTGCCGCGTCAATGCCGAATACCTTGCAGAAGCACGTCTCTTCCGGTTCATGGCAGGCCAGGGCCACCACTGTGCCGTGCTCCCGGCGGGCTGCGTAAAAGCTATCTACGGGATCCTTTAAAAATACATGGTCCAGGACCTTAAGCCCCTGCACATCGCATGCGCGCATGCCGAAAACCACAAAGGGCTCTTCCGTCAATTTGGCCGGATCAAGGGAAAGCTTTCCGTCCTCTTTTTTACAGCTGTATAAGGTCTCGCTCTGAGGGAAGAAACAGTCCTTGCCCGATTTCACGGTCTTCAAGGTATCCAGATCCACCTGCACTTCTTCGCTCCAAAGTCCGTAGTTGGCCTGATCGCACTTGCGGATGGGAAGGAACAGATCCTGCTCCTTAGCAATGGCCGCAAAAAGCTCCGGCAGGCGGTTTTTCGCTATCTGATACATCTAGTGCTTCCCTCCTCTCTCGGTGACAATCCCAGGCTCCGCGTCCTCGAATGTAAAGTCCGTCAAAGGCGCACGGCTGTCCGTATCCTCGCCTGCCTGATACTCTCCGTAGAACTCGTTGATATCCTTGATAAACTTCCGGTTCAGAAGATGCAGGGGGATTCCCTGGGGACATACCCGGCTGCACTCGCCGCAGTCCGTGCAGCGTCCCGCCACATGGAAGGCGCGGATAATGTGGAACATCTGCTCCTCAAACGTATCTGCGTTGGCTTTCTGGGCACTGTCAAACTGATTGCTGTCAAACACACATTTCAGGCAGCTGCAGGCCGGGCACACATTGCGGCAGGCATTGCAGCGGATACATTTGGAAAGCTCGTTCTGCCAAAACGCAAAGCGCTCCTCCGGGCTCATGGCCTCCAGCTTTTCCACCATCTCAAAGCGGTTCCCCAAAGGTCCCGCCTCCTGGCCTTCCTCCGCGCCGATCAGCTCGTCATAGATTTGATGGGTCTTGCCCTTGCATACGGTACAGCGCTCTAAGAGGGCGTCCTCAAAGGGGAATTCCTTCTCCCCGTAAATGGTCTTAATTTTCAGCACATCCCCTTCCTGGGAAATGCTTTCAATTCCCTTAATCCCCGCGTTTTTCACCTTATCAATATCCAGGGTTCCCTTGCAGCCCACGCCGATGATGTAGGTCTTGTCACGGTTTACCCGGTGTTCCTTGATGAGCTGGTTAAAGCTGTAGGTATCGCAGGGTTTTAAGAATACCAGGGACTTCCCCTCCAGCTTCCCCGCCTGAATCATATATTTGCTCAGGTTTGCGCCGCAGAAACCGTCATACACGAAACCTTCCAGCTCCTCAGGGCCGTTAAAATAGGCAGGCTCCGGATTGTATCCCAGATCCCCCTGCTGCCAGCCTAAGACCCGGACCACGGTTCCGTCCGCTAAAAGCTCCTTTGCTCTCTCAATCAGTCTTTCTTGCATCGCAAATCCTCCAATCTCACATTCTCACCCAGGGAATAAATCTTCTCTACAAATTCATTCATGGTGGTGGAGAACTTCACGCCTTCTGCTGCGGACACCCACTCCACACGCGTCCGCCCGTTTTCCACGCCCAGATAATCCAGCATAGAGAACAGCAGCGTCATTCTTCTTCTCGCATAATAATTTCCGGTTGTATAATGGCAGTCCCCCGGATGGCAGCCGCACAGAATCACTCCGTCTGCGCCCCTCTGGAAAGCCCTCAAAATAAACATGGGATTGACCCTGCAGGAACAGGGCACCCGGATAATCTTTACATCCGCCGGATACGCCAGGCGGCTGCTGCCCGCCAGATCCGCGCCCGCATAGCTGCACCAGTTGCAGCAGAACGCCACGATCTTAGGCCGGAATTCTTTCTTGTTTTCTACCTGCATATCGCATCCACCTCCGCAAGAATTTGTCTGTTGGAAAAGCCCTGCAGATCCATGGCGCCGGAGGGACAGGCGACCGTACAGGCTCCGCAGCCCTGGCACAGGGCACTGTTCACCACAGCCACCCGCCGGGTCTCCCGGATTCCGTGATCGTTGACCTCCTTCTCCTCATAGGAAATGGCGCCGTAGGGACACACCTTCTCGCAGGAGGAGCAGCCGTTGCACAAAAGCTGATCCGACTGTGCCACGCAGGGATTGGTCACCAGGTGATCCTTCGCCAGGAGGCCCACCACCTTTATGGCCGCAGCTCCCGCCTGGGCAACCGTCTCCGGGATATCCTTGGGACCCTGGCAGACGCCGGAGAGGAAGATACCCGCCGTGGGGGATTCCACCGGACGCAGCTTTGCATGGGACTCCGTAAGGAAGTTATTGGTATCAATGCTGGCCGTCAGCATGGTGGCGATTTTACGCACATCGGGATTGGGCTCAATGGCCGTAGCCAGCACCACCATATCCGTCTCCATGACAATGCGCTTATTGTCCAGAAGATCCACGCCCTGTACAACAAGCTTATCGCCTTTCTCCGCCACTTTTCCTACCTGGCCTTTGATGTAATTTACACCATAATCCTCTACGGCCCGGCGGTAGAACTCGTCAAAGTTCTTGCCCGGCGTGCGGACATCGATGTAGAACACCGTTACCTCTACATCTGGGTACTTGTCGCGGATAAGCATGGCATGCTTGGCTGTATACATGCAGCAGATCTTGGAGCAATAGCTCTTGCCCCTCTTATCCGCACAGCGGGAGCCCACGCACTGGATAAACACCATGGACTTAGGCGCCCTGTGATCCGACATGCGCTCCAGATGGCCTTTGGTCGGTCCTGCCGCGTTCATAATACGCTCCAGCTCCAGGGAAGTAATCACATCGGGGCTGGTGCTGTAGGAATACTCGTCAAACGCATCCAATTTGATGGTGTCAAAGCCCGTGGCCACCACGATAGCTCCGTAATTCTGGGTTAAAATCTCGTCCTTCTGCTCATAGTCAATGGCGCCTGCCTGGCAGACTTTGGCGCAGACACCGCACTTTCCGGTCTTGAACTTGATGCAGTTCTCCCGGTCAATCACCGGGACATTGGGAATGGCCTGAGCGAAAGGCGTATAGATAGCGCTTCTCGTATTCAGGCCCCGGTTAAACTCGTTGGGCGTCTTCTTGGAGGGACACTTCTCCTGGCACACTCCGCAGCCGGTACACTTATCCATGTCCACGCTCCGGGCCTTCTTGCGGATATCCACCTGGAAATCCCCTACAAATCCAGACACTTTTTCTACTTCACTGTATGTATAAATGGTTATCTTTTCGTGAGCCGCAGCCTCCACCATCTTCGGCGTCAGGATACAGGCCGAGCAGTCCAGGGTAGGGAAGGTCTTGTCAAGCTGGGACATCCTTCCGCCGATACTCGGCGTCTTCTCCACAATATCCACCTCGTAGCCCGCATCCGCAATATCCAGGGCCGTCTGAATCCCGGCAATTCCTCCTCCGATAACCAGGGCTCTTTTTACCACCTTGCTGGTTCCCGCCTGAAGAGGCGCGTTCAAAAGCACCTTTGCAATGGCCGCTCTGGCCAGGATCACCGCCTTCTCTGTTGCTTCCTCTATATCCTTATGAATCCAGGAACAATGCTCACGGATATTTGCGATCTCCACCATGTACGGGTTAATGCCCGCACGCTGTGCCGCCTGACGGAACGTATTCTCGTGCATACGCGGAGAACACGAGCAAACCACAATGCCCGTCAGATTTTTTTCTTTGATTGCCTCGCGGATTTTGAGCTGTCCGGCCTCGGAACACATATATTGATAGTCTTCCGCATGAACCACACCCGGTTCCTTGGCCGCAGCCTCCACGACCCGGGCAATGTCCACAGTCGCCGCAATATTCGTTCCGCAATGGCAGACAAATACTCCTATTCTTTGCACTCGATTCACCTCCAACCTTTCTTATTTACTGTATTTCCGAAATGCGCTGGCTAAAAGCTGCTGGGGCAGTTCTTCGTCCAAAAGCTCCGGAATCTCATCCGGGGACAGGTAATTGCCGCCCCTCTGGCGGATTACCAAAAGCCTGGCCGCTTCAATGAGTTTCGCAGGCTTCACATCCCGGGGACAGCGCTCCACGCACGCAAAGCAGGAGAGGCATTTCCAGATGCTCTTCGACTTCAGCAAAGCATCCGTATCCCCATTCTGCACGTAAGACACAAACTGGTGCGGCCGGATATCCATTTCCTCGTAGGCCGGGCAGGAGGCGGAGCATTTCCCGCACTTCATACACTTCTTCGTATTAACACCGCTGATCTCTTTTATCAGCTCTGCCTGTTCTTGTTCTGTTCTATGCAACTTTTCCTACCCCCTTATTCCGTAATCAGCCCCAGGGCTTCTGCCAGAAGCTCTGTAATATAGCGGACGGGCAGCTTCTTCGCAGCACCGCTGTTCTTCAGGTTGTAAAGGCAGAGAGGACAGGCCGTAATAAGCTCCTCTGCTCCCTTGTCCGCCGCAGACTCCATCACCTGATCCACCAGGCTTCCCGCCAGGGCTTTCTCCTTCAAGGATATGTAGCCGCCGCAGCACTCGTTCCGGTAGGGATATACAACCGGCTCCCCCCCAAGCGCCCGGATAAAGTCCTCCATAATCCTGGGATTCTCCGGATCGTCGAAGGCCATGACACCGCTGGGACGCAGGAGCATACAGCCGTAGTAAGCGCCGATTTTCCTTCCGGTTAAAGGTTTGACTGCCTTCTCCTTGAGGACGTCAAAGCCAACCCGGTCCCGGAGGACCTCCAGGAAATGCAGAACCTTCGTCTCCCCCATATAGGGTTCGGCAAGCTGCAGATAATTGTTGGCCCGCGTCCGGATATCCTCCACATGCTGCATGTCGTCGTTGACACGCTTAATCACATGGTGGCAGGCAGAGCAAAGCGTCACCAAATCCTGCCCCTTTTCCTTGGCGTCATTGAGCGCCCGCACGGCAGACAGCTTCGTGGCAATCTCGTCCGATGCCTGAGGATAGACAGCGCCGCAGCACTGCCACTCCTCAATCTCTTCCAGGGTAAATCCCAGAGCTTCGGCCGACATTCTGGCATATCGATCCAAATCCCGGGCTTTATTCTTCAGAGTGCAGCCAGGATAATAACTGTACACCATTTGGCAAACCTCCTTCTTTTCTCTAATTCTTACTGCATACGTCTTGAATAAAAGCTTTCAGGGTATTGGCAGAGTGAACCATTTTCTTCTCTTCTTCTTCCGTCATGCTGATCTTCAGAACCTTTCCGATTCCGTCGCTGTTCACCACGCAGGGAAGGCTGATGCAGGAATCCGCCATATCGCCGTACTCCTCACCCAGCACATGGGCAACCGGAAGAACCGTGTTCTGATCCTTGATGATCGACTCCACAATACGGAGGGTGGACATGGCGATTCCGTCAAAGGTTGCGCCCTTTAGGGAAATGACGTCCGCACCGCCGGAACGCGCCCTCTCGGCAATCTCCTCTTTCTCTTTTGCACGGGTTTCGGGATCCTGGGAAAGGAAGTGATCCACCGGCTCTCCCGCCACGTTCACACCGCTCCAGATGGGAACCTGGGCATCCCCGTGCTCACCCAGGATATAACCCTGGATATCACGGATATCCACATTGCAGCGCTCGCTGATGAGATAGCGGAACCGGGCTGTATCCAGGGAAGTTCCCGTTCCGATGACCCGTCCCGTAGGAAGGCCCGTCTCTTTCTGAATGAGATACGTATTTACGTCAACCGGATTCGCCACCACAATGATCAACGGATTCTTGGCATACTCCATAATGTTTCTCGCAATGCTCTTCGCCACGCCTGTGTTCACCTTTGCCAAATCAAGCCTGGTCTGTCCCGGCTTTCTGGGAACACCTGCAGTCACGATAATTGCCTTGGCATCCGCGCACTCCTCATAGCCGCCCTGGCGCACCCGTACCTGGCTGTAAAAGGCAGTTCCGTGGGAGATATCAAGAGCCGCGCCCTTGGCCCGGTCCTCGTCCACGTCAATGATGACAATCTCACTCACCTGGGTTTTCAGCATTAAGGTGTAGCAAATGGTCTCTCCAACCTTGCCTGCGCCGACTACCACAATTTTGTTCGCTGTTTCCTGCTTCATACTGCTACCTCTCTCTCTTCCTTTGATCTCCCGTCAGCCTGCTGCGGGATTCTGGATTTTCCTGTGGTTTCCATCCGATTGATAACTTTCTATCAATTAGACTTATTATAGCACGTTGTTAAAAGATTAACAACCCCTTATTTGTGAAACTCTTGTGCCCTCTTAACAAGGACATACAGAAACTGCAATCTCCTCTGCCCCGATTTCTTCCAAGAAGCTTTGGTCATGCTCCACCAGAAGCATAGAGGGACGATAGGTGCGTATCAGCTCTGCCAGCTGCATCCGGGAAAAAATATCAATGTAATTCAATGGCTCATCCCAGATATAGAGATGGGCCCGGGTCAAAAGGCTGGCCGCCAGGGCCGCTTTCTTCTTCTGCCCCTGGCTTAGGCAGCTCATATCCTTTTCAAACTGGACCCTGGAAAAATCCAGCTTCCGAAGAAGGGCCAGGAAAAGATGTCCGGGGAGCCCCTGTTCCCTGGCAAAATCCAAAAGACTTCCCGACAAATGGCTCACATCCTGGGGCACATAGGAGATTTCCAGGCCGGAAGCCACATAAAGCTTTCCCTCCATCCGGAGTTCCGCCCCCAGGATTTGTTTTAATATGGTTGATTTTCCGCAGCCGTTCCCGCCTGTCAAAGCCATCCGGGAGCCCCGCAGAAGTTCAAAATCCACCGGCTGGCACACCGGACGTTCCCCGTAAAACAGGGAAAGCCGCTCCGCCTGTACCAGACGCCCGCCGTGATAAGACAGCGGATACAATTTTAATTCCTCCGCAATCTCCAGATTTTTTAAAAGTCCCTCTTTCTCTCGGACTGCATCCTCCATGCGGCGCTGGGTATTTTTTGCCCGCTTCATCATTTTGGCCGCCTTGTGCCCGATGGCGCCCCGATCCGGCCGGAGGCCTCCGATGCGGGTTCCAATCTTGGTGCGCTCCACTGCTTCCGACCACTCTCCCGTCTGCCGGGAAGCTTCCTTTAGATGGGAAATTTCCCGCCTAAGCTTCCGGTTCTCCGCCTGTTCATGGAGATCCCGTCTCTTTTTCTGTTCCTGCCATCCGGTAAAATTTCCCTGCATTACGGTAATCTGCCTGCGCTCTAATACCAGCACGTGGTCCACGCACCGGTCCAGGAAATATTTGTCGTGGGATACCAGGAGAAAGCCTTTCTTCTTTCTTAAATATTCCGCCGTCTTCTCTCTTCCCTCCCGGTCCAGGTGGTTGGTGGGCTCGTCAATGAGCAAAAACCGGTCTTCTCCCGAAAAGAGCAGGGCCAAAAGAACCTTGGTCTGTTCCCCGCCGCTCAGGGAAGAAAAGCTCCGGCTCAGCACTTCCGAATCCACCCCTAAGAGCTCCAGTTCCCTGCAGACCTTCCAAAGCTCACACGCCGGGTCCAGGGCCTCCAGAACCTCCATAGTCATTCCGTCTGTCAGGCCCTTGGGCCCCTCCCCTAAGGGATATGGAAAATATACGCACTCCGGAACGCCTCTGATAGAGCCGGAGTATTCATATTTTCCGGCCAGAAGTCCCATCAGGGTGGTTTTTCCTTTCCCGTTCCTGCCGATAAGGCCGCACCGCCAGTCCGTATCAATCTGGAAATCTGCATGTTCAAAAACATTATCATAACTGCCTTCGTAACAGAAGGTCAAATCACTGGCTTTTATCTGTGCCATAGAATCAAGTCCCCTTTCCTTCCGGCAGGCATCTCCACTAAGATAAAAGAAAAGGCGCGGAGAATCGCCTTTCCCCGCGCCGCACACAGCAAGCTCCTCTTTCGGGGAACCTGCCTGCAACTGTCGTCTTATCACTGAAAGTATCTGACTTCTGCCGGGTAATCTTAAGAGCAGCCGCTCATGCCGCCGTACTCTTAACACCTGTTTCATTTCCCTGTTAGCAGAAGTAAATAATCATCCTTTCAGCTCCTTTTCCTGATTTTGTTATGTGTTTCTTGCTTCTATTAGAATAACAAATCAATGTCCGCCTGTCAAGTACTCCTCAATCCAGACCGCAACCCCGTCCTGATCGTTGCTCTTGGTCACCTGATCTGCCGCCTTCAAAACCTCCGGGCAGGCATTTCCCATGGCAATGCCTGTGCCGGCCTGCCGGATCATGGTGATATCGTTGGTACCGTCCCCGAAGGCCGCGCTTTCCCGGCGGTTAAGGTGCAGATATTCGCAGAGGAATTTTAAGGCTCCCCCCTTGGTGGCTTCCCGGGCATTGATCTCAATGTTGTTGGGAACGGAGGTGGAGACTGCAAGATCCGCCAGTTCTGCCCCCATACGCTCCAAAGTTCTCTTCCGGGCCTCCAGATCCGAGTAGAACAGCATCAGCTTCTGGACCGTGTGATCCGAACTTTTCAGGAAATTTTCCATTCCATCCACAGGCGTGTAGACACGCTTCATAATTTCAGCAAGCTTTGGCGTCTGGGCATATTCCTCCATCCGGGACAGTTCCTCCCGATCCATCCAGCCTTTTCCGTCCCGGTAACAGCCGAGAATAGCCGGTTCCCCTTTGATATATGCCAGAATCCGCCCGGCCTCTGCAAGGGTCAGTTCTGCCCGGCGCAGAACCTTCCCCTCTGCGGCGTCATAAACTTCCGCCCCGTTTGCGGCAATCACATAACGGACAAAGGGCAGGGTCCGGATCTCCTCCGGAATACCACTGTAGAGACGGCCCGTAGCCGGAACGATCCGGATTCCCTTCCCTGCTGCCAGCTCCAAAGCCTCCAGGCTCCGCCTGCTGAGCTCCTTATTGTCCCGCAGAATTGTTCCGTCCAAATCAAACGCAATCAATTTTAACATTTTACGCCTCTCCTCTCACCAGCTCTGCCGCTCCCACAATGCCGAAATCTTTCTTAAGCTCTGCAAAGCGGAATTCCACGGGCACGGGAATCCGGTTGTAATGGTCAAACTCCCTGCGCACCCGCTCAAACAGAGGAGCCCCAAAATTTGTAAGCCCGCCGCCGAACACAAAGACATGGATATTCAGCATCTGGTAAATGTTGTAGAGACACACCGCCAGATAATGGGCCATAGAATCCAGCATCTCCTCTGCCAGGGCATCTCCTGCCTCATACGCTGCCAGCAGGGCCTCACCGTTCAAATCCCCGGCTTCCTCCAGGCTGCTTTTTTCACCCTCCAGCATGCGGATCTTCAGATGCCTGGGGATATACCTGCCGCTGGCGTAAGACATAAAGCAGCCCCGGTTCCCGCAGCCGCATAAGACCCCTTCACCGGGGGACGCCAGCATATGTCCGCTCTCACCTGCCCAGCCGTAGCTTCCCCGGAAAAGCTTCCCGTCGATGATAATTCCGCTTCCGATTCCCGTGCTGACGGCCATATACACCATATGCCTGCAGCCCCGTCCCGCGCCCCGGCGGTATTCTGCCAGTGCAGCCGCGTTGCTGTCATTGTCCAGCACAATTTTCACCCCCGGCAGCCGATCCTCGAAATAGTCCCGCATGAAAAACTCCCGGATCTCCGGCAGGGCGGAAGTGAGATATACGTATCCCTTGTCAAACATTATGTAAGAAGGCATACAGATTCCGATTCCCGAAAGAGCTTCTGCAGAAAGACGGTTCTGCGCAAGCAATTCCCGGATCGTTTCCAGCATCTTATCCGCAAAAGCCGGACCGTCCGCCCGGGCATCCGAAGGGTGCTGCACACGGTCCACAAGAACCCCCTCCCGGTCAAACAGGCCGTATGCTACTTTGGTGCCTCCCGCATCTATCCCAATGGTGTACACTCTGTCCATCGTTTTGTTCCCCTCCTGTGTGCTGTCTAATCCCTGTCCTCTCTTGACAAGAGAGGGTATCTGCTCCAATTTCTGTATGCTATTATACAGGCCAAGACAAATATTGTCAACAAAACTATTTTTATTTTCAAACGTAATAATATTTAATTGCGTTCAATCTGAGATTTTTCAAAAAAAGATAGCATGAAAGGAAAAGATATTATATAATAGAGAGATAGAAGCCCGCGCCCGCCCGGCAGCAGGGTGCGCACAGAAAGGATACACGATTTATGAAAGAACGGCATTTGCAAATCTTAAACATGGTCAATGAACAGGACCGCATCCGGGTACAGGATCTGGCCCGGGCCCTGAGTCTCTCCATGGTAACCATACGGAAAGATCTGGAGGAACTGGAAGCCCAGGGACTCCTGAAGCGTCAGCACGGCTACGCAGCCAAGGCCTCCCCGGACGCTATCAGCTCCCGCATGTCCTTCCACTACCTGGAGAAGAAGCAGATCGCCAGAAAAGCCGTCTCCCTGGTAGAGCCCATGGAAACCATCATGATCGAATCCGGATCCACCTGCGCCCTTTTCGCCGCAGAGCTGGCAGCAGTCAACGATGTCACCATTATCACCAACTCTGCCTACATTGCCCGGTCTTTGAGCGCCGCCCCGTCGGCGAAAGTCATTCTTCTGGGAGGCGATTACGACACGGTGGCAGAAGTCACCACCGGCCCCGTCACGGAACTTTGCGCCAGGGAATACTATGTAGACAAGATTTTTGTAGGCATCGACGGATACACAGAAGAAAACGGCTTTACCAATGTGAACCACACCCGCTGCAGCACCGTCCGCGCTCTGGCCCGCCAGGCCGGAAAGGTCATTGTGCTGACGCCCTCGGGCAAATTCGGCAAGCGCAGCGTGGCCCGGATGTTTGCCCCGGATGAGGTCCACACGGTTGTCACCGACTCCAATCTTTCAGAGGAATACCGCAATGCACTGGAATCCCGCCATATCCGGGTGGAACTGGCAGAGCTCTAACATGCCCGGACGGCTCTCACCAGCCTGCGGACAGCTTCTTTATCTACCATAGGATATCCGTCCTCATAGGGCGGAGCGAGAATCCCATAGGTAACGCCGTTTCCGGCCGTGGTGGGATCTGAGCCGTATCCCTTACAGGAGGCATGAATCTGGCTCACGCCGCTTCCGGCAAACATTTCCGCCGCATTGCCTGCGTTCAGTCCGCTTCCCGCCAGGATCTCGATCCGGCTTCCGTAGACCTCCTGAAGATGCCGAATCAATGAAATTCCTTCCATGGCCGTTTTCTGCTGGCCGCTGGTGAGAACCCGGTCTGCCCCGCATTCCATCAAGGTTTCCATGGCCGCATCCGCATCCGGCGTCACGTCAAAAGCCCGGTGAAACACGGCCTCTCCTTCGTAGTGGTGGATAAGACTGCACATCCGTGCGGTTAATTCCCTGTCTATGGTCCGGTCCTCCCGGAGAAACCCAAAGGCAATGCCGTCCGCCCCGTTCTCCAGGAATCTCCCGGCATCTCCAAACATGACACGGACCTCCTCATCCCGGTAGCAAAACCCGGCCCCTCTGGGCCGCACCATGCACACAATGGGACATCCGCATTCTTTCTTCGCCGCCAGAAAGCCGGAAAGCCCGGGGGTCAGTCCCCCCAGGCTCAAAGCACTGTTCAGCTCCACCCGGTCGGCTCCCGCCTCCCAGGCTGTCCTGCAGTCCTCGTAACTTCCCGCACAGATTTCTAATTTTTTCTCTGTCAAATTTACGTTTTTCATCATTTCTCTATATAGCGCAGCTCCTCCGCTTCATCCATAGGCCACATGGGGCGGTAAATCTTCTTAAAGGGAATCCGTTCCGATCTCTGCACCGTAGGCCCGTCGCTTAAAGCCATCATGTGATACGCCGTCTCCGGGATCAGGAATGTATCCAAATACCCCATTTTCACCACCACAATATCATAATCATGGAACTCCAGGCCCGCCGCATGGAACTGTTCCATATTTCCATATTGTATATTATGATCCACCACAATGCAATCGATATTTGTGCCGTCAATGTGAACCGTATAGGCCAGTCCTACTACAAAGCCCCCGCCCAGGCCGTACATCTGATCTCCAATCTGTATCAGCGTGCCTTCAATCTCCACAGGGCTGGAATTTTCATCCGCATGAACTCCCAGGGAAAAAGAAACCCGGTCCTGAAGCTTCCGGCGGCTCAGATATTCATGAGCCTTCGGATCATGAATTCCGGCAACCAGCACTTTCTTCTCCGAAGGCACTCTAAGAAGCTCCCGCAAAAGCAGGGTATTGTGACCTGCGCCTCCGGCTCCGCAGTTATCCCCGGAATCCGTAATGACTGCCGTTTTTCCCGGATAGGCAATGGTTCTCGCTACGGCAGCTTCCACCTCGTCATAATTGCCGCCGAACTGGAACTCCTTCCGGTGATCCCAGGCATACCTTCCTATCTCTTCTGCTACCTTCCCGCAGTACGCCTCATCCTCCGGCATATTGGGAACTACCACCACAGCCGCCCCCAGCTTGTCGTCGTCGTGGCGGATATACCCCACATGGTAAGAAGCGGAAAATACCCGGGAATCCTGCTCCGCCTCATCCAGCATCCGGTTGATTGTGGAGATGGGTTCCCTGGCGGAAACGCTGCGCTCTCCTCCCACCATAATGGGAAGCTTGCGGATCACCGGCTTCATGGGCCGCCGGTTTTCCAGAAGATCGATTAGTTTTTCCGCCACCAGGCGTTCTGTCTCAATCTGATCCCGGTGGGGGGATTCCCGGTAGCAGCGGATGATATTTACCTGCCCGCACAATTCTTTTGTCACATTTCCGTGGGGATCCATGACCATAGCCATAGGCATATGTTCTCCCACGATTTCCCGGATTCTACGTACAATGTGATGTTGCCCCGACACGCAGTCCAGCCCTTTTACGGCACTTGCGCCGTGAAGCTGCAGATAAATTCCGTCCAGCTCCCCCAGATGTTCCCGGATGGTTCTCAGAATTTTTCCTTCGATAAAATCGAATGCCTCCCGCTCTAAGAGTCCCCCCGGATGACAGGAGGCAAAAATGGAGGGAATTAATTCTATGTGCTTTTCCTCAAAGATATCTTTCACATGAACGGCTTCCAGACAGTCCTTTCCATACAGAACCCGCATCTTCTCCAGTCCGTCCAGCTGGGAGATCACATTAAGATAATTGGGGTTGATGTCGTAAAACGTCCGCTGTATTTTTTCCAAAGGGATTTCTGAGGGCGGCTTTACAAATCCCACGCCGCTGCCAAAGACAACCACCTCATATCCGTCCCCATCCAGGCATAAAGACACATTGTTGTTGATATTCTTTATGACCTTCATGTTCCTTCACCCCGCCTGCCGTTTAACGGCAACAAAAGCTATCTCTTCTCTTGTAACTTCCCCATCCTGCTTCACAATATTTAAGTCGTATTCCTCCCCGTTCGTCAAAATCATGGGCGTAATTAGATTGATGCCGTTCTCCCTCATCACACCCCGGTCAATCTCCAGCAAAGGATCTCCGGCCTTCACATTTTTGTGAAGCCTCACCAGAGGATGCAGTCCCCTTCCCTTTAGATTTACCGTATCCATTCCTACATGGATCATAATTTCCGCACCGTTTTCTGCCCGCAGCCCAATGGCATGGTTTGTCTGGGCTACCAGGATAATTTCGCCGTCGCAGGGGGAATAAATCACAGGCTCTTCATAGGAAAAGCCTACGCCGTCTCCCAAAAGCTTTTGAGCAAACGTGATATCCGGCACTTGACTGATGGGCAGCACCCGCCCGTCACAGATGGCATGAAATTCGGCCTGTGTCTTCTCTTCCCTCTTCTTTTTCCATCCAAACATCTTTCTTGCTCCTCTTTCCGGAAGAATCCGGGACATTGAAAAAGGGACACTTTTTTACATAAAAAAAACTCTTCAAAGCTGCCCTAAAAACATAAAAAACCACTTGTTCTAGGAAAAGCCTCAAAGAGTAACAAACCTATTTACAAATTTTATTTTAATGGATGCACCAGCCTTTGTCAACTGTTTTCTCCTGGAAATCACTCTGGTTCCAGTTACAAGAGCTCATTGCCTTTTTCTTCTTCCTTAATCTCCCAGTGGATCAAAAAGGTCAGTGCCGCCCGCAGAGCAATGATTCCGGCCACAGTGGCTATCTCCGTCCACTCCCGGACCACCACCGTACGCAGGATCTCGCTTCCCAGCTTAAACTCCAAGCCCATGGCCAGTCCTTTGGCCAGGGTCAGTTTCGTCTCCGGCCTGCGGCGCACATAACTATAAAATCCGCGGATACCCGAAGCAATGATAATTCCCACGCCAATCAGCTCAAAGATGGGAATGGTCATCTCCACCAGGTAATGCAGAACCAGTTCCAGTATTTCAATTACAGCTTCCATTCTCTTTTGTCCCTCCTTGTACCTTTTGTATCTTAGCACAGGGGGAGGGGAAATGCAAGCCTAGTACCCCCGGGTCTCCAAAACCGCTTCCAGATCCATAGATGCGTCAAAATACTGCTCCTCCACATAACGGATCCGCTCCACCTCTTCTCCCCGCTCCAGCTTCTGAATAATCTCATCTACCAGAGGCGCAAGGAGGGGATTGCATTCCATAACCATGTGGAGTTTCCCCTCCTGCATAGCCGTAAAAGCCGCCCGGGATGCACCGTCAAAGGAAATCATAATAATATCACCCTCGGGTCCGCAGGTAAGCCCGGCCTTTTCGATAGCCTCAATGGCTCCGAATGTCATATTATCGTTTTCGCTGATCACCACATCAATATCGCTGTGGGTGCGCAGGAAATCCGCCATCACTTCCTGGCCCTTGCTCTGGGTAAAATCGCCGGATCTGCGCTCCAGCATGGTCCAGTTCCCGTGGTTTTTCAATATATCGTCAAACCCTTTGGTCCGGCCCAGCTGGGCGGAGGAATCCAGCGTACCCTGCAGGGTTACAATCCGGATCTCTTCCTCATCCCGGCCTTCTTTTTTCAGGTAATCGGCAAGCCATCGGCCAGCCACCCGGCCTTCCTCCTCGAAATCGCTTCCCACCCAGCAGGTGTACAAAGTCTCGTCTGAGACTTCTACGGAACGATCCGAGAGGATTACCGGGATCCCGGCCGCCCTGGCCTCCTCAAGAACTGCATCCCAGCCTGTCTCCACTATGGGGTCCAGGATAATGTAGTCCACCTCCTGGAGGATGAAATTCCGGATGGCCTTAATCTGGTTCTCCTGCTTCTGCTGCCCGTCTTCAAAGAGCAGGTAGTAGCCGTTTTCCTCCCGGAATGTGGCCTGGAAAGAAGCCGTGTTTGCCATGCGCCAGTCGGACTCGGAGCCGACCTGGGCAAAGCCCACCACAATATAGTCGTGCCCCTCTTCAATCTCATCCTCATACAACAAGGCATTTTCCGGTTCTTCTTTCTTCCCGGAACACCCCTCCAGTACAAGAATCAGGATTAGACACCATACAATGTATAAGTTTTTTGTCCTCATGGCAGTCCTCACGGTTTCGTTATTTTTTCGTATCCTTCATCTTGGCAAATACGCTCTGAAGCACAATAAAGAAGCACAGAAGCGCCGCCACAGCGATGCTGGACCAGGAGCTAAGAAGCTTACCGTTGGTTTTCACCAGCGTGGAAATGGTCCCATTAATCAGTACGCCAAAGAAGGATCCAATCACATTTCCTACACCGCCTGTGAGAAGGGTTCCCCCGATAACTGCCGAAGCAATGGCATCCATCTCAAGCCCCAGGGCCTGCCGCACACTTCCCGACATGGTATTCAAACAGAAGCAGATTCCTCCTACGGAACACAGAAAAGACGAAAGCATATAAGCCTTCAGCTTCGTCAGCTTCACATTCAGGCCCATCATGGCTGCCGACTGTTCATTGCCGCCCACCGCATACAGGCTTCGTCCGAATTTCGTATAACGCAGCATCAGAAACACAGCTACTAACACAACCAGGGCAATCAGCACCGGAAGCCGGATAAAAGGAACCTGCAGTACGCCTTTGCTGTTGGTGTATGCACCGAAGGGAATCTGAAACTTCATATTCGCCAGGCCCACAAAAAATTCATTCTGGCTGATGGATACCTGATCCGTACAGATCACTGCCGTCATGCCCCTGGCAAAGAACATGCCGGCCATGGTCACGATAAAAGGCTGGATCTCCAGATATCCCACACAGAAACCCTGCACAAGCCCAAAGACCACACCGATCAGAAGCACCAGCACGCAGAGTAAAACCGCATTCATTCCCCACTGTTCCATGCCCACTGCCAGAAACATGCAGTCCATCGCTACCAGGGAACCTACGGAAATATCAATTCCTCCCGTAAGCATCACGCAGGTCATACCGCAGGCAATACAGAGAAGTCCTGCATTGTTGATCAAAATATTCAAAAAGGTCTGCAGATGTGTGAAACCTTTGGAAGAGTAAATCACACACCCTACTGCGTACATTACCACAAACAGGGCAATCGTAATGAGAAGCAGGAGTGTATTGCTGTTGATCTTTTTCTGTTTCATGCCGCAGCACCTCCCTTCGCCAGCGCCTTCTTGGCCGACATCCGTTTCAAATAAGCCTTAAAGGGCGGAGCTTGAATCATAACGATCACAATTACGATAACCGCTTTGTAAACAGGCGCCACATCCGAAGACACGCCCAGGGCATACAGGGTGGTAGTAATAGCCTGAATCGTATAGGCTCCGATGATGGAACCTGCCAGGTTGAATTTTCCTCCTCCCAGGCTGTTTCCTCCCAAGGCAACCGCCAGTATCGCGTCCAGCTCATAGTTAAGCCCGATATTGTTGGAGTCTGCGGAGCTTATCCGGGAAGCCCCTACAATCCCGGCAATTCCCGCCGCAAGGCCGCACACAACATAGCAGACAAAAATAATCTTTTCCGAATTTAATCCGGCGATCCGGGAAGCCCGCTTATTAATTCCCACGCTCTGGATATACAGGCCCAGAGCTGTCTTTTTCAAAAGAATCATCATCACAGCCACGCAGAGGGCGGCAATAATAATCGGAGTAGGCATAAACCCTGCATAACCTCCGAAAAATTTAAAAGAATCGTTCCGCACATACACAATCAGATTGTTGCAGAGCAGAAGACCAATGGCCCTTGCCGCAGAAAATAGAATCAGCGTAGCCACCATAGGCTGTACATTCAGATATGCCACCAGAAAGCCGTTGAAGGCACCGCAAAGACATCCCATCAGGATGCCGCCCAGCACGCCCGCCAGCAGGGGGACTGCCAGATCGCTGGTGGAGGATACGCCGTAACCGGCCAGCAGCATACAGCAGAACGACGCTGCCAGGGACATAACAGACCCCACGGAAATATCCGTTCCTGCAGAGGCCGACACCACCAGGGTCATGCCCACGGCCAGAATGGCAATCTCGCTGCCCCGGTTCAGAATATCAATCAAACGGCCGTAGAGAACGCCGTTGCGGACGGATATGGTAAAAAAGTTAAACGCAAAATTGCCGGAAGCGGCATCGTACAGAATATTTACCGCCATCACCAGCACCATGCAGAATATGGGAAGAAACAAAGGCATCCCTGTAATCTTTTTCGCTTTATTCATTCGCGCCACCTCCCGCGATTGCTTTCATCACGCTCTCCTGGGTCAAACTCTCGGTAATCTCTCCCACCTTTGCTCCGTCCCGGAGAACTGCCATCTTCGTACAGGTACGAAGCATTTCTTCTATCTCGGAAGAGATAAAGATAATTCCCTTTCCTTCCTTCGCCAGCTTCAGCACCAGCTTTTGAATCTCCGTCTTGGTACCGATGTCGATTCCTCGGGTAGGCTCATCCAGGATCAGGAAATCCGGATCCGTTGCCAGCCAGCGTCCCAGAATCACCTTCTGCTGGTTTCCGCCGGACAGCTGCCGGATCAGGGTCTCCCGGCTGGCCGTCTTGATTTGAAGCATTTCTATGTATTTGTCCGCCAGTTCTATCTGTTCCTTCATGGACAGAAGCCGGAACATTCCCCGCTTAGCCTGCAGGGCCAGGATAATATTCTCACGCACAGATAAATCGCCGATGATTCCCTCCGCTTTCCGGTCATCCGGCAGAAGGCCCATACCCAGATTCATGGCATCAATGGGCGCATGAATCTTCGCTTCTTTCCCGTCCACTTTCAAAGTTCCGGTCTGATTCTTATCTGCTCCGTAAATAACTCTTGCCAGCTCGCTGCGCCCGGAACCAAGAAGTCCCGTCAGGCCCACCACCTCGCCTTTATGAACCTTCAGATCAAAGGGTTTGATGGTTCCCTTGTGACTCATGCCTTGGGCGTCAATGAGAATATCCGCATCGCCAAATACCGGGGATTCTTCTGACTTGATGGACGCCAAATCATCAAAGTCTTTCCCCATCATGGCAGCTACCAGCTTCACCCTGGGAAGCTCTGCGATCGGGTATTCTCCCACCAGCTGTCCGTTCCGCAGCACCGTAATGCGATCGCAGACCGCGTACACCTGCTCCAGGAAATGGGTGACAAAGACAATGCCCACGCCCTTTTCCCGCAGCTGCCGCATGAGACGGAACAGCTTCTCCACCTCGTTGTCGTCCAGGGACGAGGTAGGCTCATCCAGAATCAGCACCTTACAGTCCATATCCACCGCACGGGCAATGGCGATCATTTGCTGCAGGGCCAGGGAATACTCTTCCAGATTCCGGGTTACGTCAATCTTCATATCCAGGTCCGCCATGATAGCTTCCGATTTCTTCACCATAGTTTTCCAGTCAATGGTCCCAAGCCTTGTCTTCGGCTCCCTGCCAATAAACAGATTCTCCGCCACACTTAAATTCGGGCAGAGGTTTACCTCCTGGTACACGGTAGAAATACCCTTCTTCTGGGCATCCAGCGTAGAATGATTTACCACAGGGCCTTCGATGCCCTCCACATGAATCTCACCGGCCTCAAATGCGTTGATACCGGTCAGACATTTAATAAGCGTTGATTTACCTGCGCCGTTCTCCCCCATCAGCGCATGAATCTCACCTTTTCGCAAGGTAAAATCCACATTATCAAGAGCCTTCACTCCTGGGAAAGTCATGGATATGCCGCGCATGGTCAATACTACATGATTGTCCATCCTATTACATCCTTTCCGTTGAGAAAGGGGAGGCCCGTTTTCACCAGCCTCCCCAGCTGCCAGCTGCTCCTTGTTTTCGCCCGGAATACTTCCCGCCGGCGTGAAATCAATTAGTACTGTGCCGCAATAATCTCATCTGTTACAACCGTCAAATTCTGGGTCTCACCGTTTACTTCGATACTGGAAAGAATATCCTCGTTTACAAACCAGTGCTCTTCCATGTAAACTTCCTTCTCCGGTGTTCCGCCGCTTGCCAGAGTCTTGATAACTTCCTCTACAAAAGGAGCTGCCAGCGGGTTGCACTCAAAGTCTGCGTTGATGTCGCCGGATTTTACAAACTCAAGACCGGCCGAGCAGGCGTCAAAGGAAATCAGAATCACATCGCCGTTTACGCCGTAGGAAACGCCGGCCTGCTTCATAGCATCCATAGCACCGAAAGCTTCGTTATCGTTCTGGCATACAACTACATTGAATTTTCCTTCATAGGACTTGCAGTAGGACTCCATTACCTCTGCTCCGCCGTCCTGTGTGAAATCTCCGCTCTGAGAATCCAGGATGGTCCATCCTTCTCTGTCGGCAATCTCTTTGAAGCCTTCCGTACGTCCGATGGTTGCGGATGCGCCGGTGGAACCTTCGATTACAAGTGCGTTAATCTCCGTAATGCCCTTCTCTGCCGCATAAGCCTTCAGCCACTCGCCTGCCGCAAGACCCTCTGTCTTGAAGTTGGAGCCTACCCAGGATACATACTTGTCGGAATCATCAATGGTACGGTCGATTACAATAACCGGGATTCCGGCATCCTCGCACTCAGTCAGTACGGTGTCCCAACCGGTGGAAACAATGGGGTCGATGATGATGTAGTCTACATCCTGCTCAATAAATCCGCGGACCGCCTCCAGCTGTACAGCGGAATCATTGTCACAGTCTACGAACTGAAGGTCGTAGCCGTTCTCTGCGGAAAAGACATCCTGGCAGGACTTGGTAGAAGCGGTACGCCAGTCGGATTCGTGTCCTACCTGTGCGAAACCAATGGTGATCACGTCGCCGGATGCTGCAGGCGCCTCCGTCTCCGGAGCCTCGGCGTCATTTCCTGCAGGCGCTTCCGTCTCGGCAGGTGCCTGAGCCGGCGCCTCTTCCTTGGAACCGCAGCCTGCCAGCATAGTGGCCGTCATAGCTGCGCACAGCAGTAAACCAATAAGTTTTCTTTTCATGATGAAAAGCCTCCCTGTTCTTTTTTAGCCGGTCTTTTTTTGGCTATGCCATAATATTACAGGGATCCGGATTTTCAGGATACGGAGATCCTTCGGAATTAGGTTCAGTTTTTTACTAATTTTTGAACAAACCATGAACAAAGTTTGTTTTTTTACGGAAAAAGTTCATAAATTTACGCCATATCCTCAATATCCTCTGCCGGAATCACCGCCTGCACTTCCGTCCACTCCCCATAGACACTGTCCAAAGCCAGGCCGTATTCCGGCCCATAGTTGAGCCGGAGCCTCTGCTGAATGTTAAAGAGGCCGAAGCCGGATGGGTCCTTGAGATCCAGCTCTCCGCTGACAATGCGCCGCACCCGGTTAAGTTTCTCCGGCTCCATGCCTTTTCCGTTGTCCCATACAGAAAAAACCAGTTTGCTTCCCTGCCGTTTCCCGGTCACCCGGATACGTCCCATGCCGCGCTTATTTTTAATACCGTGGTACAGGGCATTTTCTACCATGGGCTGCAGGGTCAGCTTGAGAATCCGGTACTGGTACAGTTCTTCCGGAATGCAGATTTCATAATCCAGAATGTCCCGGTAACGGAATTTTTGAATCTGCAGATAGCTGCGGATATGGGCTTCCTCCTCCTGCACGGAAATATAGTCCCGTCCTTTGCTTAAGGTAGTGCGGAAAAAGTCCGAGAGGGCAGATACCATCATCACCACCTGTTCTTTCTCGCCTGCCTCTGCCAGCCAGATAATGGTGTCCAGGGTATTGTAGAGAAAATGGGGATTGATCTGGGCCTGCAAAAGCTTTAATTCCGTGGCCCGCAGGTTCAGCTGCTCCACCCGGATATCCTCCACCAGATTGCCGATGCGCTCTACCATCTGGTTGAAGCTGGCGTTTAAAACAGCCAGTTCATCTCCGCTTCCTTCCCTGGCACGTACCGCAAAATCTCCGCTCCCGGCCAGGGCCGTCACTTCGCAGAGATTTCGTATGGGTTCCGTGATGCCTGTCATAATCCTGCGGCTGATAAACAAGGCGCCTGCCAGAATCACCGCAAAGATTCCGCCCCCCATCCACACAGCCTGATCTACATCCGCCCGGATTCCCTCCCGCAGGGCCTCCAGGTTGGTCGTCTCATAGTAAATATATTTCTGTATCTGTTCCTGAATCAGCTCCGTAAGAATACGGATATTCAGATCCAGGCGCCCCATATTGATGTCGTAGGAGCCGCCGGCCAGAGCATCCGCTTCAATCTCTTCCACCCGGTCTTCCAGGGTATTCAGGCTTTTCAAAATCCCTTTCAGCCGGTTTCTGGCGTAATCGGCATCCGCTGTCTCGTAAAGTCCCTGGAAAACCTCTCTGGCTTCCTCAATCATCAGATGGGGCTGCTCCGTATCCACCAGCTCTTCCGCCCGTTCTGCGTTAGCCACAATGATATACATGATGTAATCAATGTCTTTTTTGAAATCAATGTTGTAGGCATTTGCCTTGGAAATATTTTCCACAACCGCATCGTACCGCAGCGAAAACTGCCGGACCAGAGACAACAGATAGACAATCATCACAGTCAGCGGTATCAGGCAGACCAGAAGGAGCATATTCAAGCGCTTTTTGATTGAAGAATCCTTTTTCCACATAATTTTTCCTCCGGCCGCAGCTTGCTAAATACTGCTAGGCCTTCGCCCGGAATTCTCTGGGCGTACATTCCTGGGTCTTCTTGAAAAGATAACTGAAATAATGAGGGTCCCGGTAACCTACCGCAAAGGCGATCTCCGCCGTCTTCATAGAAGTGCTGCGCAAAAGCTCTCTGGCCTTTTCCATCCGAACAGAAGTAAGAAACTCAATAAAGGTCTGTCCTGTCTCCTGGCTGAAAATGGTGCTGAAATGGTTGGGACTTAGATTCACGCTGGCAGCCGTCATATTCAGGGAGATCTCCTCATTGTCAAAATTCTGCTCGATAAAGCTCTTGGCATCCTTTAAAAGAGAACTGTATTTCTTCTGAGACACCGTCTCCCGTATTTCCAGGACTGCCTCCAGCACCCGGTTTAAATATTCCTTGGTCTGTTCTGCCGTGGCAAACACGGCTGTCATGTTCTGAAAATCCCCGCAGCGCTCGATCAGCTCTCCGGCCGGAAACCCCAGCTGCTGTACCTGGGCGGCGGCCGTAAAATAAAAATCCATCGTCACATACTGCCGGAACAAGAGGGACTGAACATTCTTCTCCCCCAGGCTGTTGAAATATTCGTCCAGGAAATGGCGGGACTGGCTTTTTAATCCTGTCTTTAGAAAATTTTCCAGGACCTTCCGGTCCATCCGGTCTGCGTTGAGTGCCGCCAGACGAAACTCCTCCGCATCCGGAATTTGCGCCTCTTCCCGGCCGCTCTCAATAATCTGGTTCCGTTCCTTAAGATAGCGGTAGGCAAAGGCCCGGTTTGCCTCCTCAAAACAGCGGTTCAGTTCGCTTAAACGTCCCACAGGCACGCCGAGGCCTCCGAAGTACTCTACCTTTCCATAGGAGCGGATGGTGCTCTGCAGCTGATTAAGAAATTCCTGCTGCTGCTCTTCCAATCCCCTGTTCTCTGTCTCTTTCAGGACAAAAGCCCATCCCTCCAGGCCCAGCTCCACCATCAAAGCCCCGGGAATCTTCTCCGTCATCTCCTCGATCGCCCTTGTAACCGTATTCTGCTCCTCAGAGTAAGCCTCCATCTCCCCGCCGGAGAAAATCTGAAACAAAAGAATATTGTAGCGGTTGGCAGCCAGCTCCAAGCCGATCTCCCGCCCCTCTTTGAGAAGGGCCGACACCGATTTATTCCCCGACACCAGGCTCCGGAAAAATTTCTGTCTGGCAAGCTGGGTATTCTCCAGGCGTTCCCGCTCAAACGTCTTTAAAAACTGCCGCTGTTCCTGCTCTTCCTCCACCAGCTTTCCCACCTTTTTCACTGCTTCCAGAAGCTGCGCCCCGGATACAGGCTTAACCAGATAATCCGTAATGCCGATGCTGATTCCCTCCTTGGCATATTCGAACTCGTCGTAACCGCTTAAGACAATGATTTTCATATCCGGCATTTCCTGCTTTACCAGACGGCTCAATTCCAGCCCGTCCATAAAAGGCATCCGTATATCCGTGATCAGAATATCCGGCCGTGTCTTCTGAATGAGGGGATAGGCCATCTCTCCGTCGCTGGCTTCCCCGGCAAAAGAAAAACCCTCCTGCTCCCAGGGAATGTTGTTCTTGATGCCCTCCCGCATTACCACTTCATCTTCTACCAGAAATACTTTCAGCATGTTCTCTCTCCATCCGCAGCCAAAAAGAGAGGACGCGCATGGTGACTCTTCACAATATGCACATCCTCTATTTTCAGTTCTCCATACGCCCTCTCTGCATTCTGCACCGGGCTTTTGCTGTTTTTAGTTCCGCAGGCTCTCCACCGCCGCCCGCTCAATGGCAAGTCCTGCCGTGTAGCGCTCAATAAAGGCATCGAAGCCTTCCACATCCGCCGCATCCGGCTCTGCCTTCACGCCTGTCTCTCCTGCAAATACTTTCTCCCGGAGATAAGCACCCAGGCTTTCCCCTTCCTCCCGGTGCTTCCTATAAGCTGCCAGCAGGGCAATGCCCCAGGCTCCGCCTTCCCCGGCTGTCTCCATGACTACTACCGGAACGTTCATGGCCGCAGCCACGATTTTCTGTCCCACGCCCTTGGTTTTGAATAACCCGCCATGGCCCAGAACCTCATCCGCCTGCACACCTTCTTCCTTGAACAGGATATCCAGTCCTGTCTTCAAAGCGCCCAGGGCTGTGAAAAGATGAACCCTCATAAAGTTGGCAAGAGTAAAGCGGCTCTCCGGCCTGCGCACAAAGAGCGGACGTCCCTCCTCAAAGCCCGTAAGATGCTCGCCGGAAAAGTAATTGTAGGCCAGAAGGCCGCCACAGTCCGGATCTCCGTCCAAAGCCTTGTTATAGAGGGTTCCAAAGAGCTTATTCATATCCACTTCCACGCCGAAGCTCTCTGCAAACTCCTTAAAGAGGCCCACCCAGGCATTCAAATCCGAGGTGCAGTTGTTGCAGTGGACCATACCCACCAGGCTGCCGTCCGGCGTGGTCACCATGTCAATCTCCGGGTGTACCTTTTTCAGCTCATGCTCCAGGACAATCATGGCAAAGACGGAGGT
>ERZ777305.1472-NODE-1472-length-27449-cov-4.026794_pt1 | contig 27449 bp, 27 predicted proteins | sample MGYA00374965_ERZ777305 | MGnify/ENA primary metagenome ERZ777305 (study PRJEB29328, sample SAMD00013331) | mouse gut metagenome | study: EMG produced TPA metagenomics assembly of the Metagenome analysis of fecal microbiota from mouse which was promoted... | reverse complement strand
GGCCCCGTTATCCTCAAGCGTCAGCTTCGGGTTCAGGACTTTCATGCTCTCAAGCGCAAATACATCACTGTAGATGCACACGCCGTCTGCATAGATTGAGTACATCCTTACAACCTCCCCTGTCTGAAGTCAACGGATACGGTCCCCGTCCCAGAATCGCACCACAAGTATATCGTAGCACCCTGACTGCCGAAGAACACGAACTCCGGAATTTGGATTTCCCCATCGGGGAGCAACTTCGTAATGTCGAGGTCAAGCTGAGGGTTGACAAATCGCACATGAACGCCTCTCCTCGCTGTGCTCGATACGATAAAGCGGGGACACACGGGAGCCCGCCCAAACAGTGCCGCATCCAGGCGGCGGGTCGTTGTAGCAGTCGAAACCGCAATGTTCTTGAAGATAGCAGCCCGAATAACGCCATTTTGAAAGTTGAACGGGTCCCAAAGCCAGTCGTCAATAGACGACAGCACCGACCACTTGTAAGGCCCAACATCGTAGTCGATCACGATGCGGGACCAGTCCTTTTCCGACTTCCAAGCGTTGACAGCAAAGCGCCCCTCATAAAAATACTCAGGGTCGTCTTCCAAAACGGCTCGCATGTTCTGCCCATGCAGATAGTCCATGATGTCGGAGTAGGCCATGTGCCAGGGCTTGAAGCCGTTCATGACGATGAACTCGATAGACCCAGTCCGGTTCTGATACACCGGATACCCGGTGAGGGCTTGCGACAAATCAATGACGCCGTCCCCACCGGGAATGTCCAGTGTTTTCACCTTTTGAGGCGGAGGGTTAAACAGAGGTCGGGAAGAGGGGACCAGCCGCCAATCATCCCATGTGTTTTTCTCGCCGAATGTGATAGAATGGTACAAACTAATTCCCCCTTCCCTTATAGGTAGCGCGCTGCCCGAGGGCCGCGTCCATCGGTGCCGCCATTTCCCCTACCAGAACACCGGTATCCAGCACAATCTGCATCCGTTCCAAACGTGCCGTCATTTCGGTCATTTCACCCCGAAGAATGCGAAGTTCTTCCACCACGCTGGTATTGTCAACCTTAACAGTCATCTGACCTCTGTCCCCAGAGGAACCGAACGCCAAAGCCGCCTGCCCCACAAGGCTCATGGTCATCTTGGGGTAAAACAGGCTATTAAGTTCGTTCGCTCCCTTTGTCACGTTGGAGAGGTCAAGAACCGGCTGAATGGTGGGCTGCATATCCATATCACCATCCATCAGGTCGCTGATGGTAGAAATGGCGTTGGAGAGACCGCCCTTCATAGACTCCGCCATGTTCGCCCCTGCGTCGTAGGATTTGTCTGCGTAGTCGCGCAGGCCCTTCACGAGACCGAGCCCCGTATAGTTGCCCAGTTCTCGGGTAACGCGGGATGGCGAATTGATCTCAAGGGTATCCTTTATCGCCTCCACGCTGGCGAGGGCCATACTTGTCAGCTCGTCAATGAAGCTGGAACGCTCCGACTTCACGCCTTCGGTCAAACCAGCGACGATCTGCTTGCCAGTCTCATCCCATCCTGCTTCACGGAGAATCTTCTGAGCGGTCTCGGACATCTCCTCCAAATCCTTCTCGGTGTTGGTCTTGATAAGTCCGACCTTCTCGCCGAAGTCCTTTTGAAGCTGTTCCAGTTCTGCGTTGGCATCGGCGGCGACCTGATCCATCTTCGTTTGCCACACAGCACGATACTCGTCCAGTTCCTGAGCCGCGTCAGCACGAAGCTGAGCAATATTGTTCTGGGTCTCAATACGGAGCCCTTCCAGTTCGCTGACCGCCTGCTCCCGAGCCTGACCGTGTTTAACAGACCAGAGAGAGGCATACTTCTCCAGCTCAGAGTCGGTCATGGAATTCAGCGCCTTGATCTGAGCAATGGCACTGGGACCCATATTTTGAAGTTCTTCAATAAGCTCGGAATCCAGTCCACGACCTGCCAGACTATCCAAAATATCCTGCCACTCGCCGAACTCCTTGACCTGCCCTTCCAGGTTCTTCATCAGGGTATCCCCACTGACGTCCTCCCGTTCCTTGACTGCGTCAAAGAGACCATAGGAGCTGTAGAGGCTGTTCTCGCGGGATTTCAAGGCGTTCTCATACTGATCGTTGGCCGACTTGATATCCTGGGCCAGCCTGTCGTTGATGGATTTGACCTTGTCGGCGTACTCCTGCTCCAGGTCAAGGCGCTTCTGATTGGCCTCGCTCTGGACCTTCTGTACGTCTTCGATGTACTGCTTCTGGGCTTCGCTGATCTCTTTCTCTAGCCGGTAGACCTCGCGATCTATCTTCTTGCGCTCGTCGGTGCCCTTGGCATACCGGCTCTGAACGCGCTTATAGGCCGCCAGCTCGTCAGAAAGGCTCATTCGGTTGTAATACTTCTCTTCCTCGATCCAGTCCATGGAGTTCTGGTAGGATGCCGCCGTCAGCTCGTTTCGCAGGCGGTATACCTCCCGAGCCATCTTCTTGTATTCCTCGGTGCCTTCGGCATACATGGCCTGGAGCTGTTCATAGGCCGCCAGCTCGTCCTCCAGACTGAGCCGGTTGTAATACTTCTCTTCCTCGATCCAGTCCGTTTTAAGCTGCTTCTCCAGCGTGTAGATCTCCCGGGCCACCTTCTTCCGCTCCTCAGCGGTAAGCTGATAGGTAGCCAGAACCTCTTTATACGCAGCAAGCTGCTCCTCGGTGGTGATGCGGCTGTAGTACCGCTCCTCCTCGATGTAGTCCTCGAATGCGTCGAGGGCGCTCTTGGAGGCCTCCGTCTTTACCTTGGAAGACTTCTTGACAGCGGCAGCCGTCTGCTGAGCAACCTTGGTTTCCGTGGCTCCAGTTGACTCCACGGCCTCTGTCACGGACTTGCTGACCTTTCCGATCCACTTGTCCATATCGGGGCCTTCCATTGTGCCGACGGCGCTCTTGGCGGTGTCCATTACATCGGTGACGGCCTGCTTCACGATCCCGGCGTTATTCGTTACGCCCTTGGCATACCCCTCGTCGGTATTCTGACCGAGCTGCTCGAACTCTCTGGAAGGAGAATGGCTGTCCAGCGCTTTCTGCGCCGCTTTCAGAGCCGAGAGGCCCAGGTTACGGCCTGCCGCGCTGGAAGCGCTCAGCTTGGAGTTGATGCCGTTGACGAAACCCTGACCGGCATTCTTACCGGCAGTCTCGAAATCCGGCTTCATCCCGTTGATCTTGCTGACAGCGGCGGAAACCACGCTCCCCATAGCCGTCTTGATGACGACGCTGTAGGACGCGATTTTGGCCCGCATCGCGGTCATCATGGAGGCGGTTGCGCTCTCGACATCCGAAGTCTTGGTCTTAACGACCTCCACCAGGGACGTGACCACAGTCTGCATAGAACTGTTGGGGACGGAGGCGTTAGCCGTAATGGCGGAGCCGACCGTGTTCAGCATACTGACGACCGCCGACGTGACCTCGCTGTCGCAGTTGTAGAATGCGTTGGTAAACCCGGTGATCCCGGTGCTCGCCAACGTACTCAGGGAGGTGCTGAAATTGGAAAACGCGTTTTTGTCGATCTCCTTCACGCCCTTCGCCAGATCAACGAGGCTCCAGACAGCGGTCACAACGCCCTCCATTTTCGGAATGTCGATCCCGGAGATAGCGGCGTAGTAGTTTCCCATTGCCTCGCCGAATTTGGCGATGTCGCCGCCAAAGCTGGCAAGAGTCTGATCCCCGCCGAACCACTGATCGAACAAACTGCTGTCAGGAAGCCCTTCCGCCAGATTGGAAAGGGCCTTTGCGGCATTGGCGGATGCGACTACAGCATCGGGTTTCATGTCGCTGATCGCCGTGGAATATGCACTCAGGTTGTTGCCAAAGGAGATCAAATCTTCTCCAAAGGTAGCAAGGGTGTTGTCACCGCCGAACCATGCGGCAAGGCCGCCTTGATTGGGAAGACCATCGGCCAACGCAGACAACGCGCCGGCGGCGGAGACGGATGCCTCGATCACGTCCACCGGAAGACCGGTGACGCTGTTGGCATACTGCATGATGGCCGGGCCGAAACGATCCAGCTCGGCCGCAAAGGAACTCAGGGTATTGTCGCCCATCCACTCGGCCAGAATACCCCCGCTGTTCGGCAGAGAATTCGCCATCTCAGCCAGAGATTTCGCGGCATTGGCGGAGTTCTCTACCACGGAGGGTTCCAGTCCGGTCACGCTGTCCGCATAGGATTTCAGCGAGGGCCCGAACAGAGCCAGTTCCTTGGCGAAGGAGCTCAGAGTGTTGTCACCCGTCAGATCAGCCAAGACGCCGCCCTGATTGGGAATAGCGCTGGCAAACTCAGCGAGCGACTTGGCCGCGTTCGCCGAAGCGGTCACGGTTTCCGTGTTGATACCGTCAATGGATTGGGCGTATTTTGAAAAGCTCTCCCCAAATGGGACAAGCTCTTCCGCAAAAGTGCTCAGCGTGTTGTCGCCGATCAGATCAGCAAGCAAACCGCCTTGGTTGGGAATGGCGCTTGCAAACTCGGCAAGGGTCTTGGCCGCGTTTGCAGAGGCGTCGATGACTTCAGGATTGATTCCCTCCATCAACTGAGAATACTCCTTGAACTTGGGCGCGAAAGCGATCAGCTCATCGCCAAAGTCCGCCAAAGAAGTACCACCAGTCAACCAGGAGGTGAGCCCTTCGACCACGTTCACACCGGTCAGAACCAGCAATGCCTCGGCCAGAGATTTGACGCCAGCCATAGCCTCCCCATCAACGCCCTTAACGGCGTCGAAGAAGGGCTGGGCATTTGTCATGAACCCGGACAGATTTGTACCGATGATAGGAAGCCCGGAGCTCAGCCCTCCGATAGCGCCACCAACAAAGCCGCCAATGGTCGCCCCAAGGCCGGTGCCGATCTTCTCCAGAATCATGATCGCCCGGTCGAGGTCTTGCTCGATGGTCGGATTGTCAGCGGTCAGAGCACAGATAGCCGCCATGATAGCGCCGAGCCCGGCAATCAGTGTTGCCAGAGCACCGATGCCAATAAAGGCGGCGGGACCTGTTGCGCCTACTCCGGCCAGAATCAGGCAGGCCCCGGACATGGACAGAAGCAGGACAGACAACGATGCCGCCGTCTCGATAGATGCGCTGACACCGAGCCCGTCCATAATACCGAGAATAGCGGCAAGGCCGGCGACCACAGCAGTCATGATACCAATGGCGGCATAGGCTGTCGGGGCAATCGTGCTTGCTTTGCTGAGGATCAGCAGAGACGCCGACAGCGACGTCAGCAGGATAGAGAGTGCGGAGGCGTTAGTGACCGAGTTCTGCACATTGAACGCGGACATCAAAGCGAGGATACCGGCGAGACCGGCTACAACGCCAGTCATAACGACCAGTACGCTTCCCGCCTTCTTTGCGAAGTGGGTAGACGCCACTAACAGGGAGAACACCGCCACAAGGGTACTGATCGCGGCCGTTGCCCCCAGAAGCCGCTGCGGGTCCAGAAGGCTCAATGCCGCGACTGCCGCCACCATGGCGGATATAGCAATGGTCATGGTGATCAACGTGCCCTGAATCTGCGAGGAATCCTTTGCAAAATAGGTGATGCCGACCATAGCTCCAAAGACGACCAGGAGTGTGGTGATTGCTCCAAGTGCCCGGCCAAGACCACTTGGATCAAGATGGGCCAGTACAACCATCGTAGTGGAGAGGATCAGGATCGCGCCGGACATCAGCAGAAGCATAGATCCGGCCTTACTCGCATTCTTTCCCGCGAAATGGGATGCAGCTGTGACAGCGGAGAAGACCAGGAGCAGTTTGCTGACGGTATCTGTTGCCCGGTCAAGATCCAGCGGGTCGATTCCCGCCATCATTTTGAATGCTGTAGTGATAAGGATCAGCGAGGCCGCCATCTTCAGAATTGCGGAATCCGCTTTGCTCGCGTTCTCGCCGGAGAATTTGCTGGCGACCATCAGAGCACCGAACATGGTAAAGATACCAGCGAAGGTGCCCATGCTGCTCTTCGCTTTTCCAACGTCGAGTTTGGCGATGTCCTTGAAGCAGCCTACCAGGAGTTTCAGCGAAACAACGATTGCCAGAATCGTGGCGGCTGCGCCAAACTTGACACCCTTGCAGGCCGTCGCAATCAACGCGAGAGACGCCACCGCGCCAAGTAGAAGCGTCAGGGTCTGTCCGGCGTTGCTGATCTCCATTTTGTCAAGGTCTTTCAGAGCGCTCACGAGAAGCTTCAGCGAAAGCGCAAAGCCAATCATGAAAAGAGAGCTCTTGGAGAAAGTCTTATCCTTGGAGCTGAGCAGCTTCGATACTGCCACCAGCCCTGCGGCCAGAACGCCAAGAATCGCCAGACTCCCGCCGACCTTGTCCCCATTCAGGCTCTCCAGCGTCTTCATCGCGTTTGCCAGCAGAAGCAAGCTCGCGCCGACGGCGACAATAGAGGTAGACAGCTTGACCAGTTCTTTCGGGTCGCCCATCTTGCTCATGGCGAAGGAAACCGCCAGAAGTCCAGCGGCGAGCACGCCAAGAACGACCAGAGAACCCTTAAGCTTTTCCTGATCTAGCAGCGTCAGTACCGCCAACGCTCCAACGAGCACCGCGATAGCCTCGGCGACATTGAGCAGGGCCTTAGACTTTGTCTCCATGGCAAAAGCATTCAGCGCCTTGGACGCACTCTTCAGCAGAGCGCCGATGCCCTCAAAGGGCGCGGAGATCGTCTCAAGCGCGTCGGAAATTTTCTTGGTGAACGCCACCATAGCAGCGCCGAGACCAAGTGCAAAGATTTCGCCGAAACCGATCTTGTCCGCCAGCTTCTCCCGAATCTCCAGCGCGATGGCAAAGATCCGGTCCTTCATGTTCAGGAAGAACTGAATGATGCCGCCGACTGTGGTCTTCATCTTGGCTTTCGCGTTTTCGGCCCCGCCCGTAAGCTGCTCAAACGCCAGCTTGACATCCGAGCCAAAATCTTTCACCGCCTGAATAAGCCCATCGAAGATGCCGCCGAAGTTCAGGAAGTAGCTGAGCACATTATCGCGGAAATCGGCCAGGGCTTTCCCAATATTATCAAGGGTAAGCCCGTCCATAGCCTTCACACGTTCAATGAACGCCTTGATGCGCTTAATTCCACCCTCCATGTAGACGCCGAATCTATCGGAAACATCCCGGAATGCATTTCCAAACCGGGAGATTGCCTTCTGAACAAGAGGGAGTTCGCCAAGTCTGGCAATCCAGCTCCGAAGGGCCTTGATCCCAGACTCGATGTAGGGGAGGGCTTTCTCGATGCCCTTTGCCAGGAAATTATGCTGGTCGATCCAATCACGGAAGGCTACGATAGCATCGCCGACGTTGGCTGTGATGTCGAGAATATCCACATCAACCATGCCAAGCAGTTTTGCCGCCACCTTAATGGCTGCCTTCAGAGCGCCGCCGGTCAAGGTGGTAAAGATGTCCACGATAGCAAATAACCCCTTGCAAGTTCGCTTCAGCTTATCGGCGGTCTCCTCGCTCATTTTGAGTTTCTCGGTGAGATTGCGAAGACCCTCAGTCAGCGCATAGACCTGCTCAGAGGTTGCCGGTGGGAAGATCTCCCGAAACGCATCCCGGATGACGGTAATAACGCCGATCAGGTCTCCGGCTTCTTTCGGAACAGCAAACAGAGCCTGCAAAACGTTACGGAACGACTGAATCAGGTTCTCACGACCGGACATTCTTCCGATCTTATTGGCGTATTCTTCCAGATTGACGGAGCCGTCCTTGATCGCCTGGTTCAGCTTCTCCAGGTCGTCAACCTGGTCGCGGGTCATCCCGATGTTCGCCAATTCTGCATCAGACAGACCAGCCGTCTTCTTTGTCAGATCGGCCAAAGCATCAGACAGAATATCAGCGCTGAGCCATCCCTGGTTCAGGCTGTCCTCAAACTTTTCTGTTTTGGAGGCGATCTCTTCGATAGCGACGCCATGAGCCCTGGCCGCGTTCACAATGCTCTCCTTGAAGCCAACGGCGTCCCCGATGCCTTCCTTCAGAAAGCTTGACCAGCCAGAACCAAATGCGCTGGAGAGAAGCTCATTTCTCGCCTTTGCGGAATCGGAGATCATAGCGCCGAAGAACTCGGACATCTCAGTAAAGAGCTTCTTGGCCTCCTCAAAGTCGCCGACAACGATCTGCCAGGTCTCCGCCCATCCGGACTGAGCGCTTTCCTTCAGCGTATCCATCAACTGGGTAAAAGTCTTGACGTCCTGCGCGGCGGCAAAAGCTTTCTTACCAATCTCGGTGGTTTCATCTGCGTACTTTGCAAGAGTCTTGGATAGGACTTCCGTGGTCATCCACTGAGAACTGAGCGAGTCATTAAACAGAAGGGTGGAATTGAAGAGATCGGATACATGACCATTGAGGTCTGTTGTGGTTGACTGATACTTCTCGCCAACCTTGACCAGCGTGCCCATCTCAACGGCGGTATCCATCAACTGCTGCTTGAACTCCACCGTTGCCATATTGGCGTTCTCAATAGATTTCCAGTCAATCAGCTTGACGTAGCCGGCGGAAAGAGCCTGACCAAAGTTATACATGGCCCTGGACGCCTCATTGGCATTCGCGCCGGAGACAGCCGCTACGTTGGCAACGCCCTGAATGGCGGCCACGGCGTCATCCAGCTTTACACCGGCATTGGTAAACTTGCCGATGTTCTGGGTCATATCCGCAAAGGAATAGATGGTCTTGTCCGAGTAAAGGTTCAGTTCATCCAGCTTCTGATTGACCCGCTCCAGGCTTTCCCCGGTGCCGGCCATGATGGTCTGGATGGAGCCCATCTTTAGCTCGTACTCGTTGAAACCTGTGGTGATCGGCTCCACGGTAAACGTAGAGGCCAGACGCTTTCCCGCGTTCATCGCGGAATTGGTGATATTTGAGAGGGCGGTCATAGCCATGACCTCAAGCGCGGAGAACTTCATCCCGACAGTCTCAACAGACTTGCCAAGTGTGGACATATCGCATTTTTTGGCCGCGCTGTCGATGTTCTCCAGACCTTTCGCGGCGCCGTTCAAATCCAAACTCTGTTTGAGCTTGTCGAGCGTCGAGATGCTGGTCTGAACATTGGTCTCGAAGTGCTTGTTGTCAAATCGCATTTCTACGACTTTTTCATCAATCGTTGTGCTCAAGGCTACCGCCCCCTTTCATCGAAAATAAAAAGTGCGGGCCGGTGAGGGCCCGCGAAGTCATTTGGTGATCTCGTTCCACGCATTTTTCGCGATCTGCTCAAAAATAGGCTGGATCGCAGGGTTGATGTAGTCTCGCCCCTGTACCCAGCCGCCCGTCCCGGTGCCATGTCCATACTGGAGAATGATAGCGATGGGGACTCCATTTTGAATGTTGGAGTTGCAGAACAGAATGCGGGCAACCCCTTTCTCCTGCACGATCTCATACCGCCAAGAGGCGGCCGTCTTTCCGGTGTCAACAGGCGTCGCGGCCGCGAGAGCAGCCACGCCGGCCCGGCCATACTTGTCAAGATCGCCGAGGTGGACAGCTTCCTTCGCCCGTTCCAGAAACTTGGTCGCCTTGGAGAAGTCACCCTTTTGCCTGAACGTTATCCTCATGCTGTCCACCCATCACAGCTTCTTGCAGTAATCGAGGGACACCCAGCCGAGACCAGACTTCAGCTTGCCCCAGAGCGTAGCACCCTGGCCGGTGGCCTCAGATACGATAGTGTAGACACCGGGCTTAATGACGCTGACGATCGCGTTATTGGTGCCGGGGCCCTTACGGATGCGCAGATTGGTGGCGGTGATGCGGACAGTGTACGGCACCTTGCTCACGGGGGTGGTGGGAGCTGTGATCGCACCAGAGCCCCCCAGCTTGGCGTTCACCTTAGCGGCGATGTCAGGCAGCCGTTGGTAGATGTAGTCGCCGGGACAGGCTTTGTTGGCAAACCAGCGGTGAACCGTGAGATTCTGCTGGTCCACCTTGCCCACCAGCTTCTTATCCCCCTTCCACACCAGCTTCTTGATACCGTTCCGCCGGCAGATGTCGGCGCACAGCTCGATCAGGGCGGCCATAGCCTTGTCGGTAATGGCGTAGGGGTGAGTGTTGTCGCTGGCGACCTCAATGGTTACGGCCTGGTAGTCGTTGGACTTGCCTGAGATTCCATTCACCCGAATGGGCTGTTTATTCTTGTCGTAGCCGCCGGTACACCAGCTACGGTCCTTCTCCTCCACGCACAGGCCGATGGAGCCATCATAGCCTACAACATAGTTGCAGGACGCACCCTTGCTGCTGGGCTGGAACACCTCGCACCCTCGCTTGGCAGTCACTTGGCCGACGAAGCAGTGGATGGTAATGGTGTCGATGGCGTGGTTCCGATTGGGCGTCCGGTTCGGAGAGATCATCTTTACCGTAGCAAGAGAACTGTTCGTGAAACCCATACCTGTTGTCTCCTTTCCACTGGCCTTGCCAGCATACTTGTCGAAATACTTCTGGCCGTAGCTGGCCCGCCGGGCCTTGGCCGTTTCGCTCTGATCGGCGGGGTGCTCAAACTGGAGCAGAAAAGCATCTGACGCTTTTCTGATACTGGTGGCGGTCTTCAACATCGCCAGCAATGCCTTATAGCCCTGTGACAATTCCTGCATCAAGAAGCCAAGCTGCATTTCCAGGTCGCCAATACTTTTCCCTGCGGATTTGGCATAGGCCAGCAGAGCCGCCTTCCGGCTCCAGTACGTCCATTGGAATAGGCCATAGCCTGCCTTATCGTGGGCAAAGTTGGCATAGGTGCCGTTGTCCACCATTTCGGTGTACTCAGCGTCGGCCATGCCCAGCTTGCGCTCATAGCTGTTCTGGAGATTGTCGGGTTTAAGGCCGCTCTCGGCAAAACCATGCCCCATAATAATGGAAACACCGACATCCGAGAGACCTTGGGATTTCAGGAAATTCCAGATTTTTTCCTCAGTTGTTGTTCCAATCAGAGACGTTGTAATCACCCTCTCGAATGTGTTTTCCGGCGGCGGGACGCGTTGAGCGCCCGGTTCCTCGCCATGATCTCTTTCTTGCTCATTTTCTTTCGGGGAGCGTTCTCCGCTCGACAGACATTGATCAAGGTCATCAGCCGGTTCAGATGCCATTTCTGGCACTCGAACGGAATGTTCTCGCAAATCATCCAGTAGTAGATGATCTCGGCAGTGACGATCTTCCGGTTTGGCCGGTTCTTGTCGTCCGGAGGAAAGGTCGTGGCGGTCATAGGAGCATTGATGTAAGCGAATACCTCTCTCTCGGTCTGCGGCGTAATGGCCTTGTAGACGTCGGGGTTCACATTCTGGGTCAGTGTCATACACCGGATATAATCAATGGACTCCTCCTGAGTCTTCGGCTCCCTCCCCAAAAATGCCTTGTGCCATTTCGACTCCCATTTTGAAAGGGAGACCAGAGAGTGCTCCAACTTGAGCGTCTGATCCTTGACTTGCAGAAACGTGCCGCTCCCAGGATCGAAGAATTCGCCGCCGCGAATGAATATTTCCAGCATCTCCGGTCTCCCTCACGCGATCAGGTTCCCGGAATAGCGGCGGGAGCAGCGGCCTGAGCCGGAACAATACCGTTGACAAAGGCCGCAGCCGCGTCGGCATTGGTGGCCAGCTCCATGAACAGGATGCTATAAGCCTCAGTCTGAGCGAAGGCGTCCCGGAGCTCCTGGTTCTTGATAAACCGCTTGCCGTCGGGGGACTTCTCGCCATAGGCCCGCAGGATGATGTCCTTGAAGGTGGCGATGATCTGCTTGCCGTCCTGAGCGGCCACGATGCGGTTGATCATCTCAACCAGGCCGCCGTCCACGGACAGCTCCATCTCGGTCACCTCGGCCTGTGTCAGGTTGAAATAAAAATCCTCGGTGCGCGTGCCACCGTTGTAGTCAGTGTAAGTGATAGATCTTTTCAGCATTGGGAAATTTCTCCTTTCAATTTTTAGAAGAAGCGGAGCCCTCGGTTAAGAGAGCCCCGCTTTGGGATGTACTGTAATGCTGTGAATCAGCCGGCAGCGGGCTCGTCCTTGAGCAGCTCGATGACCTCGGCGGGCAGAGGCAGGCGAGGCTCGGTGCCGTCGGTGCCGCCCTCAGCAGCAGGGTCTTTGCCGTACAAGATCTCTTCCAGCGCGGCCAGCTTCTCCCCGTCGACCTTGGTGGAGTTGATGATGACGCAGGCGGTGGGCTTGAAGCCGGGAACATCCACAGGAGTGGTGGTGACTTCCCAACTGAAGGTGATGGCCTCGGGGGAGTCATTGACGGTCTGATAGCCCCGCTCGGAGGGGGAGGCCAGACCGCCGTAGAGCAGATGCAGCTTATAGCCGTGATCCTGACCATCCGTGTCGTTGCCCAGCTTGGTACGATGGACAAGGCCGAAGACCTTACGGGCCTGCTGACCGATGCTCATGCCGGGAACAGGCTCGGCAGAGCCGTCACAGGCGGCCCACTCGTCGGGGTAGGTGTAGGCCTCGATGGTATAGCCGAAGTCCTCGGCGCCCACCAGAACCAGATACTTGATGTTGTCGGCGTAGAGGTTGTTGGGCTCAGCGCCGGAGGGGGCCTCGGTGACGGAGATCAGACCGTTCCAGGCCACGCCCTTGTCGTACTTGCCATTGCTGCCAATAGGGTACAGCACGCCATGGTCAACACCGGTTTCGTAATAACGCTTACCGGTCTCGTCCCACTTGATTTTACTCATGGTTTACGTCCTCCTTTAATAATACAGGGTGAAAACCCAGTGATTGAGGTTGTCTGCTTTGTAATGCCGGTCAAACCGGCAGGTGGGCAGCGCCACAACCGCACCGACAAGAGGACTGTCGGGGTTCTTGTCGATAACGGTCACAGCGTACTGCCGGCCAGACAAATAAACCCCGCCATTCGCGTACAAGCTTTTGATGTTGCTCAAAGCGTACACGATGGCGGGGTAATTCATCTTCACGGACTCCGGAGGCTGAAAATATGCGTTCCTGGTGTTCAGGATGCCGCATAAAATTTCATGAAGTTCAAGCCGTCTGTCCGGCATTGTAAACACCTCCGATTGTCAGGATGAGTCTGGGATACTGGACCTCCACATTGGAAACCTTCCATTTTGCTCCCATGAACTCGATGTAGCGCATACGGTGGAAATTCTGGCAGGCAAATGGGTCGGCCACAACGCTGATCTCGTTGGCGATGCTGATGTCGTCATTGACCTTTTCAGCGCCTTGCAGCTTCCGCGTGTTCCGAATCACGTCGCCGTAATACGGACGCTCAGTGAGCTGCTCATCCCAGTTGCCCGGCGTCGTTTCCACAGTTTCCGCGTAGCCGATCATGCCGTACCATTTCGCCATTTTGAATTTTCTCCTTTAAGCAGCCGCACCAGAAGCGGACTTCACCGGCTCCTCCAGCGCAATGGCAGAGTAGACCCTGTTCAGAGCACCGGACAGGCGAGTCTCGATCAGGAGCTTGTGCTGGTTGAAGTCGATATCGAACTGATTGAAGCGGGTGATCTCGCCGCCCTTGGTGGAGCCCACGGTGTAGTCGTTCAGATTGACGAAGATGCCCAGAAGCTTGTGCTTCACGCCGTCGTCATCAGTGCGGACCAAGCCCTCGAACTGCTCGGCGGTATAGATTGCGTTGACGTTCAGCGCGGCGGCCAGATCGGTCTTGGAGTCGTAGATACGCCGGCCGTTCAGATCACGAGCCAGCAGCATCACATTCAGCAGATGAGGCGTACAGAACAGATCGGGAGTGCCGGTGCCCTTGTACTTCTCGCGGGAGTACATGGCGGCGGCCACGATGGCCTCGGCGTAGATGAAGTTCTCACCGAAGTTCATGTCGGTACGGGAGCCCTGAAGCTCAGCCCTGGCGGCAGCGACGTCCACGTCATAGTGGATGGTGTAGAGATCGTCGTCGTTCCAGATGGAGCGGATATGGGACTCGGAGATCTTCATCTCGGTGCCCTCCTCGCGGCCGTCGCCCACCATGATAGCGATAGCGACCTCCTCGTAGAGGTTCTGCTTCATCACGCCGTACTGATACTCGATCACATCGAAGTCGGTGATGTCCGTGACATCATCACGATGCAGCGCGTCGATGCAGTACACGGTCTGGGGGTCGGTGGTCCGGCTCAGCATCTTCATATTACCGGCGGGGGTCTTACGCTTGCCCTTCTGGTAGCCCTGACCGCGGGCATTCTCGTTGCGGGCGTCCATCTGACGAGTGCGAATACGGCCGATGGGGGTCTTGTGCACCTTGTCGATGACCACATTGACCCAACCCTGATCCCGGGTGAGCAGCTCGGGGGCGCCGGGCTTCAGATCCTTATAGTCGGGGAACAGGCTCTCAATGTTGTCGATGCCGTGCTGGAGCGCATCAATGCCATGTTTCAGTTCATCATCACCGTCAGCGGCGGCCTGCTCGGCATAGATGGCGAAAGCGGTCCGCAGGCTGCCAACGCTGTTCTGCTTGGCCAGAGCGATGATACCGCGCCGGGTCTCGGAATGCATCAGGACGGAATCGTTGGTCCCATCCTTCTCGAAAACGTTGTGCTTCATAGTATTGTCTCCTCCTTCAGATTCGTCGCCGGCGGCATCACCCTGCATGAGGGCCCCGCCGAGCATGTAGTTTACGACCCGCTTCTGCTTATCGGTCAGCGTGTTGTAGACATCGCCGACAGTCTCGTCCTCCTCGGACTTCTCCTGGGCGGAAGGCTCCTGCTTCGCGGGCTCTTCCTTCTTGGCAGGGGGTTCCTGCTTGGGAGGCTCCTCCTTCTTGCCGCCATCGGCATGAGCGAGGCACAGCGGCTCACCAGTGTAGATGATGGCCTCTTCATCGCTCTCCTCGCCATGAGCCATGATGGAGTCGATGAACGCTCCGGGGTTAGCCCCGGCCAGGACAAGGCTCAGCTCCCGGATATTGCCGTTGGTAACGAAATTGCCCTGCTTCTTGAGCTGGTTGGCGAAGATGGACAGAGCGTCGATGTCGCCGTGCTGCACCGCCTGCTTCATCATCTGGCCGTTGGGGGTGTCGTTGAAGTAGCAGTAGGCATACACGCCCTCATCCCGCTTCTCCAGGATGGCGTGTCCCAGAACAAGGCTGGGATCGTTGTGGAGGTGGTTGTAGACAAGAGGGACTTTCTTCCCGTCATTGTCCTCAAACGCACCTTTCATGATGGTGAGGCCGTCAGAGCATCTGAGGTTAGCTCTGGTTGCCCAACCGCTGAAATCACACGGATGCTTCATTTTGATTGTTTTCCTCCTTCGATGTGGTGATGGTCTGTTCGGGCTTGGTTTCGGCGCCCTTTCCCTTTGCCGTTGGCTCGCTGAGGTTCTTGTTGCGAAGCTCATCCGCCTTCGGGTCCTTAGACGGCTTCAACCCGATGACCTGCCGGATCTCATTGGACGACATGACCTCATTTCGGGTAAGCTTGTCCGCGATTTCGGCAAGCTGGGCGGCCGGAACGAGTTTGAAGGGATCTCGGAAGAACGAGATCGACTGCAACTGCGACCGAGCAGTTTTTGTCAGGAACTTGCGCTTCATCTCGTCAACGATGGCGGAGAGAATGGGCTCGATCGTCCGGTTGTAGTAGTTCAGCATCGTCTGCTCGTCGGCAGAACCGTCCATAACCCCTTTCGTGATCCCTAACTGGCTGTAAAGCATACTCGTCAGATACTCGATCTGGGTCATCAGATTGTTCTCAACGGCACGATTCAGCTGCACGATATGCTCCGTACCATCGGTATAAGCGATACCGTACTTGGAACCGGACAACTGTTCCTCAATGTCCTTGCGGCGCTTTTCCGCCTGGGCGCGTCTCGCCTCCGTCTTGATGACGTAGGGAAGCTGAATAATAAGGTCGAGCTTGCCGGAACCGGCCTGCTCGTCGACAGCGTCCAACAGATTAAGTTTTCTGATCAGGCGCTGTAGGGTGGAGTTGGGTTCGTTCATCACCGCATAAAGCGGATTTTCCACGATTCCAACCACGCTTTTGGGAAGTAAAATATCTTCCTTTTCGCCGCGCTGGTCATTGTAGACCCGGACCTTCACATGAGCCGGATACCACTCGACGACTTGTCCGGCCCGCATGGTCACGATGTCATAGGCCCCGGTTACTTTCGGGTTCAAGGTCGTATCCACCGGAACAATAGCAACGCAGCCCTCGTCCATCATGGACATGACCACGTCATGGACGAAGGCTCTGGCCGTCTGGTCAATATTGGCCTCCACAGTCAGACAGTTGTTCAGACCGCTGTCAACAGTAGAAACAAAGCGGCCATTGTCATCCAGCTTCACATGCTGAATGTTAATAGCCGCCGCATCCAACGCGATTCGATTGAGTACCGACGTGACGATGGAACGTTCGTTTCCACGGGTCAGCCGGGGCCGGTCAGGACGATAGGAGTAGCCTCTTCCGAGACCCTGGTAGTAGCTGCTTGTGGGCTCTCTGCTGAGGAACGCGTTCCACGCGTGCTTCAATCGCGAGCCAAGGGTGATTTCCACGCGCTCCTTCCCTCCTTATCTCAGTCCCGAGACTTTCGCACAACAACGTCGGGGCCGTAGTCACTGTCCTTGGTGTAGGCGATCTGCTCGTCCGCGATTGCGGAAATTTTTTGGTTCTTCCTCGACGTTACGAAAGCGGTTCCTGCCGCGACGACCGCTGTAGAGAGGCCGACAACTGGAAGGGACTGTGTGGCGGCTGCCGCAGCATAGGCCGCGCCGGTAGCGATGACCGTGCCCACCGTGACCGTCTTGGCGGTGGTGGACTTCTTCTTGTAAGCGGCCTCTTGCTGGATAGCATTGGTGGCAACGTTCTTTCCGCCATAGAATTGGATACGCTCGCCGGCCTGTTTCCGCATGGCGTCAACGTGGGCCTTCTTGGCCTCAACGCTCTCCGTCAGCTTCGTCTTCCGGTCGGCGGAGTACCGCTTCTTCCCGGCGGAGGTAAGGGTGCCGTCAGGCTGCTGAAACCTGCGGACGCCCCAGTGCATACCCTTGATGCCGAAATGGGCGAGTTCTTGCTCCATGAACTGTCCTCCTTTACTCAAAAGCTTCCCGGTTGTGCTTATAGGCGATGTAAGCATCCATCATCGCCGCAACGGCGTCAATCTTCTGCTCACGCCGCATCTTCAGCAGCTTCCGGTTTCCATTGGTGTCTTCGCTTGCAATGCAGTTTCCCATGGCAAAAGTCATCAATTCCTCGTCAAATAAAAGCATCCGCTCCTCTGAGAGCTTTTTCAGCTCACCCAAAGGAACGGATTCCGTTTTTGCGCCCTGAATGACTTTCTCAATTCCGAAAGGTCCGTTTTCCGACTGCCACCTCTCTACAAACTCTTTTGCGTTGTAGGGGTCATAACCGAGGCACCGGACGTCATAGCCGCATCGGACAATGTGATCGTCCAGATCCTCATAGACCTGATGCAGGTCTAAAACAGTTCCTTCCAAAACCATAAGACTGCCCTCAGCCATAAACTGATCGTACTTGATCCGCATGGCCGCAGGCAGCTTCTTCAAGGTGAGCGAGGAAATATAATTTCGGGTCTTTACCCCGAACGCGCCTCCGCGTAGAGGGAATAGGAATGTAAACGCGCAGAAATCGTCGCCCTGAGACAGGTCCGCGCCGAGGGCGCAGGGCATTTGCCAGAAGTCTCGGCGGCGATGAGGCAGGGTTTCCTCATAGGTGAAGTAGTAGGTATACCCCTCCATAGGGAGGCCGAACCGTTTCGCCAGAATATCGTTCCGGGCGGCGGGGGCCTGCTCGGCCCGCTCCACATCCTTCTGATAAGTGTCATAGCTGACGGTCTTACCCAGGTTCGGGTTGGCCTTGATCCACATCTCGGGGTCTGCGACCTCGTCAACAGAGTCCAGCTTGTACCACCAAACAGAGGTATGGGGCGCGATGTACTCACCCTTCAGGATCTTCATGAGCTCCATTTTGATGGTGTCGCCAGCTCCGTTCCGAACGGTGCCCTCCGAACTGATGGCAACAATGATGTAGTCATCCACCTTGGAAGCGCCCTGCTCGATGGCACCGATAACATCCTCCCGGATGTCGCCGGAGAGCCACTCGTCCACAGTCGCGATCTTAACCTGGAGCCCCTGGAGCTTGGCAATACTCATGGGACGAATCTCCAGCAGAGACCCCGTCAGGAAGTTCTCAATGCCCTTCTTGGTGGAGGCCAGCTTCATGCGGTTTGCCTTGGAGCCGGTGGTGTTCTGCAAGGAGCCCTCCGTCAGGAACTGGAACAGCGGCCCGCGGGAGCGGACAATGGAGGTGCGAATCGGTGAAAGAACCTCCTCCGCCTGTTTCATGGTCGGGGCTGTAGTGATCTGGTGGGTGGTGCTGGTGTCCACATTCAAGAAGTAGCTTTGCAGCGTGGACGCATACATCGACTTGGCCGCGCCTCTGGCAACGATCAGATACTGCTTGTTGACCAACCGCTTCTTGATGGTCTTTCGTACATACCGTCCGCCATGACCATCGGGATAAGGCTCATAGACGCTCCGGTCCACGAAGTAATACCAACCGAAAATTTGTTCCCCCCACAACTTAAAAGTGTCCAAGAGGTTGAGATCAGAGCCGTCGGTCAGGGTAAGCTCAGACTCACAGTATCTGACCCACCCTTCGACAGCCTGATCGTCATAGTAGAAACTTCGGTCGGCAATCAGTGCGTCGATCCGGTTCATCTCCATGGATATTTCCTTGTTGACAAAGATTTCCCCGCGCAGAACCGCCTCACGAAACGCGCCGTAATATTTAGGAACAGCGGTGTTTGATAAAGACATGCGCGGACACCTACTTCTTGTCTTCCTGACCCTTTTGCGGGTTCACAACGCGATGGGCCTTGTCATCCGAGGAGACGCCGGCCAATTTGTTGATGGCTTCACCAAGGACATGGTTGGCTGCCTGGGTGCCGATGTTGGTCAGCGTGTTTTTGCCAATGGTTTCCAACACGTTGACGCAGAAGTCCCTTCCTCGGGTGGACTTCGGTTTGGCGTCGGCCTTTTCCAAGTCCTTATAGCGCTTCTCAAGCTCCAGACGGCTAATGCGCTGCCGAAGCTCATCATCGGAAAGGTCGCTGAGCGTCCTCTTGCTGGCGGTCGCCGAAGCGGCCTTCTTCTGAGCAGTGCGCCCGGATCGGCTTTCACCGGATTCCGGAACAGGGCGACCAGAGGCTCTTGCAAGCTGTTCGGGCGTTCTGCGGATTCCCCACTTCATCCCTTTGATACCGTGATGCGCGATAGCGATGTCGCTCATTTTGAATCATCCTCCTCTCTCTTGTTGTTCGTAGTAGTCCAAAACCTGCTTGCCGAGATTTTTGACCACATTGCCGCCGATGTCCTTCAAAAGGTCTTCGCAGAACTCCCTGCCCCGCGCGGATTTCTTCTGCGCCTCCGGCTTGGTCAGGTCTTTGTACCGCCGCTCCAGATTGATCCGGTCGATACGCGCCTGAACTTCCGCGTCGCTGAGTTCGGACAGCTCCTTACCAGGAGCCTTGCTGGAGGCACGCTCCAACTGCTCCGGTGTCCGTCGAACGCCCCACTTCATACCGAGAATGCCGTAGTGGGCAAGCGAATTGGTATCCATATCAACACACATCCTTTCAGCCGGCATTGGGCGTATCTGCCGCGACAAACAGCCGAAACTCAAACTCCTTGATCTGCTGGTTGATGGACTCGATGGCGGCGGTACTAAGAGGCGGGTCAAACATGAGCCGAACCTTTTGATGGACATAAGACTTTACCAGAGGGAGACAGCTTTTGTCCGTGATGAACGACGGCCATTCCTCACCGGCTCCCATAATAGAGAAACCTCCGCGAGGGCCAACGCCCATCTGAGTCAGGATCGAGAACACGGAATTGATGTGCATGATGAGATCGGGGTCGAAGTGGGTGTACCCGGCGTCGATGCCCAAGAGCTTCTTGATAGAAGTCAGGATGCTCTCCGTGTTATCCATGGCGCATCCCTCACTTCCGAACCGCGATGTACTTCTTCATACAGAAACCCTCAATGCCCTCGGCAGTGTGAACCCTGTAGAATTCATCGGTGGAAGCGCCAGCGTCAATGACGATCTCAGTCAGCGCTGAGATGACGTCGATCACTCTCGCATTGGGATCGGCCTCCGCCCGAACATTGAGCCTGGTGCAGTCGGTGACGACGCCTGTGAGCTCGACCGCCTTGGGCTGCTCCGCAGGAGGCGCTTTGCCTGTCTGCCCAGTCATAACTCCACGGTAACGCGGATCGTTTTCCCGCTCGCGTTTCGGGGAATTGTTTTGCATATTCAGTAGTCCCTCCTTGTCTCGTGATAAGTGGCGTGCTATAAAAATCGCGGATGCCCGCCCGATACTGTCTCCGAACCATACGAAAATTTCACCCCTGCGAAAAGTGGTAAACAGTACGAAACGAGCATCCGCTACGGCGTAAGCCGGAAAAGAAGGGCGGCAACATCGTCCCTCTTTTCTACATTTTCCAAGGGCTGGTGTCATTCCTTGCCCGGGGGATCGGAGCACGAAGCAGAAGTGTTTCATCTCCATAGTGAATTGCCTGATGGGTCTCGTGAATTGTGGTGATAAGGTACTCCGGGTTCAGCAAAAGATCGCTTCTGGAACGAATATCTTCCGGACGGATAGGATTCATGTGATGAATCAGGACACGGCCAAAAATCTCATGTCCGATCAATCCAAGGTCACAGCCGTTGTCGCGGGCGATGACCAAATTCCGAACCCGCTTCCATTCCGGAGACCGATAGAAGAACTGATTCATGTACCGGTCGAAGCCGAAAGTCTCCTTACCGACTCCTCCACCAAGTCGAAGATACTCATAGCGCTCTTCAAAGGTAGGCAGGAGGACAAGTTCCGAATAGCATCTAATACTCCCCATCGTCGTCTCCTTGTCCGCTGTAACTCCGCATGGCCTTGAGCGCATTCGCATAAAGCTCCTCCACACGCTTGGCCGATTGAAGCGACTCCGTCTTCGCCTTCACGAGCTCCACCTGATGACGAAGCATCTCCTTCTCCAGACTTGCCCTCGCGCTTCCGAGTTTAAGAATCTGAGTCACCTCCTGAGATGACGCCGTTCCTTCCCGGAGGCGCTTCTCAACGAGGTCGACAGCCAGAGCAACCAGTTGCTTCTCTCTGGCCTCGGGAGTCAGAGCCGGCCGGATCTTCCTTTCTGTGGTTGGGCCAGAGGCCCCGGCCTTCTTCATCCCTTATCGCCTCCTCTCGCTGAGATGTGCATTGGTTCTGGCCGATTCAACAGAAGATTGAAATATGTTTTGACATAGTTTTAGGGCAGTATTTGAAGAAGCCCGCATAAGTGACAACTGCCGCTAAGCTGAAAGGAGAGGCATATACGCCGAAGCGCAGCCAATAAAGACCCAGCAGCCAATGCCAACCTTGCAGGCTTGTTCAAATACTACCCTGGGAACAGGAACCGTTTTCCAAAAATATCCCCCGGAGAATTTTCGAGGACCGCCGCGATGCCAAGGGGGTATGCTTATCTCGCACCTCCCCCTATGTCATATTGAGTTGAATGAGTGTAGTAGGTCGTTGAGTTGACCAAACTTCTTGTGGATGAGGAAACAAAATCGAAGCTGAGAACAAATCCATTTACAGATAGAGACTGGCTGGCGCGCCGGAGACCGGCAGTAATCCTTGTATGCAACGACAAAGATGTTGTCGCAGACACATTCCACAAGCCGGGGCCGTCCTCACTTGTCAGCGGAGAACTGCCAATGAATTTCGGCTGCGAGATTACTGTCGGCCTCGCGGATGACGCTCAGTGCCGTAGAGTTTCACAAAGCCTACAGCTAAAAAACCACAAGATTGCGAGCGCTCTTTGTCAGCGCCGGGTCACGCAGAGACGGGCTGCCGCCTGACCTTCTTGTAGATGTTCTGGAAATCGTACTTGATGATCTCGTCAATCGCTCTTTCAATTTCCCGATTGTTCTCTTCATCGGAAAGCAGATTGGAAGTTCGCGCGATTCTGCCCAAGTAAGCGCAAGTGTGATACCCTTTCGTCTCATCGAACAGAAACCAAGCAGTGAACTGTTCAAATGGATTGTACGGATTGTCGAAAGTAGTCAAAGCGCATTCAGTCTGCATTTACTAAGTTCACTCCTTTCAAGAGAGATATTTTCGCACAGTGGAAGTTGAGACGCCAAGACTTTCAGCGATCTCAGCAGTGGTGTAACCAGAAGCGTTCATGGACGAGATCTTGTTGATCTTCGCGGTGCTGAGCGTTGTCGTCGCTCTCGGCGTCGCGTAAGACCGAAGCACGTCGATGTCGGCGTGGTTGATGATCTGCGTCAGCTTGTTCTCACTGATCGCGCCGGCCTGAATCGCCTGCCATTCCCGGTCAGTGATGACGATAGGCGTCCGCTTTGCGCCAACAGTAGCACGGGCAGAGCTCAACGCCTGCTGGCTGGCCTTCTTGATCTCCTCCTTGGTCATACCGGGGTTGTCCTTCTTCTTGGCGGCCACGACGCTGTTGGCCATGACCTGGGCCTGCCTCTCCCTGGGGGCGTTCTTGAGGGCGATGTTGAGCTTGGAGGTCAGGGAGGCTACCTCAGTCTGATAGGTCTCTTTGGCGGAGGCGGAGTAAGTAATCTTGCCGGTGGATAGGATCTCCTTACGGGCCTGGTTGGCCAGGGACTTCATCTGGCTGGCGTAAGCGGCGTAAGCCTCTTCCTGCGGAGTGCCGGACGACAGCTTATAGGGGTCCCTTTCCTCGGCCATCTGGGTACTCTTCTGCCGCCTCTCCACGGTCTTCCCGGTCTTGGGGTCGGTGTAGAACCGATCCTCATCGACCTTCCATACCAGCTCCCCGGTGTCAGGGTCAGTCTTAGGACTTCCTTTCCGCTTTGGAACGGAGACCTCGGACTTTGCCCTTGAGATCAGGGTAGAGGCGCCGCCTCTTTCCTCACCGTCGTCGGTCACATAGCCCTGATACTTCTTCTTCAAGGCGGCAATGCCGTTGTCCTTCTCGCTCTGCTTGTAGTCGAGATGATGTTTCTCGGCGTCGATGACCACCATACTATGCCGTACAGCCCTCGCTAACTCCGGTTCAGTGGCGCCTTTCAGAGTCATGTCGGTGATGAGATTGGAGATCTTACCCATTTCGGTCTGGGTGTTCTTCATCTGCTTGAAAGAACCTTCCGGTTTGCCGCCGTACTCCAGCTTCGGGTCGAAGCCTTCCAGCCCTTTCAGCGCATGAGTGGATGTAATTTTGATCTTGCCCCCGGTGGGGATGACCATAACAGTGTCGCCATCGAAGTCAGCGCCGGACAGCCGCTCCGCCACCTTGGAGTTGATGCCAATAGCGTCAAGAGCGTTGCCCAGGATGCGCTTCGCCTCACTCTGCTTGTTGTTCACCTTAAGAATTGGAATCTCGAAGGTGCCGCCATGAGGATAACGGACAAGCGCGACGGTCTCGCCATCCCTGTAATTGGGGGCGTAGACCTCAGTGTCCTTCATCGAAGCAATAGGAAGGATGACCTGATACTTCTGTCTCGGCAAAGCCGCTGCCTGAAGGTGTACGGCCGCTGAATCGCAGTCGTCAGCGAAGGAAGCCAGAAGTGCCTTCTTCACGGTGGGATTGGTGAGGGCACAGATCTCGTCGAACTCAGCCGCCTTATCAGCCGCAGCCAAGCCAAGCTGCTTTTTAATCAGTGTCATGGACTGCTTAGAAAGAAATTGAGAGGGGAGATGATCGCTCCATTCCCCCCAGTCCCCTTCCTCGGCCCGTTTATTGATGAGAGACAGCTTCTCCTTCCCGGTTTTCGGGTCGATGTAGTAGCTCTGGCCGCCGCGCTCCTTGATGAGGGAGCCAAAGGGATTGTCTGGATCATCCTTGATGGTCTTGAGGACATCCCCCATAGGAGTACCCTTCTTCTTGTTGGTGTTAAAGATCACATCCACGCCATCAGGGAAGTCCTTATCATCGCCGTAGAATGCCATTCCCTTGATGTACTTCTTTCCATCTACCAGAATGCGGACCTGAGCATAGCTGGACTCACCCAGGGACAGATCAGCCACACCACGGCGAAGTTCCACGGTTCCGTCCCGCTGGAGCCCGCCTTCTTCGGCATAGCGAATCTTCAGCCGGGATGAGTCCATACTCTCAGGATAGACAAAGGCCGGCTTGAAGGTCTCACCGCCGTCAGGACTGATGTAATCCACAACAGAATGGATCTCGCCAAAGTTGTAGATGTCCTTGTGCTCCGTGCCTGGAGGACAGAGAACCTTGAGATTTGTCTGCTGGCCCTTGTTGGTGACCTGGGGAACGCCGCCGCCATAGACAGCGTAGCCCTCCATCTCCAACATATATAGCGCCTGGTTTAGCTTCTCCCTAGAGATACCGAGTTCCCGCTCCACGCCGGTGCCCACGTCGATCATTCCCTTTTCAGCGATCTGCTGTCTCAGGAACTCAGCGGTCTTCTTGGCCTGGTTCATTCGGGCTTCCGAACTCTCATTAAGCAGGGAACGAACGGAGGAGTCGTTGGGGAAACCCATTGTGTCAGCAATTTCCTTCAAAGTCTTGCCCTCGTCGCGCAGCCGTTTGGCCGTAGCCACATTAGATGAGCGCCGCTCATCCCGAGCAAGGCCCAACTGAGTGCGGAACTGGGTGCTGGTCAGGCCCATAGCCTTGGCGATGGCATTGTCTCCCGTCCAAACCTTCCCATCCTTATCAGTGTAGGTAAACCTCTGCTTGCGAAGCTCATCCACCCGGGAGAGGAAGTCGCCGCTGCGCTGGTTGGGGTTCTTTCCGCTTCCCAGGGGATAGCGGCCGGAACCAGGACCCGGAGCGCCATCCAGTTTACCGATGCCGTAGTGCATCAGAATGTCAGGGTCTTGCTCGGCCATCTCAACAACCTGACCGAACACTTCGTCTAAACTAGGGTCCATGGTTTATCCCTCCTCTTCTTTGATTTGTTTGAGAATCTTGTCGAAGGTCATAATCTTGTCCATGATGGGCAGGATGTCCTCTACAGTAGGCTCGTCCAGGAGAATTTCGTTGTGCTGGTAGATGCGCAGTTCGATCTGGATATCGGCGGGCCTGACCCGATACTCCAGACAGAACAGAGCGGCGTAAATCATAAGCTGCTCCATGTGCGCGGGGATCTCGCCGGTCTTGAGGTCGTGAATACGGAGCACGTTCTGTTTGAATGAGATAGCATCCGCGGTACCGAAGCAGTTCTCTGAATAGTAGAGCATCTGCTCCGGGGTCATCTTGTAGCCAATCGCGTCATTGACATACATATTCAAGGTCTTCTGCGATTTTGGTAGCTTCTGCCTGAGTAAGATTAAACGGGCGGCCAAATCGTGAAGCTCTGTCCCCCGCTGAGTCGCGATATGATTACGAAAGGCCGTAGCAACCTTGTCTTCATCATAGTTGATCCAGTGATACTTACTCGCGCCGAGAAAGGCGTGTTGGCCTTCAAGGTTTGAGTGCCTGTTGAAGTTCACGCAATACTTCCTCCTTGTTCTCGGGGGAGATGAAACGAGAAAAGGACATGCTGTTCATCAACCCCACATAGTATTCTTGGTTCGGCTGTCTCTTGGCTTTCGCGGATTTCTTGCACTCCAGGGAGGCCCACTTGGCTCCGTACAGAATCAGGAGATCGGGGATACCCTGTATCTGGTCCATCTTGAACACCATGCAACCCGGAAAGAGTTTTTTGAGCTTCACGATTAACCAATCCTGAAACCCGCTCTCCAACCGTGCGCTTCTCGCCATAAGCGGACCCTCCTTTCCAAAAGTAAAAGAGGAAGTGTGTCATTTTCAAAAATGGCGCTTTTATCCTCTCTCTTCATAAAAGGGCATGTTTTTTTCGCGTGCCGGAAAACAGCGCAAAAAGAAGAGCCCATGTTCCTCAAACACAGGCTCTCATAAAATATGTTTCATCTTCATCAGGTCCGGCGGTTATACCGTCACCAGAAGTCGAGGCAGCTTTTGCAGGCCGTCGTACAGCATCCTCGAACCGTCGGCAAAATATACGACGATGGTCATGTAATCATACGGACGGTAATCGACCGCCAGCTTCGCCCAGGTAGGCAGCCGGGTCTTGAAGTCCTTGTAAATATCGCCCCATGTGATTTTCTCGCTCATAAAACCTCCTCATATCCGTTTTGGCCACTTGTCCACTTTTTGGGGCTCTTATTACTATATACCTTAAATTTTTTATCGCAATTAGTTAAGAGAAAAAAGTGGGCAAAGTGGGCAGAGAGCCCTCAAACCCTTGCAAATACTGGGTTTTTGCTGGCCACTTTGGGGTTTCAAAAGTGGCCAAATGGCCGGAAAAAGTGGCCAAATGCCCGTTTTCACTCTTTCGCGAGTCCTCAAAATCCGATGCAAAAGTGGCCAAATGCCCGCTTTTTTCGCCCTCTGCCCACTTTCAAAACACAAAAGTGGCCAAGAAATATAACCTGGAACTACCAAAAGTAGGAGCAGATTTGGCCGCGAAAATGGCCCGAATCCTATTCTAAGTTAGAAATATTTTTATCCTAAGATAGACAGAACCGGGCCAAAATCGCGTCTCGGGTTACTTCAGATGGTGTATTTCTCTCACCTCCGACACCGTCATAATGCTCCTTTCTATCAGGTTCAGATATGTGCGTATGTTCTCCTCGAAGGGGCTTTGCGCCATCCGTACAATCTCATCCACGGCTATGGAGTTCTGCAACGCAATCTGCTCAATGGTTGTCGAGCCCTGCGAAATATCCACACTCTGCTGCTCCGCTGGTACGGACGGGATAAGATACCCGACCTCCTCCATGCGCTTATGGCCACAGGTGGATACGAACGGACACGTCTGACACTTGGCGGCTAATTTTGATAAGCCCATTATGCTAACCTCTTTCCCACCGTTCACCCTTTGTTAGAAAGTTGCTACGACTCGGCATCCGGGCTAAATATGGCGGTCTGATTTTACAGTCTGGGTTGAGAGAGCTCTCCGTGAACCAGTAGACCGAATCGGTTTTCTGGTTGTCGAACTGGAACCGCTCGCCCTTTCTCACATGGAGCTTCAGGCGGATCAGAAATATGACCAGCCGAATGATAAATGTCATCTTCCTCGCCTCACTGCTCCAGGTTGGGCGTCAACATCAAGCCGGAGCCGTCGCCGGTAATGAACTGAGGCAGCTTACCGTCCCACTTCTCTAAATACTGCTGGGCAATCCAGGTGTCGGGCATGTTCTCAAGGGCCTCACGAGTGATTTCCAGGGCGCGGGCTTCACCTTCAGCAGCCAGAACAGCAGCCTCCGCCTCAACGCGGGCAACCTCACGCTCCTGCTCCGCCCTGGTGATGGCTTCCTGTTTCTCATTCTCAGCTCGCAGCGCGTTCTGCTCCGCCTGCATCTTGGCTTCGACGGCCTGCTCGAAAGCGTCGGAGAAGTCGATGTCTTTCACGACCACTTGGGTGAAGTTGACCGGAAACAGTTCCTCCAACTCCTTAACTTCCTCCTGCACCTGAGCGGAAAGGGTGGCGCGATTCTCCAGCAGCGTCATAGCGCCGT
>ERZ777305.1471-NODE-1471-length-27454-cov-27.092595_pt1 | contig 27454 bp, 27 predicted proteins | sample MGYA00374965_ERZ777305 | MGnify/ENA primary metagenome ERZ777305 (study PRJEB29328, sample SAMD00013331) | mouse gut metagenome | study: EMG produced TPA metagenomics assembly of the Metagenome analysis of fecal microbiota from mouse which was promoted... | reverse complement strand
GAATATCTGTACAAAGTCTTTAAGGATAGTTAAATCTCATGCGTCAGCCCTGGGAATTTTTGAAAAAGTCTTTGATATCCGAGAGAAAAGGAGTAATTTTGTGTATCGACATGGCTTTGAGTTAGTTTTTTGGTGGTACTTAAAATTACTCATTTTCTTGCAATTAGGCACGAATCCATGTCGTTTTTTTATGCCTCTGTCTCAGGAAATCATTACTTGCGAAACTTAAATGAATAAATAGTCAAGAACAACATTAAGAAAGCCCGGAATAATATTACACCACATGGCATAATTGGGCGAACCGTCAAGCCGCACAACAAACAGCCCGATGCCACACCACGACTGAAACAGACAACTGAGAAATATCCACGGCATATAATCCCTTACAAGCGGCATAAGCGATTTCGAACTGCCGAGCAGTCCTGCAGTGGTGTCAACCGATATCAGGGTAAGAGCCAGAAACACCGCGTCAACGACCGTAATAACGGCAAGAGCCTGGGTTACATTAATACGCGCCGCCTTGACATTGCTGTTGGCAAGATGAATTGACGATACCACCGAAGCTCCTACTCCGAGCATAAGAGTTATACCCATCATAACCATAGTGGGAGCTATACAGATGTTTACGGCAGCAAGACCGTCGCTGCCGACTCCCCTTCCGACAAAAATGCCGTCTGCTGCCGTCACCGCACAGATTGAAAGCATGCCGAGCAGAGTCGGAATCAGATAAAGACGGAACAGTCGGGAAATTTTCACACGCCCCAAATCAATTGAATCTCGTTGCATAATGAATCTTTTTTCAGGTAACACATGAAAATAGCCGGATAAGAATCATGGTTTTACCCGGTCATCTTATCCGGCAACTATACATTGCCCTCCGATGAGGATTACAAAACTCTGTCTTGAATCGGCAGTGCAAAGTTACAAAATAATCCCTGATTTCTTTGCATGTCAAGAGTCAGTTCCATTTGTATGTCTCCACGCTCATAGGCGGGATGAAGCTCCTTGAGTTCGATAAAACCGAGTTTGCGATAGAGACTGACAGCCGGCTTGAGAATAGTGTTGCTCTCAAGAAATATCTTGTTTGCTCCCGACTGCCTTGCCCGCCCGATTGCCGCACGGCACAATTTCGCCTTTATTTAATCTTGTAATTTAGTTTTTTGGAGACATTGCGTTTCTTTGAGCCGGGGTTGCGGAATACTGCTCCGAGCAAAACGGCTGCCGTGTGCCGGCGTCTGTGATAGCTCTCATAACTGTCGCTTACGCTGTCAAAATCGTTTTTGTAGCAGTGTGTCGGCGATACATAGCAATAGCACACACTTTCAAGCAATGAATCATAACCATCCTGAGGTGTCGCCACCTCCAGTAGATTATCGCGGGTCGGAGCAATACATGTTATGCCGGCTTGCCTACACCGTTCCACAACATTGCCGACAGTCGCATCATAGTCTTCCACAATGGTAGTCAGGTCGAAATCCCGCCACTCGGAATCACCGATATTCTGCACCGGACGAATCTGAACAATATCAGGCAGGCAGCCGTCCTGCCATATTCCCAAAAAGCGATTGTCTCTCAAGTCATCTTTGTTGAGCGAATTGACCGTAAAATTTACCCTCACCTTAAAACTCGGGTATGTCTGCTTGATTTCTGCGATAATATTCAGGAGCTTGAGGAGGCTGTCGTAATCGGCTCCGGGCATAAGCTCTTCGTATATGCTTCGTGACGTACCGTGCATTGACAGCGTTAATTCATCAAGACCGGATTTGACCAATGTATCAAGAGCTGTTTTGCCGGAGACTATCAGCATACCGTTCGTTGTCAATGAAACATATGGTATGCCCGACTCCTTGCCCCGGCGAATCACCTCATCCAGCCTCTTATAGAGAGTGGGTTCAGCACCGCAGCCAATCTGAAGCTTTAGAGCTCTGTGAAAGAGTGCGTCAGCGCAATGCCCAAGCTGCTCACCGGTCATAGAGCCATGCAGTTGCCGGCGCTTTTCAGAATCGCTGAAATAACACATGCGGCATCTGAGATTGCACCCCAGCACCGGATCAAGATAAACACCTATCATCCGGCGTCCGGACACATGCATGTACCACAGACCCAGAAATTTCAAAGGTCGAGGTATCCTCCCTGCCCATAACCGCAATATATTATAGAAATTCATATGCCGCACAAAGTTAGCCAAAATGTTATGTGTAAACAATATCCTTTGACTGCTTTCTCCGCCATACTAAACCGTTAGAGGTCGTTTAAAAACAACCTCTAAGAAACCGCGACACCGTGTTTTTCTTTGACCTGCCGCCGGATGTATGCCTTGGACAGAAGATACGGCGGAGGACGAATTCCGCCAATTATTTACAGATTGTGTCTGAGTTTTGGTTATAGGCTTTTACCACGCACTTCCATTCGCCATCGAGTTTGAGGAGCAGAAGGAAGTCAGTGAAGTCAATAGAACCGCCCCACCCCTCTTCGAGAACCCGCACAACGGCTACGGTCTCCTCAACGGCAAGGACATCTATGCGGGCTTTAAAGTCTGCTCCGGCACCTACGGTATCGACATTGTGGTAGAACTGCTTGATTGAGCCGCGCTCGACTGTGCCGTTAAGTATGCCGAACAGCACGGCATCGTCGGTGAACAGAGTCTTTGCATACTCACTGTTGCCCTCGGCTACACTCTTCACAAACTTTTCGGCGGCTTTGGCAACTGATTCGTATTCTTTGATTTCGTTTCGCATTTTTTTATTGTATTAGCTTGATTTTACAAATGCAAAATTATAACAGTAATAATATATAATCAAGTACCGAAAAATTATTCATATACCGAAAAAATTTTCTGTATATGGAAATTAAACAGTTATTGACTAACTTTGTACCAAAAATAAAGCTAATGGCATACGAAAAGAAAATACCGGTGGATATGGATTGCCCCCTGAGACTTACAATGAGTTTGATTGAGTCGAAATGGAAGTCCTGTATCCTTGACGAGTTGAGAAACGGTACTTCCATGCGACCAAGCGAGATACACAAATGTCTGCCGGAAGCAGCTCCCCGAGTGCTTGATATTCAACTCAAAGAGATGGTCGAGGACGGGCTCGTCACTAAAACCATTTACCCGGAGCTTCCGCCGCGCTCAGAATATAAAATCACCGAACTCGGTCTGTCTCTGATACCTATTATTGACCTGATGCTCAAATGGGGAACGGAGCACTACGACATTTTCGAGAGGAAATATGGCAATACAGCTAATGACAAAATATAATATGAATAACAAAATCACACTTTCGCTAATAGCATTTGCTGCCATTACTTACACATCATGTACGGGCAGCAAATGCGATAACTCTACAACAGACAACAGTAATCCTCAGGATATAGCCGCTTGTGCAGACATCAAAGGTCAGTGGACCATAGAAACCATCGCGTTAAGCGACTCCGACTATATACGCCCTGCGGAGCAAGTGCCGGGCGTGCGTCAGTACATCACCTTTGAGGACAGCACATACTTCATCAAGACAAATTGCAACAGCTTCTCAGGCACTTATACTATCAAAGGTGACTCTATAACACTCGGCGACGGAGCCATGACGGAAATGGCGTGCGACAACATGGTAACAGAGGACGCTATTAGACAAATTCTTCCGAACATCGCTGCCGTAAACTTCGAAAACGACTCCACTGCCCGCCTTAACAGCCATAATACGTTGGAATACATCGTGCTTCGCAAGGTCTCAAATGAAAAAACCGAAAACTGATGGAAGAAAATAAACTGACACCCTTCACCGATGCTCCCGACACGGCAGTAATCACATGTTGCCATGTGACAGACGATGGCGCACCAGTGCTTTACGTTTCGCATGACGAGGATGACGGTATGTGGCAATTTCTTTGTGGCGGAGAGCATTCGGAAGATGAAGCAAGAATCGTCTCTCTGAGATATATTTATGAACTTGACCATTCGGTCGGTCTGCTGAAAGATATGCCTTGCGGCAGTTATGCGGAAAGGGAATCTCCGGCAGCGGAATGGATTGTGAACGGTTAAACAGGAAAATATGACAAAGACAGTCTATCGTTCTAAAATCGACTGGTGGGTCTGGCTTGTAACAGTAGGATTTCTCGCTGTTATATGGCTGTCGGCTATTGGCATGTCATGGTGGTATATCGTTTTTGTTTGCGGAGGTATGACCTTGCTTTATGCTTGGCTGATGTTCGGTTGCTGGTATGAAATAGACGGCGAAGAACTCGTGATTTATCAGTTTTTCAGACCAACCCGTTTGCCAATATCAAAAATCAAGGACGTTAAGAAAACCTCCGGTTATCTCGCTACAGCCGGCATGTCACACCTGCGAGTCTCGATAAGTTTCACAGACCGCTCGGTGTTGAAAAGCTTTGCTCCGATTGAAATCTCCCCTAAAGATCGCGATGGATTCATGACACAACTTAAATCTATCAATCCCAATATAGAAATATTATGCTGAGCAATCGAGTAAAACGGAATATCTGGTTGACGCTGACTATCATGTCAGGATTGACCGTGATTGACCAAGTAGTTCGCATTGTGGATGGCTCGGTTGAATGGTGGAACCTTTTATCCTCCATCATCATAACAGCACTATGCGCAAAGTTCTATATGTGTTATCGAAAGCAGGTTAAACGTGTCAATCTCTTTGGCAGAGTCAAAATATTCAGATGATACAGATAGGCAAATATAAATTAGGCTTCGCACCACTGTCGATTATAGTTGTTTTCATCGTCCTGTCGGTATGCGCCATAGTCGCTGCTTTTCAGCAGGCACGACCGGAATGGTCTATGCCGTTGTCGCATATCATCCTAATCAATGAAGGGATGGCTCTGCTTGCAACTCTGGTTTATGGCATATTCGCTCACTTCGCTATTGCAATCATCAACAGACTGAGAAAATAATGGAAGAAATCAGAATTGACGTAACAAAGCAGACCCCTGAAGAGCTGGCTCTTGCCAACGAACAGGCACAACTCATATTCAGATTCAACCACACCATGCCCGGCACTGCCGAGTATGACGAACTTATGCACCGTATTTTTCGTTCCATGGGAAATGGCAGCATAGTCAGCACTCCGCTGACAGCCGTGCGCCCCCACATGGTCACCATTGGCAAAAACGTGGTTGTGATGCCGGGATGCCTGATGATGTCTGCCGGAGGCATAACAATAGACGACGGCGCTATGATAGCTGCCAATGTCCAGCTGATTTCCAACAATCACGACCTTTATGAACATCAGGTCATAACGTGCAAGCCTGTCCATATAGGCAAAAACGCATGGATTGGAGCTGGAGCCACAATCCTTCCCGGTGTCACCATAGGCGACAATGCCGTTGTCGGTGCCGCCAGTGTCGTAACAAAAAGCGTTCCTGCCGACACAATAGTGGCTGGAAATCCGGCTAAATTCATCAAGCACATCCAGCCGCTGCCCGAATGTTCTGCCTCCAATGAAGCAGACGCGGCAGTACAGCTTGGACTCGACAGTTGCGGCGACTGACAGCAAAGTTTGCATATCGTATGAAAATGATTTTCACACATTACGATTAACTTTGCTGTCATATAAAGAAATTTGTATGGCAGACTCAACACTTCGCAAATACATCTGGCTTATAAACACCATTCTTGATGCCGGTAAAATAACGTTCAAGGAGATAAGCGACAAATGGGACAACTCAACCCTTAACTATAAGGGTACTGTGTTGTCCAAACGCACCTTTCATAATCACCGACAGGCTATTCTCACGGAGTTGGGCGTTGACATACAATGCTCTTCAATGAGAGAAAACAGTCAGTATTTCATAGCCAACCAGGAGGAACTTGAAAATAATGAAGTGCTGAACTGGCTCACAGACAGCATGGCTACCGAGACTTTATTGCTTGAGAACAAGGCTATATCCGACAAGATTTTACTGGAGTCCGTTCCCGGTGGTCGTGAATGGCTCCCCACTCTTTCACAGGCTTTGAGAGACAATCTGCGCATAATATTTCAATACACCTCATTTAACTCAGCCAGGAATAATCCGAGTGATAGAATATTGGAGCCGTTGTGCTTAAAGTTGTTCAAAAGAAGATGGTACATGCTCGGTCAAACTGTTGAAAGCAGTAAGCTACTGATATTTGCTCTGGATCGCATTACTAAGCTTGAACTATCATCAGAGCAATTTGTTTATCCCAAAGATTTTTCTGCAAAGGACTATTTCGCAAACTTCTATGGGATTTGTTCTGACGGATATTCCAAACCTACACGTGTTATCCTGAAGTGCTATCGTGAATTTCCTAAATATGTAAAATCTCTTCCATTGCATCCATCGCAGGAGGAACTAGAACATGGGGAAGATTTTATCACATTCGGTTATTATATGTCGCCTGCATACGACTTTATTCAGGAGATAATGAGTCATGGCGATGATATTGAGGTTCTTACACCGGTGTGGCTTCGTAATCTTCTAAAAGAAAAATCCGCCTCTCTGGCAGCGCTATACAAGTAATTTCAAATTTTTCTGCAAATCGTGTTCGTATATGAAACGATTTTTCATACGTCCTCTATTACTTTGCCAATGAAAAGAAACAAGAGGACTTTGAAAACATCGGTCAGACCTTTGCCACCTGTCTGCTGAATCCGGCAGACTTCGTTTCGAGTCATCGGAACGCACCCCAATGTTTATTACTCGGCATCAACCCTGCACGCTGTTCACTCCGGTCGTGCATGTTCCATCACCTTCGCTTCGCTCTCGGTGATGTGGAATGCACTCCCTCGTTCACAGCGCACATTGTCGAAGCCTCGACCATCCGGCGCACACGAAAGTATGACCGATGTTTTCACTGCTCTTGCAAACTGACCAACTATGCGAGACCAAATAGCAGAATATCTCAAGGACTTGACCATCAGTAACCGAAAAGAGTTATTTGATGTGTTGAATTTTATTGCGCCGCTTATAGACGGTTGGAGCCTTGCCCAACCCAAGTCAGGCAGAGAGATAATGCGATTTGCGTCAGCCAAAGCAAGAAAGTCCGCCTATGTTGATTTTACTATACCTAAGAAATCAGGCGGACAAAGAAAAATCAGTGCACCTGTAAAACCGTTGAAGGCTATACAGTCGGCAATAAACATACTTCTGCAATCCATATTCGTTCCTGACGAACATGCCACCGGCTTTGTATTAGAGAAAAGTGTCAGGGATAACGCCATGATACACGTGGGTCAAACCTGCATATTTAATACAGACCTCGAAAACTTCTTTCCGAGCATAACCAAACTTATGGTACGTCATGCTCTCTATCGGGAGCTTGGAAACAAACTGCAAAGCAATGAGGTAGTCAATATTATATGCCGAATATGCACCGTGCCTGACAGTTCGGGTATCGAAGTGCTTCCACAGGGCGCTCCGACATCGCCGGTGCTGTCCAATATAGTTCTCAAAAGCCTTGACAAAGATATGTCAAAACTTGCTGAAAGAATGGAATGTAAATATTCGCGTTATGCCGATGATATAACATTCAGTCATAGCAAATCAATTCGCAGAATGAGTCCTTTCTGGCAATCAAGAATTCATAATGTCATTGCGAAGTATGGACTCAAAGTGAATGAACAGAAGACAAAGACATTTGTACCCGGCACCCGTCGAGAGGTTACCGGAGTCGTTGTAAGCGATAAAATCAACGTCCCGCGCTCTTACATAAAACAGCTGCGAGTGCTTCTGCACTTGTGGGAGAAATATGGCTATGCACAGGCACAAATCATCTTTACAAGGAATTTCTGCAAGGGTATGGAAAAGAATCTTGCCAATGTAATAGATGGTAAAATTAACTATCTCGAAATGATAAAGGGCAAAGAAGACGCTACATATCGTAAGCTCAAAAGCAGGTTCAAATGTCTTCAGAGGAAAGAAAAACAAGGTATAGTCAAAATACAAAAAGTTTTATGAATATAATCTATCTACACGGACTTTCCTCGTCGGGACAGTCCAACACCGCAAAAAGACTTCGGGAGTTGCTTCCGGACGACAATGTTGTCACTCCCGACATACCGGTCAGCCCCATAAAGGCACTTCAATTGCTACTGAGTCTTGCCGGAGAGTATCGGCCCGTCGACACAATCGTAATCGGCACATCTATGGGTGCTATGTATGCCTCTCAGATGAAAGGCTATCGCCGAATCCTTGTCAATCCCGCTTTTCACGTCTCAGACCTTCTGAAAGAAAACAAGGGAAAGAGGCTGCAATTCTTCTCAGAAAGAGAAGATGGCTGTGATTATTTCGATGTCTCGGAATCCTTGATTCATGAGTTTGAAGAAATGGAGACCAACCTGTTCAATGTCAATGACGCTACTCCTAAATCGGTAATCGGGCTTTTTGGCGATAAAGACGAGCTATGCAACTGCCTGGATGAGTATCGGAATAATTATTTTTACTGGTCAATTTTCGAAGGTGGTCATCGCCTTACTGAAAATGTAATTATGGATACCCTGCTCCCGTTAATCAACTGGTTCAGGAATCCGGACTATACTTTTGAAAGAATCTGTTTACCGTTTGAGGAAGTAAGACCCGGCGACACCGGCTACATCGGCGAAATGGATAACAACGAGAATGCCTTCAAAATATATAAGAAGGGTATCGGACGTAAGCGGTATGAAGAAGTTGCGCGTGAGTATCAGGGCACTAAGCACTACGACGGACGTGAAATCAACTTGCATTTCCCGACTCTTCCCGAAGGTGTAACCGAAGAATCGGCAGAACTTGTCTATGGCAATCGTTACTGCCAGACACCCTCAATAGAAATATACGGAGAGAACGGCGTTCAGGTTCCTTACGGAGACTTCATTATCAATGGTAAAATTATGGTCCATAGGTCCGGAGTGAATAATGACTAATATCAAAAACCGAATCACGACAATATTGTCGCGCATGAAATATGGCACCATTGAGCGCGATGAGGCTCTTGCACTTAGTCTGCTAAGCGCTCTTGCCGGGGAGAGTATATTTCTCCTCGGATTGCCCGGTGTCGGTAAATCAATGATTGCGCGCCGATTGAAGTTGGCTTTCGACAAAGCCACCGTCTTTGAGTACCTGATGTCACGCTTCTCGACACCTGATGAGATTTTCGGACCCGTCAGCATCTCCAAACTCAAAGAGGAAGACTGTTATGAGCGCGTTACCTCCGGCTTCCTGCCCGAAGCAGAGGTGGTATTTCTCGATGAGATATGGAAAGCCGGCCCCGCGATTCAAAACTCTCTTCTTACTGTTCTGAACGAAAAAATCTATCTTAACGGCAATCAAGAGTTACAGTTGCCACTCAAAGGCATAATAGCCGCGTCAAATGAACTCCCGGCTAAAAACGAAGGTCTCGAAGCGCTATGGGATCGCTTCTTATTGCGATATGTAGTCAATCCTATTGATCAGAAACAGAATTTTTTCAGACTACTCTCTGCAACTGCATCAGACTCTTCTCCAGAGGAATTTGAACCATTGACCCATGATGACTTCCTTTCACTGCAATCAGAGAGCCGTAAGGTGACTATCCCAGGACACATTCTTGAAATACTTTATACACTAAGAGAAAAACTGAACGAAAAGATAAACGATAAAGACGTGGTTACTGGCGAGCCAGACCCTGAGAATCTAAAGTATTACGTCTCTGACAGACGTTGGAAAAAAGCTGTCGGAGTCATGAAAATGTCGGCTTATCTTAATGGAAGATGTGAGATAGGTCTTTCAGACCTGCTTCTATTGTCGCACATGCTTTGGAATGATGAGCCTTCAATTCCGGTTGTAAAACAGATTATTGCCGAAAACGTTGTTGCGTCATTGTTCAGCGACATTTTGGAGCAATACAAAAGTTATAAACGACACGCGAATGTTGAGAATAACGACACACGTCTTTACTCTCCAGACCGAGAACACTATATTATTCAATGTGATGATTCCCCACTGAAAATCAAAATCAAGGATTATCAACGTATGCAATCCTCTCCCGATGAAGTTTTCTTTGGTTCAGAGACTACAGACAGTACCCTTATGCTTCGTTCCCGGGGACAGTTCGTGATGAAGTTTGTAAAAGACGGTGTCATTTGTATCAACAACTATAACTATTTTCTGCGGACAGAGTCTGATAATCAGTTCAGTAAAGATTTTATCGCAGAGATTGGAGATACAATTGACGGCATTGCAAACAAACTATATGTTGAAATGAATCATAATCCTTTCATTGCGAATTCCGATTTATATACACCCATAAAAGAAGTTGTTGCAGTCTATAGAACAAGAATAGATTTGATGTGATGAAAAAGCAACATCTGACATATCTGCGCAGAACCATTGGCATAGCCTCTTCCATAAAGGTAGGAGCAAGAATGTTTGAAATAATTGGCAAAATGAAGGCTGGCAAGATTCCTGTTTATCAGATGATACGGGATATTGTCTGTGATTCACGCTTTTACTGCGTTGTGGAGGATGACCTGTTCTGGAAAAATTACGCGACGGCAGTCATTCGCCATTTTATTGATTCTCTTTCGTCGGAAGACTGGGAAAATGAAGAGCAAAGAACCGGGAAAAAGGAAGATTTCCTGAACGCATGGCTATCCAAGCACATACTGCCGCTAAACGTTGAAGAGAAAAAAAGAATTGCAAAATCCATGCAGCTTACCGCCGGTGACTCCGGCAAACCGATACCTCTTGGCGAAGATTGCATGGATGGAACAGGGGAACAAAGTGAAGAAGGACAAGATGTCCAGATAGAATCCGGCATCACAGATAAATCCGATAGTCCGGATAAAATCGGTGAATCACTACCTGAAGATATTGCAAACTATGCACAGTCTTCAAAAGGGAGTTCTCCTGGCATGGAGACCGAAAGTCACCGGGCGGAAGCCGAATATCTTAAACAACTTGATCCGACAATCGTTGAACTTGCCAAGCAGATAGGTCGCAGCGGCGGCATGAATCACGTGGTTTCCGGTAAATTTCAGTCAGCCTCACGCAGCGACATAAGCGGCGTAACCATCGGTAATGACCTCAATTGCCTGTTGCCGTCAGAACTTGCCCTTTTAGGAGCAAAATCTACGGAAAACCTGTTTTACCAGCGATATGTTCAGAATCGTCTTCAACTGTTTTCATCAGCATCACACTCATTTGAGGTTGCCAATGATAAATCAGGACCAATCTATATATGCGTTGACACAAGCGGCTCCATGACTGGAACCCCGGAGGTGGCAGCAAAAACACTGGCTCTCGCTGTTGCTATTGTGGCTCAGCGAGATAGAAGACCAATCTGCATGATAACCTACTCCCATAATCTTTCATTTTTTATCCTCACAAATTTGCACCGCCAGCGCAAAAAATTCCTTGCATTCCTGTCTCATTCTTACGACGGCGGCAACAACGAAAACAAACTTTTTTATTTTATTTTCAAGAAGTTGCCGTCAATTTCCAAGTATAGACTCTTTGCTAATGCATTCAAAGGGGCTGACATACTTATAATATCCGACTTTATCTGGAGTTATATTTCCAATGAAAACATGCAACTGATTCAAAAGGCACGCAATGAGGGTATGAAGTTTTACGGCTTGGGGATTGATGTCAGAGAACATCAACTCGATGCGTCAGATAATCCGAACAAATATAACGATGAAATCCGCGATGGTTATACATTCCTGAAACAATGCGATTATCGTTATCTGTACGAGAATGGTTCAGTTTTTGAGTATATTGAAAAGCCCTTGGTTATATGAGACTTAAAATGAGACTTGAAGATGCGATGGTCTATGCTCTTGCCACCGCCGGATATGGAATGACAACACAACGGATAGCGGAAGTTATCAATAATGAAAAACTCCACATTCGTGTTGACGGCAACCCCGTCACCGATAAACAAGTCTATGCCGCAGTGTGCCGCCACCCGGAAACCTTTGTCAAAGAAGGCGGTCGCATTTTGCTTTCAATGTAGAAATTGTTGACCTGTAATTGCCATTTTTTTCATTCCGATATAAACGATACCTCGGAATTTATTTGTAAAATTGCTTCATATACCAAATTTATTAAGAGTATGTTTACTTTTGGCTTATGTTAAGAAGCGGATTTCAGAGTATGTTTGGAGATTGAGAGAAGGAGTTATGGGGTTCCATAATGACTGAACGAAATCTTCAAACTGACCTGAAAGGCATCTAAAGATTTCATAAAGTTAAAAGTAAACATACTCTTAACGATTGGGACAAAATTATTTGATGACTATCTCTACTGTTTTTTGGGCGCCATAATTATCAAATATTGTAAGTTTATGAACACCGATAGATGGTGTGATTTGCACTTGATGAATATCTCTTGTCGAACCTATGAAATTATTATCAAGGTGCCAGAAAAGTTCTGCACTTGAGCTTGAGTGGGCAGCTTTACAAATTAGCTGTGATTGACTATTGTCGGCTCTTCGAGGCAACGAAACAACTGCTCCATTAGCAGGGTAAATGAATCGCATACTTGATTCTGAATCATATTTATTTACCGGTGGCTCAATGTAGTCGGCATGAGATTGGATGTAATAATATTTATGCACCGGGGGCAACTGAAAAAATGATTTCATAACCGTTGGTTCAGAGGCATCAGCCACGCGACGCAATCCGTCGATAGAAATAGGGATTTCCGTGCAATATGGACATTCCTTGCTTTTTGACCCGTTTTGAGCTATTCGTTCTATTCGAGTGGCCTTACAATACTTACAGGCACGATGCCCTGAATGAATGCAAATCTGTTCTTTTTTGCCTTGAGGCTCTTTGAACCAGCCGCATGAAGGTAGCAGATTGAAAATATCGAACATAACAGGACCGGCAGTCCTTGCTCCGGTCAAATCAGCTACTCCGCTTCCATCTGCATTTCCAGTCCATACTCCAACAACATATTCCGGGGTAATTCCGATTGCCCAACCATCTCGAGCACCATAACTTGTTCCGGTTTTCCATGCAATATTCTGAACGGAACCGGCACGACTCCAATCAAGTTGATCCGGACGGTTTACTTCACGCATCGCATCAAGCATTTGATAGATTGCAATACTATCGTTCAATGGAAAATCTTTGTTGAACTTTGCTAAATTAGCATAGCAATTCACAACGTCCTTTAATGAAACCTCAGCTCCACCCAGTATCAAAGATAGCCCGTATTTGTCAGGAGACTTTGAAATGGTACTCAATCCGCATTTTTGTAGTAATGATGCGAAACGAGATACACCAAATTCCTTTAATAGCCATACATTGGGTATATTTAACGAGAGTGCCAATGCGCTCTTTGCGTCCACAACACCCGAATAGCTGCCATCAAAATTTTTAGGTACAAATCCCCCAAAATCCGTAGGGATATCCGGAAGAATCGTATTCTCCAAGATTACACCTTCTTGTATAGATGCACAATATAGCAAGGGCTTCAATATACTACCCGAAGAACGGGGAGCATTGGCAATGTCAACCCATTTGCCGGAGCGGTCAGACTTCATATCAGCATTACCGCAATAGGCGACTATTTGATTTGTCGCGACTTCCATAATCATGGCAGAAAGGTCGTTGATACCTGACAATGAAAGATCATTCCTCCAATGGGCACATACAGCTTCCAACCGTTTCTGCAGAGAAAAATCTATTGCCGTTCTTGTATATCTGCCGTGGCTTATCTTATTGAAATGCGCCACATAGTGAGGTGCTATCTGAGGCATATTATAGGGCTTCCCAATAAGCGGCTCTTCAACCGAAAGTTCATATTCATCTTCCGTCAAGTCCCCTTTATCATACAGACGTTTCAGTAATCGATTGCGCTTGGCAAGTAATTTTTCGCGGTTTTTTGCGAGATGAATTGAAGACGGAGCATTCTGAAGAACTGCAAGAGTTGCAGCTTCAGCCCAAGACATTTCGTTACCGTTATTGCCCAAATAGCGCCAGACAGCAGCATCTATCCCGACGACATTTCCACCAAAAGGAGCATGGGCTGCATATAATCTCAGAATCTCATACTTTGAATACCGCAATTCAAGTCGGGTTGCCATGAATATCTCAATTAACTTTTCAAGAATATTCCTTTTGCCTTGTCGATGAAGTCGGATTGTCTGCATTGTAATTGTACTACCACCACTTACAACGCGCCGGTTTGAGATATTCTGCCAAAACGCTCGACATATACCTCGCATACTTACGCCATAATGGGTATAGAAAGTCCGATCCTCATATTCAATTACAGCCTTAGCAAACTTATCGGGAATTGAGTCAGAGGGAGGAAATCTCCATTGACCGTCATCAGCTACTCGTGCGCCCAATAATTCGCCACTTTCAGCCGTAACAACTGTTGAATATGGAGTATTGTTGAATAACTGTTTTGGTAGACACAACAGCCATACCAGCAGGATAACTCCCGCTGATATAGCTATCGCTATTTTTATGTCTTTTCGTTTCATTGAAGAACAGATACTCTCCGGTTAGACGTCATTGCCCGGCATCCCGGATTATACATATCCTCGCATACTGTGGGCGGGAGTACATAATTACCGGGATAAACGGCTCTTAATCTTATTTTGATATTTCTAAATTCACTGGTCTTAAGACCAAAGTAATAATTTGAGGAATTATCCCTGATATCACAATTGTCATAGTTATTATCAGATGAGCCATACAGTCTTCCATTCCAGATTTCCCATCCGGAAGGAATGCTATAAGTCAAAGCCATGTTCTCCACATCTTCGCTGAGATTTACAACTTTGATTTCCGCATAGAACTCAGTATCCTGCTTTAAGTTGTCTATTCTTATAGGTTTCCCACTTATATCAGAGTAACTAACTGTAATATTAAGATTTTTTGCAGATGAGGAAATTATATTGTCCGGCGAAGGACGATATGACGTTAGGAGCGAAAGCTCAAGAGACCCCTTATTGTTGAGATTTTCTATGCTTATTTTGCCTGCGCTACTATCCAATGAGATATTTTTAACACCATTAAAACCGGTGATAGATATCGGGGGGTTACCCGGCTGGATAATTTTTACCGAGTTCAATCCATTACCCATCAGGCTGCTCAACCGATTAAGAGCCATGGTTGCAAAAGCAATGTCTTGAGTGACATAGCATGAAGCAGAACAAGTTGATGCAATTTTCCGGGCGATTGTCAAAGCCTCTGAGGTCATGTCGCAAAGTGTATATGCCTCTAAAGCAATAGCTTTATTGCGCACTTCTGAAGAGAAAATATCGTTTGACTTAGATTGTTCCGTCCTGTTGGCGCGCTCAATGAGCTTGATTGCAACATCTTTTCGCCCGGTTTCTGCATAAGTTGCGGCGAGACAATATGCGGCATTCTGTGAAAGCCGCTTGGATTCACGAAGACGGTTCATTGCTGCCGTTTGTGTCGCGCCGGCAATAGTCAATGAATATAGTCTAAAAGCCTGATTCAAGTCGGAGTCAATAGAATATTTATAATCGCGAGCTTTTGTTTCCTGATGATCTTTCCATTTCTCAAAACAAGTTTTTTCGATTCTGAATCCTTGACGTGAGGCCTCGGACAGAACAAGTCCCACCATTGATGTTACCCAGTCATTTTCAGATGAGTTCCCCGGCCAATAGACAAATCCTCCATTGGATATTTGTCGAGATTGTATTGCTTTAACGATACCGGGTATTAGTTTGTCACATTTATTCCTTTCCTCTGTATCAAGAAATTTCCTTCCGAACAACATAAACAATGCTTTTGTAGATAGCTGTTCAGTACACAGATGCGGATAATATTCCATAAACATTGATACTCCACTGAAATTCAGTGTAGGCATTGAGGAAAACTGGAGTGTGACATTATCTACATTATTTGATGACCATGAAAAGCCGGTAGTGGCATTGGAAGACAAGGTCTTTTCAGTTGTTTCATACATAATTGGCATTGGATTGGACACATCAATAAAGGTTGTATCTTTTGCTACATGACCATTGGCGGTTGCAGTAAATATGATTCTTGCCTTGCCGTCCTTTGATTTATCGCATGCTATGCGGAAGCGTGCAAGTTGTTCACCAGCTTCTTTATACACGACATTTCTCGTTTTGGCGCCTAATACCTTAACCGGACCGGATACGTCTATGTTGACATCAACGTTCTTGATGCCATTTCCCATTGCAAATACATTTACCGGGATATCAACTGTGTCACAATTTGCGAGAGTACGCGGTAATGTTGACAGCAACATAATCGGAGATGTGACTTTTACGGTTTTATCTGCATTTCCATAGCTCCCTCCATGAGCCGCGATGACCATAACACGCACCGAACCGACATAATTTGGCAAAATAATCTTATGGGTTTTAGATCCTCCTTTTATGGTGAACGGACCAATGAATTTGACTGCCGGATTGAAGCGTTTTTCCTTACCGGCGGCTTTACGGAGAGCTTCATCACCTCCTACGCTCAATATTGAACGGAAATTGGATCCGAACGCACCGATAACATCATCATACATATCCCATGTCTTTATGCCTAAAGCCTCTTTCTGATTCATCGCATACCAAGGACGAGGCGTCTTGAAATTAGTTATATCAAGTAGTCCTTCGTCAACAATAGCGAGTGTATAGGTCATGGGCTTATTATCTTTTTCTTTAATCTTTACTACAAACGGCCGCTGTGGATGTAGTTCATCAGGCATATCGATGACTGGATGAAGAATAGATTGTGAGTTAACTACTTTCACCGACTGAATACCGAATAGCCTGATTGGGGTATCAAAATCGGTTTCTTTATGCGGACGAAGCATTGTCGCCGTGACATAGAAATTTGGAGCCATGCTCTTATCAATGTAGATTGGAAACTTGGTATCTTTATCAGCGGACAAAGTTACCCACTGACGCTTCAAAACCTGCGAACCATTTTCATAAGAGAGCAGTACACGACCACCTTTACATTTGGGGAGGAACACACTGGCAGTTTCTCCTACTTCATATTGAGACTTATCAAGAGTGAACGACAATTCGGTACTACCCGAAGCGCTTTCCTTGTTACTTCGCCCTCTCCATTCCGGCCAGTCAACGGAAAACACTCCTCCCGTAGCATGTCCTCCTTTAGTGTCCCTAACTAAAACAAGATACTTGCCCCAGTTTGGATAATCAACTTTGAATGGAATTTCTGCAACGCCATTATTGGCTGTAATCGTCCTGGTTGTTACTACATCGGCTGTTGAACTTTTGACATAGCGGCTGAGATCATTCGGTCCACCTTCCCACCACCAGTTCCAGTCAAGCCTGTAAATTTTATAATCAAGTTCACGTGTTTTCATCTTTGCGCCAACCTGATTCAAAACCACAACCGGAAATTTGATTTCCTTATCTGTCTCGAAATCTTTAGAAAGCAGATCAATTCCCACATATACTCCAAAAGGTGAGAAAGGCACCGATTTTGAAACAATACTTGCATCTCCACCCGGTTCTGTGACCTTTGCAGTTATGTTAGCTTGTAACATACCCGGAGAGTTAACATCGGCGCCAATAGTGCAATCTTTCATAATATATCCAAGGCTATCCGTTATACCGGTGTATAGTTGCTTATCAGATGATGTATAAGACATCAACGGATTTTTGAAAGAATAATTCTTATAGTTCTCGAAAGGATTGGAATTAGTATAAAAAGTCATCTCCAAAGAAGCTGACATGTTCTTTGCCACCAGCCCGGTTAACCAGTGTGCAGTCAGTCCGACAGGAGTGTTACTGTTGGCCTGTATAACAGCCGGTGTATTGATATCTATTTTCAGTCTATTGGGCTTTATAGTTTCAATTCTTACTGGATGATAAAATGTTTCATTTCCTACTTTGAAATGCGCAGTCCATAATCCGGTCGGTACAGTTTCTTCTGTGGATATATGGAAAACGTAAAACCCGTCAATACCCTTCTCAAGTATCTGCCGATCATATAACTGCTCTGAGGGATTATACAGTTCCATGATTACAGGATGGTTTGAGGGTAATTTCTTACTTTTGTCCTCAACAATCAAAGTAAGGTGTATCTCATCCCCAGGACGCCATACACCACGTTCTCCATATGTAAATCCTTTTATTCCGTCAGTAATGGTTTTACCTGACACATCGAAATTACTTGTTGATAGCTCTCTGCCTGTAGTCACCTTGAGATAAGTTGTACTTAGTCCATCAGAGGCTGTGATCATAAAGGGGTTACCTTCGGTTTTGAAATCGGCAAAACCTCTTTCGTCAGTCATGCCATATCCGATTCTTTGTAATTGATAGTTATATGCAGTTACATGTATTCCGGCGGCAGGTTGTGCTGAGACAATATCATTTACCACTGCCTTAATATTGTTATCGTCGCTACGCTTTACTATCAATCCGAGATTGGAGGCGACCAAGTTAACCTCCGGCATACGATCCCATTCTCTCATATAGTAGCTGTCTTTTGACGGATCATGAGTCTCATTCCAATTATACTTTGACCACTTGTAATCCGGAGCATCACGATATATATAGGAGCAATCACGATCCCACGTATCTCTATCATGCTCTGATACGCCTGATATTTCTTCAAAATTGTCAGGTTCTGTTCGGTTATAGAGTGAGTAGGCTTTGCGGAAAGTAAGACGTATATTATATATAGCACCTCTTTCCTTTGCGAACAAATTTTTCAAGTCTATAGAAAAATTCTGCCATTGATGCAGATTCAGGGATTTGTCTCGATTCAATCTTACAGTCTGACGGTATATCAGGCGTCCAAATCTACGGAGTTCGTATGTTCCGTCAAGATTACTTTCCTGAAGAAATGACATTACGTTTGCCGGGAAAATCTTAACGACCTCCACGTCAACGGCCGCAAGGTTTACAGCTCTGAACGGGAGTTTGAGATTTCTGTTGTCCGGAAGGATATTTCCGTCAAAGGGAATTTCTATAGCAGGTGAAATTACTTCCTGGGTGAAATGTCGCTCAATATCCTCATCAAGACTCCTGCCGTCATTATTTTTTAGCAAATCTGAAATTCTCAGAGTAATGTCCTTTATCCCATTTATCGGGTAATATATCTTTACATTTGTCCCTGAGCGTTCAATACGTATATCCGAGATGTCGTCGATGGTGATTATTCCATCCAGTTCTTGTGTGGAAGAAAGTGGCGTACTGAACTCCAGATTAAGGTAAGGATTTGCTGCTTCAATACGTTCCGCATTAAGCAACTTAAAATCAGACACCGATGGTACAGTAACTACACAGCCATTAGTAGAGAAACCGCTCATCTGGTTGATAGATAGACTGAGTTTCTTATCTTTTGATTGGCGCTTTATCCCGGTAATCTTAAATTCCCTACTATGATTTTCAGGCTTTTTATCCATAATAACTTTTGCTCCGGGGTAGTCACAGATAAGAAAAGTACTGTCATTGGTTATACTGTCACCTGCGGCTACATTATATTCCAGTCGTCCCTTAACAGTCATATATGCAATATTGTCCGGATCTACAATAGCATTTACATTCTTAAAACGTACTTCTCGTTTATCAACATAGAAGTCAAAAGCGAAATCTGTCAAAGAATCAACAGCAGTTATAGCCCTCATATTTATACGGCACTTATATTGACGACCCTGTTTCATGCTTTCCATTGGAATGAAATCAATGAAACGCTTGTCTGAAGAGTAAACAGCCTTTCCATTAACTTTGGGAGAGAACTTGAACACTTTCTCCAATGAGCGAGTGGTATCAATTTTGGATTTCATCAAATCAGTCAGTTCTATCCTGATTTTTGAATCCTGATCGATATGCGCCGGAGCATAAGCTGCAATCCATTGAGCAGCTTCTTCCGAAGACATGGTTTTAGGGAAACTGATTATGGCTGTTAAGATTGCGCCGGCTATCAACAAGAGGGCAATCAACGAAAACGCGAAGATGCGTTTCGTGGGGAACGAAATTTTGAACGACATACTGGGATCTTTTAGTTTTTTATTTTTATATACCAAAATTAGCGCAAAGTAAACGCCCGACATAGTGATTTGCCGGGCGTTGTATGAAATGATAGGTTCAATGTATCAAACTTATTTAACGCTTTTCCCAGATTATATAACTTACGTTTTCTGCTTCAGCTTTCGGGGCTACACCGGTTAATATTTTATTACCATTTTCATTGATATAGAAACCATAAGAAGATGAGCCTACAAGATAAACCGCATTTCTGACTCCAACATCAATCAGTAACTGAGAAAAATCGTGGAACGTGAGCTTCTCTTTGCTCATTATTACGCAGAGCTTTCCATCTATTTCAGCAAGAGCTTTCCGTATTGCCATCCCTTTTGGTTTATTTTCGACTATTTGTCCACCCACAACTAACGGATACTGTCTAAAGAAATACCCGTCCTTCATAAGAGATTGTTCCAACATAGGAGTAGCGTCAGATACGCCAATAGTTATTTCTTCGTTGATAATAGAACAGAATCCGGCTTTGGCTTCCCCTTTACTGATTACCTCGCCATCCATAACAAACGTTCCGGCAATCTGGCCATTATCTCTCCTTACATCTGCCGCTTGTGTAGCAAGTACAATGGTGGAATCATTGAGTTTATCGCTCCCTAACACCAATCTTGGCCGGAGATTTTCAGGGTATATGATTAAAAGCCCTCTCTTATTGATTACTGTATCAATGGCTGAGATACATCCTTTTACAATTACTGATGGATCTTCATGCTCAATTATTGGTTGATTGATTATTAGTTCATCTTGAGTTTGAGACATTAAATCTTCTTCTGTGTCATCTGCTGTCGGTATGAATATCCAGCCAAGTATAGCTAATAACAGCACCATAGCAACGATAGGTAAATATACACGAAAGAATCTATTCTTCTTTTTTTGAACCTTTGGCTCATATGCAGTGATAATGCGGATCTCGTTATCGGTTATATCATTTGTCTTTTTGCTCATAATGTTTCCTCCTTTTCCAAAAGTTCTTTTAAAGCCTTCAATGCATCTTTTGATGCAGATACTTCATGCCTGAAACTACGACAATCGGAGAGAATCATCTTCTGACGTACAGGATGGATAAAGGCGATAAAATCACGGTTAACAATTAAGCTCTTACCGATACGGATAAATCGATGGTCATCCTTATCAAGCATTTCGGCAATACGTCTCTCTATATGCCCCAACTGAAGGGTAAGGACAAAATTCTCACCATCTGCCATTGTTATGGCAGAGTAATTGCCATCGGCAGTTATAAAAACAACCGATTCGGGCGGAATGCGAACTATTTCCGCAGATGTGGTGAAAATAAGACGCTTATTCATGAGCTTTATTTCGCAAAGTTACAACAAATGAGCGAGGTATGATACTTAACTTACGTAGAATGTATGAAAAGACCTGCTAAATCTATGAAATATCCGGGTACATATATATATTATGCCAATTCCTATGCCAACTAACTGTATCTATAAACAGTTGGGGGATTTATAATTTGTTCGCATTGCAAGTGTGATTGCTTCTCCAACTAATGCTATGTCTCCAAGAAGATAATGACGCTTATCATTCCATTTGATTGTATGTCCCGCGATTTCTGCCGTTCTCAATAATGATTTCCGAAAGCTTGTGTCACTGAAATAGGTGGCAGAACCTATGGCAAAGGCTGTACCGCTGGGGCTAAGATTGAGGATTATCGGCCCGGCATCTATGTCCATGCCAAGCCAACAAGTACGGTCGTGATACTCCTTGATTCCGGAAGCTGGGTGGCTTTGGCAAAAATAAGTTTTCAGCCTCTCATATTGTTCTTTAGCGAATATTGACTCTATCTTCGTCAGGTAGTAGCAATTGAGAGCAGAGTATGAACCTTTTATAGGTGCGTCAATTTTTCCGCTGTTATCAAGGAATGAAACAAGGAGTCCGGTTTTGGCATCAATCCATTCAGATTTCGCCCTGTTTATCCAACCCTTGACCGTTGAAGAATATTTGCCGTTGTTAAGAGCTGAGTAATCAGAAAGAGCAACAATAGCCACCATCATATCCGGGACATAAACAGGTTCCTTTGGATATGTCGGAATGTTCAGAAGTGGCGATTGCAGGATGCGTCGGTTCATCGTCTCGCAGACAGAGTCATGCAACTGATTATACTTGTGGACTCCTCCAATCCGCCTGTAGTTGCCAATCATCCACGCAAGATGGCTGAGATATGACACATGGCTTGAGTCACCGTCCAATGATTCAATCGGGTCCTCTCCCCAACGTATTTTATCATATAATCTTAATTCCGGGGACTTGACAATTTTTATCAAACTGTCAATAGTTACAATGGCTTCATCTTTTGTTTCAGGGTATAGTTCTGCCAAATTTGATAATGCCTCCGTCAGCATTGAGCATGAATACAAAGCCCATTCCCCTTGAAACTGAAATCCTATACCACTCGGCATTTCGCTGAGCAGTTTGCGTGGCTCAACCATTATCTTACTGACAAGAAAATTCTTACGCTGGAGCAAATCATTCTTTTCCTTATCAAAAGAGCCATTGCCCCAGCTCGACCACGCCACCCATATAACTTTGACAAGAAGTAGCGATAATACTGTAATAAATAATATCTTATGTTGAAGAATGAAATTGCGTATCATTGTTTAAGGTTTTGTTTGTTGATGATGTCTATAGCCTGCTGAGCGATATTCTCGTTAAGTCCATAGAATGGATTTACAACCACTAATTTATCAAGTTGGTCAGTATTGAAATTAGCTATATCGAGGTCATCAATTATCACATAATTGCAATCCTCCTTACACTCGTTCAGCCAACGTGCTATCTCGTCACCTCTGTGGTTGCTGACATTTGGTGTTGTGTCTATCATAAAGCCCGGCATTCCCCTCTGTCGCCACATCTCCAATAAATCCTTATATGAGTCGATATATTTCCAATCAGAAGTAACGACAATGTCTGCCCCAGTTGCCACTATTATATGTTTCAGATTCTCGATGCACTTTGGGTCGAATACCGGACGCCCTTTCTCATCGCATTCCGACATACCATTACGTACAAGATACATATCATATGATGCCGTATCCATAACTCCATCAAAGTCAAGAAATATGATATTCATACAGTACCTAAAGAATAGAATAGCGATAAGATAGCTCCATAATGACGAAATCCTATTTTTGCCAGTTGAAGTCGGTCTCCTGAAATTGTTGCCAATTTCTCGTCAATCAAGAAGTGCAATATATGATTATAACGTGTGGCAAAATCCTCCCCGAATAGCCTTTTGGCAACCGAAATGGAAAAGCCTCCTGAATAACCGGATATTGCAATGAACTTGTTTAGCAATTCATTTGACGGCAAATTGTAATAAGCGATTGACTCATAAGAATGATTATCAATTAGTTTGCCAATTGATTCATTTTTGCCCATGTTATAAGAGACACCATATTCAGACATACTCTGTGCAGAAATTCCGAACCCCTTGTATTGCCAGCCGTCAAACATACGATGTCGGAGGTAAGATGACAATCCCATATCATGAGCATCTCGACTAAAAGTGTTGCGGCCAAATTCGCCGTAATACCCAAGGCGAATCAAGCCTTCGTAAAGTTCGCAATATTGCGTAAAGCACGTGTCATTATCAGTTTTATAGGGAGCGTGAAGCTGGTTCGTCCGGAACTCATAAACGGTGACTTGCTCCGGATTAAGCATCCGAATAACTTCAATATCTTTTCGGATATTCTCCACTGTCTGTCCCGGCAAGCCATACATTAAATCAAGGTTGATTTTTGATATGCCAAGTCGATGCCATTCTTCTATTGCCTCGACCATCTCTTTGCATGATATAGGGTTTCGATGCAAGGGCTTTAGCACTATATTTGAGGTGGATTGTATTCCCAACGATAATCTCTTGATTCCGGCTTTTGCTATCAAACGGCTCTTATGATAGCCTTGATAATCTGAGACCATAGAATCGAATGTCCCTTCAATGCTTGGCTCAAATCTATCAGTCACCGTTCTCTCTCCGATAAAGTGCTTATACCATATCATCAACTCTGAAAATACTTCTGAGTCTAATGCTGTCGGAGTTCCTCCTCCGATGTCGAAGCCATAAAACTTCCATTCAGGGTATTTCTCTACAAAGCGTTCAATGTCTCTGATTAAAGTCGAGATGTAGTTGCGTTGTTTTTCAGTGTCAGGTACACACATCTTTGTGTACTCGCAGAAAGAGCAAATCTGACGGCAGAAAGGGATGTGTAAGTAAAACGCAATAGGTTTTGAGGCATCAAACGACAAAGTGCCAGACGTTGAGTATTTAGCCCAATCACCAGGCGATAATGGATATGACGTATTGAACAATGGATTGTTCTTCCGTTGTTCAAACAAACGCTGTATATCAGTATATGATATTGTCATCATGAAACCCTTGTCTTAAATATTGTCCGTCATACAGCAGTGTGGATTCGCAATAGTTCGGATTGGAGTAATTCCGCATATACACCTCCAAAATCCTTCCATTGTGATTATACAGATAGTTACTACATTTACAGTCTGCACCACGATTGCGTGACTCAGTAAAATATAAGTGAGGAATGTTTGTAAAGTTTATTTCATCGAAATCAACATAATGCTTCTTACAATAATCATTGACTTTCATCAGAGCCACAAAACCAAGTCGAGGTAACCTCAATGCGATAGCAAACTTCATCATATTCTCAACTTCGTCAGAATTATCGATGAAACCTCGAATCAGATTGCAGCTGGCATTAACTCTCTCCAAATCTATATCCTCAAACTCTAATGCCTTTTCCGAAATAGAAACGCCATATATCTCTGATAACTTATCACGGTCATAATGATGTAAGGACATAGATATGGAGTTCCAACGAGGTTGACGCATCATATCTTGCGAGGCAGGAACAAGTCCGTTCGTGTTCAGATGTAAATGAATATTAAGATACTGTTCTGTGCTGGCTGTCGCAAGGATTTGATTCACTATTTCAGAGGCCACAGAGGGTTCTCCTCCGGTTATATTGATGCGATTTATAATTATGTCTTTTTCCCTTAGTTCATCAATAACCTCCCACAACTTAACATGATTAAATGCTTCGATATTTTTATGGCAACCGCCGTTTGAGCAGAACGCACAACGAGCATTGCAGCAATCCGTCACTTTAACGAAGACATTTACTGCCTTTGGAATAGGTTGTGGTTGACAATGTCCATGAGCACAACTCATTGACTTCAATTGTATATGCTTGTCGAAAATCACTGCACACATTTTATTCTGACATTACTGATTTCAGATGAGAAACAGCTTTCGATAATATACTCCGTGAATGTTCATCAATCCGGTTCCACTCATAATCACTATCCTCAGGATAGTGGAACACTTTGTATGTGCAAGATAATTCCTTCAGTTGATTAGACACCGTAATAAATTTATTTTTCAATCTTATGTCCAAATTTGATTCAATAATAGCAACATGTACATTTAGTCCCAACGCATTTAGTTTCCGGCAGAGAAATGGTGCGACATGAGACGTTCCGTAATCTCCGAAATCAGCAACACAAAAGCCAACGTTATCAAACACAGCATTATCCTTGACAAATTTAAGTATAATCGGCTCAAATACTTCAATCATTTGTTCATGTAGTCTATGATATATTCCATTCCCTCGATTTGTACAATCTGCGATATTAAGCCATAGCCCATCCTCGGACGATTCAATTAGTAAAGATTTATATGCTTCATCTTCGTTTTCACGAATGATTTGTGCCATTAACTTATGACCTTCTTCGTCTGATGTTGAGCAGTAATCGTATATGCCGAAACTATGCAGACCCAACTCGTGCCTATCGTATATGACAGTAAGCGTTTTATTTCCAGCTACTATTCTCAAATCATTCACATCGAAATGATCAAGAGCATAACCTTCTTCAAGTATACAGTTTACAAGTCTTTCCCAATTGATACTCATGGGTATAGGAGTTTCATCTATGGTTTCCGAAATGAATATCTCTTGAGCTGAAGGCACATCATTCGTTAACGCGCTATTACGTCCGAATAATTTCTTGATAAGATTGAAGATGTTGCCCATAGCTTTACAAATTAGTATCCCGTTTTAGTCTGAGATCTGTAATGAAATTTCGTTTCTCCTCAAGATTGGCAAATTCCATTATTCCGGCATCTCTCCATGTTCCAAGAATTGGCAGTGATATGTCATCCTTTGGAATGAAATAACCTCTAATACATTCGTATCGTGAATCTGTTTCTAATATCCCAGCTGCGATAGTGTATTCAAGATAGTGGGGGATATGATTGGGACCGGCACCTTCTCCACATGAAATGGCATACCCTCCTTTTTCAAGCCCAATGTACACCGGCCCGGATCCGATGCTTTTGGGTATAAATGCACCCCAACATGAATATGGGGTATAGTCGTGTGACAATACCGCTTCAAGACCATATTTCCGAACACCACGTTTATGTCTGTTAAACATAAGTTCATCAAGCCGATGCGAATCAAGTATTCCGTCAGCTTTTTGAATCTTATTCCAGTTTTCCTTAAGAAATCGTTCAAAATAGAATAACGGATAACCGTGTCCTGCGCGGATTGGAGACATTAAATAATCGCGGTTAGGCCCACAATGAGAGAAGTGAGTGATTCCGGAACGATTAACATCATAGAGGATTTCCTCGGAAGAACGATACTTGCGGAAGCGGTTTAGGTAGACTATAATATTGAAGAGCTTCTCTCTGCAATAGGAATCATACGCTTTATCCACCTCACTACTATAAGAAGGGAATTCAAAAAGATGTTTATTCAAAGCATCAACATCAAGTCGGCCATTCTTAAACATATCCTCTTCATGGAGAATATTCCAAAAGATGCGTACCGCAATGAAGGCTACGTCATCACCATTCCGTTTGAACCTCTCAAAATATTGGTTTAAAAATGATATAACCTCGTCAGGAGATCTGAATTTGACTTCATTGTTCCGCGCAATCACTAAATCTGCAAAAGTCCTTGTGACCCCGTGAGAATGAAGCAATAGATCTTCATTCGGTACCTCTTCATTGTCTTTACCGATGATATCCACAAATTCTTTGGGGAGGCGTATGTTTGGAACCACCAGTGCCTCTTTGAACAAGGGGGCAATCTCATTCAACTTAAAACCAGCAATACCACATCCTATTTTAGTTACATAGAATGTAAGAGCCTTCTCATATTTTGCAAATTCAATGAATTTGTCAACGTATGGCTTAATCGTATCGATCCCTCCCTGCATCGTCGGAATAGCATACGAATTGCCTTGGAGGCCCACACCTTGCCCCCATACTGCGCCAAAACGATTAAAGGCGACTCTTGCGGCACCACCCGCATGATGTCCGGCAAGATTACTACCAAACACGAAAATATCTCTTCGGCCCAGAGTCGAAATTTTCTCAGGCGTATTTTAGTAGATGACAAAAATTAAATTTATGCTGTTAAACACTTAATTTTCAGT
>ERZ777305.1470-NODE-1470-length-27512-cov-4.484066_pt1 | contig 27512 bp, 31 predicted proteins | sample MGYA00374965_ERZ777305 | MGnify/ENA primary metagenome ERZ777305 (study PRJEB29328, sample SAMD00013331) | mouse gut metagenome | study: EMG produced TPA metagenomics assembly of the Metagenome analysis of fecal microbiota from mouse which was promoted... | reverse complement strand
ATTGTGCGCTAATTCGTCAATCCGTTGTTGTGCCGCCTGAACGCTGCCGTTTAGATTCGGATCAAGCACCTCGGTTATGCTTTCGCGGAGTGCCTTTGCCACATCATCCTTGACCTCGCAGAATTCGTTTATTGCGCTCACGATCACTCTGTGGAGCGCCTGTTCGTCCACGGTCGGAGAACTGTGGCATTTCTTTTTGCCGTATTGAATTCGGTTGATACAGCGCCACTTTATTTCCTTGAAGCCTTTTGCCGTCCAAGTTACTCGGCGGTAATGCGAACCGCATTCTCCGCAGATCAGCAATTCGGACAGCGCATATTTTGCGCTATACTTGCCCTGCTCGGTCTTGCCGAGCTTATTCGCAATTGCTTTCTTTGCACCACGCCGCGCCATTTCTTCCTGCACTCGGTTGAAGTCAGCTCGGGATATGATAGGCTCATGATGGTTCTTGACCAGATACATCGGCAGTTCTCCGTTGTTCTTGCGGCTCTTTTTGGTAATACAGTCGGTTATGTAGGTCTTTTGCAGAAGTGCGTCGCCCGTATATTTTTCGTTTATGAGAATGCTTTTCACGACCTCGGTTTGCCACACGGTTTGTTTGTGCTTGGTTTTGATACCTCGGGAGTTAAGCGAATCGGCGATCTGCATGAGGCTCATTCCGTCAAGGTAGCTGCGGAAGATCTCTTCTACGATCTCCGCTTCCTCGGGAACTATTTCGGGGAGATCATTCTCGCCCTTTTTATATCCGAGCAGCTTTTTGTATTGCATCGGCACATTACCGCTTTTAAAGCTCTGCCGCACTCCCCATGAAACGTTTTTGCTGATTGATTCGGACTCCGCTTGGGCGAAGCAGCTCATGATCGTGATGAGCATTTCGCTTTCCGCGGTCAGCGTGTTTATATTTTCCTTTTCGGAGATGACTGCTATTCCGAGCATTTTCAGTTCTCTGATATAATTCAAGCTGTCGACGGTATTCCTTGCGAAGCGGGACAGTGATTTTGTTAGGATCACATCAATTTTGCCTTGTCTGCACAGTCTGATCATTTTGAGGAATTGGGGACGTTTTTTTGCTTGCGTTCCCGTAATGCCCTCGTCCGCAAAAATGCCAGCCATTTGCCAATCGGGGTTCTTGTTGATCTTGTTGGTGTAGTATTGGATTTGCGCTTCATAACTGGTTTTCTGCTCTTTGTCATCGGTGCTGACACGGCAGTACGCCGCTACTCTCAGGCACTTCGCCGCCTTTTTGATTTCCTCTTGAGGTTTGGCGGGTATCATTACGATCTGCATATTGCTTGGTGCCGTTAATGCTGTTCCTATCATGTTTTCACCTCGTTTATAGTCGTATATTTTAATTGAGCGCACATTATTATAAGCGCTTCAACCTTTTCCTTATCGGGATTTTCGGAATCGAGCAGCCGATTTATTTCATTGGTTATTCGCTGAATTTTCTCGGTCGGCTGATATTCCGTTATTGAGATTTCTGCTCGCTGCGGTTTGTCTTGCGGAGCGGGTTTGCAGTAGGTGTTCCGTTCCGCCTTTATACGAGTCGCCAAACCGAAGTCCTCTGATGTGACTATCTGCGGATAGTCGTTTTCTCCGATATACTTTCGGTTTTCAAGCACTCGGCAAACCATATTCTTATTCCAGCCTGACTTTCCTATTATATATGGTATCGTCATTTCTGCCGCTATGGTTTTCAGCGACTTGCCGCCTATGTAGTCGGCGAAGATTTTCCGCACCGCCTCCGCCTCGGGAGCGTTCAGCGCATATTTTCCGTTCACCATGCAGTAGCCGAACGGTATGCTCCTGTTTTTTAACATTTTCTCACCTCACAATTCGCTCTGTAAAGCCTATCCCGCCAATCAAGTCGAAGCGGATTTCCGATTCCGACAGCACCGTGATTTTCTCAACGATCAGCCCGAACTTGATTTCGTCAAATTCGTCTATCTGTTCGGCTCTATCAAATATTCCGATCAGCTTTCGCAGCTCGTCAAGCCGTTCGCCGTCCTTATCGTCAAGATCGGCATGAAGCTGCTTTTGAGCGGTCAGCATCTTTCGGTCAAGCTCTTGGGTACGAACCGTGAAGTACGCGCCGTCAAGCGTTCCTTGCGAGTTCAGCATGGTCAGCAAGTAGGCTTGCTGCTTGATCTCGGATATTTCCTTGCGAAGCTCCGCAAGCTGTGTGTTGCCCGATTTTTCTCTTTCGGAGAGTGTTTCGAGTTGCCGCACCATTGGTGCTAATATCGCTTTGTAATGCGCTTGGAATTTGTTCCACAGCCTTATAAAAGCGCTTTGGAATACCCATTCGCCGATTTGTCTGATGTCACAATCGCCCATGTTTTTATGGTCATGATTTCGGCATACCCAATAGATTTTTTCGCTGTTCTTTTTTCGCCTGAACGTTCCGCCGCATACGCATTTTATTTTGCGGCGGAACACGCTCGGCTGCGGATTGAAATCATTGCCTGGTTTTCTTGACCTTATCAGCGACTGTACCTCATCAAACAGACCGCGCTCTATAATGGGCTGATGAGTGTCGCTTATGTAATACTGCGGCTTCTCGCCGCGGTTTACCGTCTGGCGGAAGGGCAGGGTATCGGTCATGAAGCTCTTTTGCAGCAAGGTGTCGCCGACATACTTTTCGTTTGATAGAATTTCAGATATCCGTGCTGACCGCCATTTTCCGTTTTGAGATGTAGGAATCTTCGCTCTGTTCAGCCTTACCGATATTTCTTCCACGCCGATTCCATTGGCATACCATGAAAAAATCTGCTTGACGATTTTCGCCTTTTCGGGATTTATTTTTAATTTCCCGTCTATATAATCATATCCGAAAGGCGTTGAAGAAGTTTTGTATGTGCCGTCCATCATGCGTTTTTTTACTCCCAATCGGCAGTTCTTGGATATCGACATCGATTCTTCTTGGGCGAACTGACTGTATATCGCCAACATCATTTCCGAGCTGACCTCGGCTGTATCAATATTCTCTTTTTCAAAGTATACCGATATGCCGAGCGTTTTCAGTTCTCGCACCGCTTCAAGGCTGTCTTTGGTATTTCGCGCGAACCTTGATATTGATTTGACGAGTACCCTGTCGATCTTTCCTTTTCGGCAGTCGCTCATCAGCCTTTGGAACTCGGTGTGCTTTGCCGCCGAAGTTCCGGTTATGCCTTGATCCGCGTACATATCGACGAATACCGCGTCGGTGCTGTTCTTGAGCAGCTCGGTGTAGTATCGTATCTGTGCCGCGAATGAGTTAAGCTGATCTTCGCTGTCGCTTGATACTCTGGCATAGGCAGCTGTTCTGACGATCTCGTCAGCATGGTTTTTAGCGGGTATTATTGTGATTTCCGCCATTCTCATCACTTCCTTTCGCAACACATCATACCGAAAAAATTCGGTTTTATCTATTACTAATGCTACCGAAATATCCGCGGCTGTTTGTATCAAAACCGACAAAAGCGGACAAGGGTTCAAACCTCCGTGATCCGCTTTATAACAGCCTTTTCAATCTTTCGGCGCTGTGCCTCGGTTATGAGATTTTCGTTCAGCAGCTTGTCCAGAAAACTTCTGCACAAGTAGAATTTGTACCTGATGATCGCTTCGTTATCCATGCTTTTTTGTTCCTCCAAATATTATATAAATGTGCAATTTTCAATCTCGTTCGGAAACTCAACTGAAATTTGCACACTTTTCAGTGTGCAAACGATCGCGGCTCCGAGTGATTACAGAGCCGTTTCCTTATATTTTAACAGCGAATTTCTTCGCTTGTTTGCCTGTAAATATTGTCGTATTTGCCCCGCATCCCCGACATCGGGAATATTTCAGACTGCTGTTGGCACAACATCATGGGACTCTCACCCCGGCATGGTTCTCATGCCGCCGCCCCCATTGCTTCTAACTGTGGCTGGACGGAAGTATCATTATCCCCCTATGCAAGTCATCGCGCACCGACTGCCGCATCGGCTTTGGGAGCTGCTATTTATCGCTCGGTTACGGATCATCTTTCGGAATGATGTTGAGACGAGGCTCGTCCAGCAAAGTGCCGTGCTTGTCCGATCTGTGATTCGGGGAACGTCTTGGCGTAGCGCTCCTTTCGCTTTCAACCACTATGGGCTGCATAAGGGAAAGTATCTGAAATACTGCTATTCAATTTTCAAAGAACATAAAGAGGAAAAATTTGCTCCTCTACTATATGGAGATTTACCCCCCGTTTTGTGCCCCCCTTTCGGGAAAAAATTTTAGAAAAATTTTTCTTGCTCCCCAAATTGACTTGGCAACTGAGTGGCTGCTAACTCCCTAGAGGTGACCGATCTCACGCAAAGAAAGCCCGCCAATCAGCATAAGAAGCCGTCTGCGCTGAGTTTCGGATAAACTGTTCATTGCGGCGTCGATAAGTTCTTCGCTGCGATTGCTGTCGATTTTTCGCTGCAAAATTATTTCGGGAGTTTCGCCCGTGCTGAGTTCTTTCCCCTCGTATATGGAGCTTTCTACCGAAAAGCAGTGATACCGCTCCTTGCGCGAGAGATTTTCCTCTTCCTGCCGATATTCAATAATAAGGCTACCGATAGCCTCATCAACCTCAACCTCCGAAACGGTGCCGTCCGCAAATGTATATTTAATAATCATTATGTAATCCTCCGATCTTAAAATATGGTTAACTGTTTCAAGACCGGAGTGGTGGAGCGCGTGAGCGGTAAAACGCTGTATAATGACCTTTTACGACATAGAAAAGGCGCAGCCATTGTAAATCGGCTGCGCCTGAATATTTTTTTGTTATTTCATATTTTGTCCTTTTATCGGTAGTTATATGGGATTGTGTCGAACAAAAAAACGCCGCAATCCTTTTATGGATTACGGCTTTGATATTTATAATACGCAGTGATGTTATTGAGAGCGATGAACCTGTATATGTGTAAAATATTAGCACAATATCCCCAATCTGGGGATATTCAAGTGTCGTTCCCCATAGAAATTAGTCTGTGAGGATATTATATAATAGGATTTTGCAGAAACTTTGTGGCGAAAATGTAAACAATGTATTTTTTCGCAAATTTCGACAGCAAAATGGCGGCTAAATCCCTCCAGCCGCCATTTGACACTGTTCTTTAATTTCAAGGCTATAACCGACACCTCGCACACAACGGATGGAAAGTTTATTGTAGAAATCGGTTATACTTAGTTTTTTTCTAAGACCGCGAACGTGACAAGCAATCATATTATTCACATTGCCGATCGCTTCCTCACCCCATACGTTTCGATATATTTGACTATAAGACAAAATACGATTTTTGTATACTGTTAACACCCACAGCACATCAAATTCCTTTGTGGTCAATGAAAGCTGTTCGTTGTTATAGTAGGCAGTTTTACGTTCGGGAAATAATTCAAGACCGCAAAGTGTCAGTTTTGATTCGCCGTTTAATCGTATAAAATCGATATTCAAATGATTCTTTAAAACCTGTATAATTTCATCAAACATATTGTCGTTGCTATCTTTGAATTCGATTATCATTATCCGTCCGACGTTATCGCCGCCTTTTACATAAAATATCATATGTCAAAATCCTAAGGAATCATTATTACCGTAACGAATTTTTGATAATCGTATAAACCTCATCGGATTTCAACGATGTGGATACAGACACTCCGGAAACCGCGTCTTTTGTGAATTCGCCGTCAAAATACATATCAACTCCAAACTCCGAAAACAGATTTATCATTTTGTCTGCGGAATCAGTTATTTTGCCCTCAAACCCAAAGGCTTTCTTAAAGTAACGGCGAATGTCCGCGTCATAATATTTTGACATTGCTTTTAAAAACCTTGGGAAAAGAGTGGTAAGACTTTTACGGTAAGATGTGCCGAATAAAACTTCGGGAATAAATTCAAGTTCATAAATATCATATGCATAATTTTCCGTTTTTCCAAGTCCAAGTCTGCCTGATGTTGCTATGGAAGCACCGTAAAGTATCACAGCTCTTGCATCTGTATTATCAGGTTCGTTTGCAAGCTGCTTTGTCGCTCTTAAAACATTTCGTATGACCGAAATGCCAATGTCATACGAAACGGGGTTTTTGTCGCCAAGTGTTGAGGCAGAAAGCTGAACTAATGTTACAAGCCCCGTATATGCCGTCATTTCCTTATCAAGCGACATTGAGTATTTCGGAACAAGTATAGCGATGTCGGCGGGAATTCCGTATGCCGTGCCGAAATCGTTTGCTCTGCTGTCGGCGCAGACTGCTCCAAGTCCGTATTCCGAGCCGCTCGACGGATATGTCGGAGTTAAAATAAGCGGCAGCTTTTCAAGTTTATACGGATTCTTTTCCCCTTTAATGTAGTCCCAAAGATCATCTGTATGAAATGCTCCAAAGGCAATTAACTTTGCCGCGTCCATAACGCTTGCACCGCCTGCTCCTATAACCATTTCGATCTTCTGTTCCTTTACAAGCCGAATTCCCGTTTCAATAACGGACAGCTCACGTGATGCGCTTCCTAATTCAAACAGTTTGCCGCCCGATGTAACTGAGCTTCTGACATCATCATAACAGCCGTTCTTTTTGACCGATCCTCCACCGTACACGAACAGCACGCTCTTGCCGTTGGTAAGCTCTTTAAGATCCAGGATCGGATTGTTTCTCATCAAGAGCCTTGTGTCGTTTCTTAATTGAAAGTCTTTCATAACAGTTTCCTCCATTTTTTGAAAATCTTCTGCCATGTTTCGGGTAATTATATTATAACAGAAATAAATCGTGTTTAGAAGTTACTCTTTGTATAACGGTGTATACCCAAAGGTTTAAAGAAAACGAAAAGACCGATGTTATCACACCGATCTTCTCGTTTTATAGGTATGAGGTATTACGAAGATATCTTAATTTATACATCCAAACCGTACTCTGGAAACTCGTATCGAGCATTTGATTTTCACCATCGTCAAATTTCCCGACTGCCGCACAACATCCTCCTATTTATTGATGTGTATTCCAGAACCACAGCAGCGCATTATAGACATACTCCGTTGATGCTGTTCCGTTGTGCGAATATCCCTCTTTAATGCGGAATGTCAGATTGCCGTCCTTTTCGGCGTCGGAATAACGGAAGCTGTCGTAATTCCGCATATTTTCTATTTGCTGTTCAAATGCCGAGGCTGCAAAGTCCTCTGTTCCCGTCATAGTGACAAGGAAGAAATCGTTCCAGGCATACCCCGAATTCTTCACTATATTGTCCATATAGCTGCCATCGGTTGTAAGACTTCCGCTTGACGGTGCGAAATATCGGAAGTAATCCAGACAATACTCGAATGTCCTCCATGTCGTGACAGAACCCATTGAAAAACCGCCGAATCCTCGGTGATCGCGCGCGGCGATCAGATCCTCTGCGGACGTACTTTCCGCATAAGAGTTGTATTTCCCCTCCACTGCGGGGATAAGGTCGTTTATCAGCTCGTTGTGATAATTTCTCGTGAGCTGAAGCGCAAGACTGTAGCTTGCGCTGTCCTCGCTGCTTGTGTTGTTGTAGGTAGGACAAACCACAATCAGCGGAGAAATCCTGCCCTCCGAAATAGCATTGTCAAGCACATTCTTCATAGCCGACGGAGCTTCGGACGTTCCGAGCGTGGTCGTTTCATTGCTCCAGCCGCCGTGCATAAGATAGAACACATTGTATTTCTCTTGTTCGTTATAACCGTATGGCAGATACACCACCGCGCGCTTTTGGAGCTCCTGTGTTTTTTCTTCGTAGGAAAATGATTCGTAGGTTGTGTAATTGAGGTCAACGAGAGTTCCCTGCTCCTGCGCCGCATTAAAATATTCGTGCGGGATCTCCTCCAACTCTTGAGGAAAGACTTTTGGCGAAAGTACCTGTTCCTGTTCGATAATATCACCGCTTTCCGAGGTTGGACTGCTTTCGCGGGTACTCGCCGAGGAACTGCTTACGCTGTTATTGCTTTCGCTCCCGCTGTTTGCACTTTCAACATTATTCAAAGATGAACTGCTTTCCGATGATACGGAATTGTTCACGCTGTTGTTGTTTTGGGTATTATTTGAACAGCCGCACATTGCCAAAGCAAGCAGTATCGGCACGATCCGTTTGACAACACAATACATAAAATCACCTCGCAAATACTTCCTTAATGCTTATTATAAAACATTTCCAAACATTTGAGAAGTTCAAAAAAGTTATATCGTTTATACTTTTGGCTTAATACTCTTGACAATTCAAAAAAAATATATTATAATGGTATAAAAGTGGCTATGAGATCATTGAAAGGAGCGAGCCATGTATAATCCGCAGCTTGAAACATTTTTGAGGGTCGCCGACGCGGGCAGCTTCAACAAAGCCGCCGAGGAGATGTACATTACTCCGACGGCAGTGATAAAGCAGATCAATCTGCTCGAAAGCTCACTTAACGTGAAGCTCTTTGAGCGCACACACCGCGGACTTACGCTCACGAAAGCCGGAAAGTCGCTCTATCAGGACGCGAAATATATTATCAAATACTGCGAGGAATCCGTTATCCGCGCGAAAAACGCCATGCAGTCCGACAACAGCCTTATCCGGATAGGAACGTCGCCGATGACCCCCGCACAGCTTCTGGTGCAGCTTTGGGGGAAAATACAGGTGTACTGCCCGAACCTGAAATTTGAGCTTGTTCCGTTTGAGAACACCCCCGAAAACGCGCGTGAGATACTTGGAAATCTTGGGAAAAACATTGACGTTGTGGGCGGTATCTTTGACGAAGCAATGCTTGATCTGCGGAAATGCGCGGGGCTTGAACTATCGCGCGAGCCGTTCTGCTGCGCGGTTTCCATACATCACAGGCTTGCCATAAAGGACAGGCTCTCCATTGAAGATTTGAACGGTGAAAATCTGCTTTTGATGAAACGGAATTGGAGCAGCTATGTCGACCGTCTGCGTGATGAGATATGGAAAAATCACAGTCAAATAAATATCACAGACTTTGATTTTTATAATATGAGCATTTTCAACCGCTGCGAAAACAGCAATGACATTCTGCTCGCTATCGCGGGCTGGGCAAATGTCCACCCGCTGTTAAAGGTCATTCCCGTGGATTGGGATTACAGTATTCCCTATGGATTACTGCACTCGCCAAAGCCATCCGCAACAGTTAAAGAGTTTCTGCGAGCGGCGAAAAAAGCAGTTTTGAACAAACTGTGAACCTCAAGGTATAAACTTATAAACCAAAAGAGACTTCCATCGGAGGTCTTTTTTGTTTATAATAGAGAAAAAGGAGCGGTGAAAATGAAAAAATCAGCGGCTGTATCGGCTATGATCATAATGCTCTGCATGGCGGGATGCAATTCGGATACTCAAACGTCAAGCGTTGTGCCAAGCACATCAGACAGCGTGAGCGCAGCAGAGAGTACTTCGGCAAGCGCGGAACAAAGCGGCTCGGAGAGTTCGTCGGCAGATTCGGGAGTGCATAGTGATAACGCGGGAAATTCCGCCGATAATACAACACAGCAAAGTTCCCCGGAGACTTCCGTCAGCATTGAAAGTGAGGAAAGCACAAAATCCGTGACCGCGGAAAGCGAGCTAGACATTCCGCCCCAAACAACCGCTGAGGAAGTGATCGACCCCGTGATAATAAGCGAACCGTTTACCCGTGACACCCGTATCTCGGACGTGATAAGCGATCCCGTTTTCGGCGATTACGGCAGACTTATTTTCCCCGTGGACGAGGGATATTACAGCGGCGAAACGCTCGGCGATCTGCGGCTCACATGGTACAATAACATCGATCCCGACAAGACCGTTGAAATTGCGAGCTATATGCGCTCTCTCGCGGCTTCGGGCGATGTGATATTCTACGATATTTATTCCGAATCGGAAAAGGCAGCCGACCCTTGGAAAAATGATACAGGTTTGTTTTTCTTCAAGGGTGATTCGGGAGAGAAATTCGCGGTTTGCAGCGCGGGCGGAGGGTTCGCGTATGTGGGGGCTATGCAGGACAGTTTTCCTCACGCTTTGGAGCTGTCAAAGCGCGGCTACAACGCGTTCGCGGTTATATACCGCCCCGGAGCGCAAACCGCGTGTGAGGACTTGTCCAGGGTGATAGTGTTTATTTTCGATCACGCCGACGAGCTTGAGATCGATACCGACTGCTACTCGCTGTGGGGCGGCTCGGCGGGAGCAAGAATGTCCGCGTGGGTAGGCTCCTACGATGCGGAGGGCTTCGGAGAACGCGCGCTTCCTCACGCGGGAGCGGTGATAATGCAGTACACGGGCTTCAGCGAATATTCCGAAAACGATCCTCCGACCTACGTTTGCGTCGGCGACAGCGACGGGATAGCAAACTGGAGGACAATGAAATCGCGTCTGGACAATATGAGCGCTCTCGGCATCGATACCGAATTTCATGTTTACAAGGGACTGCGGCACGGTTTCGGAATAGGCACGGGAACGATCGCCGAGGGCTGGATCGACGACGCAGTGAAATTCTGGGAAAAACAGTTTTGAAATGGGAGGATTTTTTATGGAAAAGCAGACAGCGGGCAGAAATCAACTCGGAGAATTTGCACCGAAATTCGCGGAATTAAATGATGATATTCTTTTTGGTGAAGTGTGGAGCAGGGAGGACAAGCTTTCGCTGCGCGATCGTTCGCTTTTGACGGTTGCGGCACTGATGTCGCAAGGGCTGACAGACTCCTCGTTTCAACATCATTTAATGAACGCAAAAGCTAATGGAATCACCAAAGAAGAGATTGCGGAAATTCTGACGCATACCGCATTTTACGCGGGTTGGTCTAAAGCATGGGCTGCTTTTAGAATGGCAAAGGAAATTTGGATAGATGAGGATGACTCTGCGGAAAACGCAAAAGACGCTCACGCGAAAAGTATGTTCTTTCCAATCGGAGAGCCTAACGACGGTTTCGCGGAATACTTTGTCGGACAGAGCTATTTAGCGCCGCTGTGTACAGATAATCTTGGCATTTACAACGTCACGTTTGAACCGAAATGCCGCAATAACTGGCACATTCACAAGGCGTCAACGGGAGGCGGTCAGATACTCATTTGCGTGGGCGGCATAGGATATTATCAGGAGTGGGGGAAGTCCGTTCGCAAATTGTTCCCCGGCGATGTCGTGAATATTGCCGCAGGTATAAAGCATTGGCACGGTGCGGCTCAGGACGGTTGGTTTTCACACATCTCGATAGAAGTTCCGGGAACAGACACATCCACTGAATGGTTGGAGCAGGTATGCGATGATGATTACAGTTCTTTAAAATAAGGAGAGAGTTATGAATAATTTCATTTATGAAAACAAAACAAAGGTTTATTTCGGCAAAGGCGGCGTCAAGGAATATCTTGGCTGTCTGCTGAAAAATTACAATACCGTTATGCTGGCTTACGGCGGAGGATCGATTAAGAAAAACGGAATTTACGACGAGGTACTCGGAATACTGAACACAGCGGGAAAAACCGTTGTGGAGTTTTCGGGAATTATGCCGAATCCGACCTACGCGAAAGTTCAAGAGGGCGCAAAGCTCGCTCGTGAAAATAAGGTCGATTTTATCCTTGCGGTCGGTGGCGGTTCGGTTATCGACTGCTGCAAGATCGTTTCCGCACAGGCGAAGATCGACGAGTATATCTGGGAAAACGAGATCGTCAAGAAAAAATTCCCGACCGAATTTATCCCTATGGGCGCGGTAGTCACAGCTTCGGGAACGGGTTCGGAAATGAATGCGGGAGCGGTTATCACCAACGAAAGGTCAAAGATCAAGTGCGGACTATTCGGAGCGCAGGCGGGTTTCGCGTTCCTCGATCCTATGTACACAATGTCCGTGCCGTTTGAGCAGGTGATCTCGGGAGCGTTCGATACGCTTAGTCACGCTATGGAAACGTACTTCGGCAAGCCCTCCGAAAACAATTTGTCGGACGATATCAACGAAGCGGTAATGCGCAGCGTTATAAGGAATATGCGCGTTCTGCTCACCGACTGCGAGAATTATAACGCCCGCAGTGAGCTGATGTGGGCAAGCTCTATGGCAGAAAACGGAATACTCAAAATCGGCAAAATTACGGATTTTCAAGCACATCAGATCGAGCATCAGCTTGGAGCGTATACCGACTGCAATCACGGGAAAGGGCTTGCGGTCATTCAACCCGTATTGTACCGTCACATTTACAAGGACGGAGTGGGAAGGTTCGCAAGATTCGCGAAGAACGTCTGGGGTATCTACGATAAAAAATCCGAGGAGGAAACGGCTCTCACGGGTATAAACGCGCTTGAAAATTTCATTAAGGAGATCGGACTGCCGACAAGCTTTTCGCAGATGGGAATTCCCGAAAATACCGATTTTAAAGCTATCGCAGATTCAACCAATATAACGGCGGGGTGCTGCAAAAAGCTGACTGCGGACGAAATACTTGAGATACTCCGGGAGTGCGTATGAAAAAATTATCGCTGATATGTACGCTTGCGTTAGCGGCATTGTTTGGAGTTACGGGCTGCGCCGCAAGCAATTACGAATTGAGCGGAGCTGCGAAAAACACTCCGCCGCCCGAAGAGCCGATACTGACAGAGATCACGATAACCGCGGGCGAAACCGTGCTGGAAGGAGTGCTTTTCGACAATTACACGGCAAGGTGCTTTGCGGATATGCTGCCAATGACAAGAGAGCTATGGAATCCCGCTGACGGCTATGCAAAAGCGTTTGATCTTCCGTGCCAAATATCCGATGACGATAAGCGCACGAAAAACTATGAACTTGGCAGTCTTGCTTATTGGTTTGAGGGACCGTCGATCGCGATAATCCATAACGACAACAGGGAGCAAACGGTGGTTCCCGTTGTACCTATCGGTAAAATAACCTCGGACGTCGGTATGTTTTTTAGTTACGGAGACAACAATGAAACGGTCACTATCGAAAGAAAGGAGAGTGAAACATCATGAAAAGGCTGTTTGCGATAATTTTATGCGCAGCTTCAGTGCTCGGACTTGTCGGCTGCAAGTCGGATAAGATCGAAAACGCGGGCAAAGTTCTTGTCGTATATTTTTCCGCATCGGGCAACACCAAAACCGACGCGGAGTTGATCGCGGCACAGACGGACGGCGATCTGTTTGAGATCGTTCCCAAAGACCCGTATACATCGGAAGATCTGAATTGGAATGACAAGGACAGCCGTGTTTGTTACGAGCACGATAATCCCGATGCGCGTGAGATTGAGCTTGAATCCACAAGCGTTACCGATTGGGAAAGCTACGACACGGTTTTTATCGGCTATCCTATATGGTGGCAGATCGCAGCGTGGCCTGTGGACGGCTTTGTCAAGGCAAACGATTTTTCGGGCAAGACAGTCGTTCCGTTCTGCACATCGTCAAGCTCGGGTTTTGGGAGCAGCGGAAAGCTGCTTGCCGATACGGCGGGGACGGGAAATTGGCTCGACGGACATCGGTTTGCTTCACGCCCGTCCGAATCCGATATCAGCGAATGGCTGAAGGATTTGGGATTTTGATTATTTGAGAGGAGATAACAGCTATGAAAAAATTAAGCGCGATCTTCGCAAGTCTGGCTTTGACATTATGTCTTACCGCTTGCAATAACAGCCAAACCTCGGGAGGCGGAATTTCCGCACCCTCGTTAATTCAGAACAGTTCAGGCAGTACATCAAGCACTTCTTCAGCATCAATGTCAAGCACGAGTTCGACAAGCCAAAGCTCAACGAGTACAAGCTCTTCGGAATCGTCAGCTTCAAGCGAAGAAAGCTCCGTTACGGAGAGCGTTTCGGAAAGCACACCGGAATCATCCGAAAGCATTCCAGAATCGACCGCGCCCGTTGAATCGAGCGCCCCCGTTGAGTCAAGCACTCCCGTCGAATCGAGTACTCCCGTTGAATCGAGCACACCTGAACAAAGCAGCACGGCGCCCGCATCGTCGGAGCCACCCATGTCAAGCGATCCGGTATCTCAGCCGGAACCTGCTCCCGAAAAGAACAAAATGCTGGTGGTTTATTTCACATGGTCGTCCAACACCGCGGGAATGGCTGAAACTATCGCCGATCTGACCGGCGCGGACACATTTGAAATAGTTCCCGTCGTTCCCTATCCCGAGGAATATACTCCCTGCACCGAGGTAGCTCTCGAGGAACGCGACAACAACGCCCGTCCCGCTATTCAGAATCTCCCCGCTTCTGTTTCGGAATACGACAATATCCTTATCGGATATCCGATCTGGTGGCACACCGCGCCTATGATAATCGGCACGTTTTTGGAAAATTATGATCTGAGCGGAATTGACGTTTATCCTTTTACACAGTCGGCTTCCATGAACGCAGAGCAGTTTGAGCAGTCTATGGATTTCGTGCGTGGCTGTGCGGGAAACGCAACGGTACATGACGGACTGTTTGCAAGACCCTCGGATACAAGCGCAATTACAAGCTATCTCGAACAAAACGGACTTACAAAGTAGGTGAACACATGAAAATATTTTCTGCAATTATTCTTGCGGCGTTGTTGCTTTGCACGGGCTGCTCCAATAACGGCGATTCAAGCAAAGAATCAAGCACAGACGCAAGCGGCGGCAACTCCGTTTGTTCGGAAAATTCCGCACAAAACAGCACAGTCTCATCGGAAAATTCAACGCAAAGCGGTTCGGACTCTACGGATAGCGAAGCGGATTCCACTCCGTTGGAAAACGGTAATTCTCGGGTTCTTATCGCGTATTTCACCGTTCCCGAGGACGATGTCGACACGGTTGCAAGGGCGAGCGTGGTAGTCAAGGACGGCGAAAAATTCGGCAACACGGAATATGTGGCGAACGGTATACAACAGGCGATCGGCGGCGACCTGTTCCAAATCGAGGCAGTTCAAGAGTATACTCACGATCACGACGCTCTTACCGATTTCGCCGCAGACGAAAAGGCGGATAACGCGCGTCCCGAGCTGAAAAACCACATTGACGATATTTCGAAATACGACACGATAATTCTCGGTTATCCGAATTGGTGGGCTGATCTGCCTATGCCCGTGTATACGTTTCTGGAGGAATACGATCTCGGAGCAAAGACGATAATCCCGTTTGTTACACACGGCGGCAGCGGATTTTCAAACACGCGGAAAACCATTTCCGATCTTCAGCCGGAGGCATCCGTGAGCGATAATTCCCTGAATTTGTCGCGGAATGATATTCTCGGAAATGAGAACACGATCACAGAATGGGCGGAAAGTCTTAATATCAACTGATCAGTACCTATTAGAAAATATATTCAAGAACAACTAAGGAGAGCGGCTGAATGAGCAGACCATACGTTATATGTCATATGTTGACCTCGGTTGACGGGAAGATAGACGGCGGATATATGAGCGCACCCGAGTGCGCCGAAGCCTTTGCGGAATACGCAAGTCTGCGCAAGGCGTTTGACTGCTCCGCAACCTTGTACGGAACGACCACAATGTTGGGCGGTTATTCGGACGGACTTGCGGAGAATCTTCCGCGCTGTGAAAATAAAATGACGCGCGAGGATTTCATTGCCCCGAATGATGTGAAGAACTATATTGTTTCGGTAGACCCGAAAGGTGTTCTCGGTTTTAATTCGGGGCATATCGAAAAGAAAAACCGTCCTCGGGCGCACGTTATCGAGGCGCTCCTTGAAACGGTTTCGGACAATTATTTGGCATATCTGAGAAACGTTGGAGTATCGTATGTTTTTGCGGGAAATGACAGCTTAAACTGCGGGCTTATGCTTGAAAAGCTGTACAGCTCATTCGGGATAGAACGTCTGCTTGCGGCGGGCGGCGGACTGATGAACTGGACGCTCGTTCAAGATGATCTGGTTGACGAGCTGAGTATCGTTATCGCTCCCGCTGCGGACGGCAATTCGGCGGCAGCTTCAATTTTTGAAAAGGCGGATTTTCTCCCCGAAAGGAAACCCGCGGTGTTCCAAATCAAGGATGTAAGGAAAATCGGCGATACGGTTCATTTGCAATATACGATTAAAAGGTGATATAATGAAAAAGAGAATTTTAGGCGCGGATTTGGAAGTATCTGCAGTCGGTCTTGGCTGCATGGGCTTCTCCCACGCTTACGGTGCTCCGACAGACACGAAAACCGCCATAAAAACGATACGCAAAGCGGTTGAAATGGGATATGATTTTTTTGATACGGCGGAGGTTTACGGCACCGCCGACGATCCCCACCAGAACGAAACGCTTGTGGGAGAGGCTCTTAAAGATGTTCGCGATAAGGTGATAATAGCGACAAAATTCGGGATAAGGTTCGATATGAGTTCCCACGAAGTCAACAAGCCGCTTATTCCGGATTCGCGCCCCGAAACGATACGCGCGTCCGCAGACGCGTCGCTGAAGCGGTTGGGCACCGATCATATTGATCTGTATTATCAGCACCGCGCCGATCCGAGCGTTCCGATAGAGGAAGTCGCGGGTGTTATGTCGGAGCTTATTAAGGCGGGAAAGATCACGCATTGGGGTTTGTCGGAGGCAAACGAGGATCAGCTCCGCCGCGCCCATAAGATATGCCCTGTAACTGTGATACAGAACCGCTATTCAATGATGGCTCGGTGGCACGAAAACCTGTTCCCTGTGCTTGAGGAATTGAAGGTCGGTTTTGTGGCGTTCTCGCCGCTTGCCAACGGCTTTTTGTCGGGAAAATACGGTAAGGAAACACAATTTGACGGTGCGCTCGATTACCGCAGTACGATGCCGCAGTTTACCGAAAAGGGCATAGAGCAAAACAGCGGACTGCTGTCACTGATAAACAATATCGCAGAGGAAAAGAACACGGTGTCCTCGCAGATCCCGCTTGCGTGGATGATGTGCAAAAAACCTTATATCGTGCCCATTCCGGGTACGCGCAAAACGGATAGATTAAAGGAAAACGCCGCTGCTGCGGATATCGTTCTGACAAGCGATGAGATCACTAAGATAGACATCGCTTTGGATAATATGGAAATGTCTCCCGTTTTCGGTGGGTCAAAAATAATTAAGGAGTAACCTATGAAGAAAATTATCTCAATTATGATCATTGCCGCTTTAGCGTTAAGTGTTACGGCGTGCGGGCAGTCCGATACAAATGAAGCTGTGGGTAACAGTTTTGCAGCTTCGGAAAACCTCTCAACGTCGGAGGAATTGCGTCAGGATATTTCCGAAAGTAATACTGCCGATACGGACAGCAGTGTGCATACAAATGATTTTGATCTGTCAAACGGTACAGTGCTTCTGAATAACGGGATAGAAATGCCCATAATCGGAATAGGAACCTTTACGCTTAGCAATGAGCAAGCGGAGGATTCCGTTTATTGGGCGCTTGGCGACGGTTATCATCTTATAGATACTGCCGCCGCTTACGGAAATGAGGAGGGCGTTGGCAAAGGAATAAAGCGTGCAATCGATGACGGAATTGTCAAGCGAGAGGATATTTTTGTTACGACAAAGCTGTGGTATAACAATTATACTATGGATGGTATTGACGCCGCTCTTGAGCGATTGGGGCTTGACTATATTGATCTGTTGCTGCTTCACCAGCCTATGGGTGATTATATCAGAGGGTATCAAGCGATGGAGCAGGCTGTTGAGCAAGGAAAGGTAAAATCCATCGGTATTTCAAATTTTTCGCAGACGCAGTTTGAAGAAATTATGACGATTGCGAAGATCCCTCCGGTAATAAATCAAGTGGAAACTCATCCATTTAATCAGCAGCTTGAAATGATCGATTATATGGACAAATATGGAACTGTGATCGAAGCCTGGTTTCCCCTCGGCGGACGCGGACATACTCAGGAGTTTTTTGCAAACGAAACGATCGCCGCTATCGCAGAGGCTCACGGCAAATCCTCGGCGCAGATAATTTTGAGGTGGCATTTACAGGCGGGGCATATCGCAATTCCGGGTTCAAACAATCCCGATCACATCAAGGAAAATATTGAGCTGTTTGATTTTGAACTGAGCGATGAGGAAATGAGTCAAATGAGCGGGCTTGATACAGCTACTCCGTATTTTGGAGGGTTTGGCGGAAACAATGATGTAGACGATGCGGCAGACCGCTGGGGACTTGACGTAGGCAATTAATCAAAACAAAAAATTATAAAAGGAGCGAATTTCTATGAGAAAGAATTTTGGAGTTAAACCGTGGTTTTATCCTTTGCCCGTGCTGATTATCGGCACTTATGACAAGCAGGGCGAACCCGACGCAATGAACGCTGCATGGGGCGGACTATATGAGGCAAATATGGTTGAGCTTTGCCTTAGCGCGGGGCATAAGACTACGCAGAATATCAAGGCAAAGGGAGCGTTTACCGTGAGCTTTGCGGACGCGGCGCACGTTGCAGCCTGCGATTATGTGGGAATGGTTTCCGCAAACGATATTCCCGACAAAATGAAAAAAGCGGGATTTACCGTTACAAAAAGCGAGTTCGTCGATGCGCCGGTCATTAACGAGCTTCCCATGACATTGGAGTGCAAGCTCGCAAAGGTCACCGAGGACGGCAACATTATCGGAGAGATCGTTAACATCAGCGCCGATGAGAGCATTCTCGGCGAGGACGGTATCATTGATGTTTCCAAGCTGCGCCCCATAGCATTTGAGCCTGTCAAAAACGGCTATCACGTTCTCGGCGAGCGCGTGGGAAATGCCTTTAAGGATGGTGGGGCGTTGAAATAATTGCTTGTAAAATTGAAATCCTCCAATTTCCTTTTACAATAAATCGAAAAGATCGGGCTGCGGTTCGGTCTTTTCAATTTATACCTTTGGGTAATAGCTGATAAACCAAAAGGAACTTCTCAAATGACGGCGGATCTGTTAAAATATAATTACAAAACATTACAGGAGGAACGATTATGGAATTTGTAACATTGAATAACGGCGTCAAAATGCCGATTTTGGGCTACGGCGTATATCAGGTGAGCAATGAGGAATGTGAGCGGTGCGTGCTGGACGCTGTAAGCGTCGGCTATCGCTCGATAGACACAGCGCAGGCTTACGGCAACGAGGAAGCGGTGGGAAACGCCGTCAAAAAGTGCGGAGTGTCACGCAACGAGCTGTTTATCACCACTAAGGTATGGGTTTCCAACGGCGGCTATGAAAACGCTAAAAAATCGCTTCGGGAGTCGCTGAGTAAATTGCAGACGGATTATATCGATCTTGTGCTTATTCATCAGCCTTTCAACGATTACTACGGCACTTACCGCGCAATGGAGGAAGAGTATAAGGAGGGTTGCTGAGAGCGATTGGCGTATCGAATTTCTACCCCGACAGACTTGTTGATCTGTGTCGATTTGTTGAGGTAAAGCCCGCGGTAAATCAAGTGGAAACGCACGTTTTCCAACAGCAGAAAAAAGCTCGCGAGTATATGGACAAATACGAAGTTCAGCACGAGTCCTGGGGTCCGTTTGCCGAGGGACGCCGTGATTTCTTCACCAATCCCGTGCTTGTCGAGATAGGCAGGAAATACAACAAAAGTGCTGCACAGATTGCTTTGAGATTTCTTATTCAAAGCAATGTCGTGGTAATTCCCAAATCCACTCACAAGGATAGAATGGAACAGAATTTCGATGTATTCGACTTCGCTCTAAGCGCGGATGATATGACCGCAATACAGAAACTGGACGAGGGAGAGAGCCTGTTCTTCTCGCATTACGATCCCGCAACGGTGGAAATGATCACAGGTCTGCACAGATAAGGAGAGCGTATGAAAAAAATAACCGCGATATTGGCGGCAGCGTTAGTGCTTACACTTACGGCTTGCAGCAGCACAGATGATAATTCCTCGGAAAACACAAGCTCCGCTCCGCAAAGCACCGCAAATTCAACAAGCACGGATAGCCAGTCCGCTTCGGAGAGTGCAGCGGATAATTCTGCGGAGCAAAGCGATAATTCCCCTGCTCACGATAATAACGAATCGGACAGCAGGATACTTATCGCTTACTTTACCGCCGCCGAAAACAGCGGCGTGGACGCGGTGGCTTCGGCAAGCTATTCGATGGTGAACGGCGAGCCTGTCGGAAGACTTCGCGCCATTGCGAATATGATACAAAGCGAAACGGGCGGTGATCTGTTCTCCATAAAAACCTCGGTGGTTTACCCCACGGACGGAGGAGAGCTTATTGATTATGCCGCCGAGGAACAGCGTAACGATGCCCGCCCCGAACTTACGAACCATATTGATGACCTTGATAAATATGATACTATCTTCGTCGGCTATCCCAATTGGTGTGCTGATCTCCCGCAGGTTATGTACAGCTTTTTTGACGAGTACGATTTTTCGGGAAAGACGATAATCCCGTTCAATGTACACAACGGCAGCCGTCTTTCGGGAACTGTGGGCACAATAGCAGAGCTTGAGCCGAACGCGAACGTTATCACGGACGCTTTTACAATAAGCGAACGCAGCGTGCCCGAAGCAGCTTCGGAGGTCAAGGAATGGCTCGGCGGATTGGAGTATTAAAGTGAAATTCGGTAAATTTCTCGTGCCGCTTATTGCGTTGTCATTGACGGCTTGTTCGGCGGAAAAACGACAGTTCTCTATAACGGACAGCTATGTACCCGTTATAGGGTCCGGGTCGCAAACGGAAGAGTTTTCAAGCGATGTGGAGGCTTCAACCGTTTCTCCGGGCAGTTCCGGGAGTGAAGGCACGAATGTATCGACTCCGCCCCCAAACATACAGACGGGTTTAATTCGCGAGCAGATTTTAGACGGCGAAGAGGGCGAGATACATTACAGCTATTATCTCCCCGAAAGCTATGATGGAACACGAGAATATTCAATGATGGTAACAATGCCGGGATATGACAGAATGTGGTTTGGCGAAGATTCATCGGGAAACAACATTGATTGGAATGGATTTCGCACGTGGACGGAACTTGACGAGGAAATGATCGTAATATCCGCGCAGCTCACCGATTGGCACGAAAAATCCGCGCGGCAGGCTAACGAGCTTGCACGGTATTTTATTGATAGCTTCGCGGTGGACACCGACAGAATTTATGCGGCGGGATATTCGGCTGGCGGCGAAACGATGTCGCAGGCGGTCGCACTTCGTCCCGACCTGTACTCGGCATATCTGCACGGAGCCTCGCAATGGGACGGAGAGTTTGCGCCTATCGCCGAAAACGGCGTTGCAGTTTATATTTATATGGCGGAAAACGATGAGTATTACGGCTCGCAAAAGGCTCGCGACGCTTACGATGGATTGTATAGCGCTTATCGTGATCTTGGCTTTTCCGATGAGGAAATCGGCGAAAAATTATGCTTGGAGATCCCCGATAACGAATATTTTAACTTACAATGTATTTATAATTATCACGGGGGCGTAAATATCGTTTTTGACGATAAGAATGTGTTGAATTGGGTTATCTCACACACGAAACAGGAGTAGAAAATGAAACCGAAAACTATCGTAAAGCTCTGTACAGACCTCGTAATGACGGTGATCCTGCTGCTTTTAATGACCTATGAGCTGATAGGACAGGCACTTCACGAATGGTTTGGGATCGCGATTTTCGTGCTGTTTATACTGCACCACATTCTTAACGGCGGGTTTTATAAAAGCATATTCAAGGGCAAATATTCTCCGATAAGGATATTTCAGGTGGTTCTGTTTGTCGGAGTAATGCTTGCTATGCTGGGTTCGGCGGTGAGCGGTGTGATAATTTCCCGTCACGCTCTGAGCTTTCTGCCGATAGGCGGCGGACGCTCTTTCGGGAGGACGCTTCATATGCTCTCGGCATATTGGGGATTTATTCTGATGAGTCTGCACCTCGGTTTCCATTGGATAACTATGCTGAATTTGGCAAGAAGGATCACCTCAAAGCCTCCCGTAAAATGGACGTTAAGAGCGGTGGGAACAGCGATTGCGGGATATGGTGTTTATGCGTTTGTTAAGAGAGAGCCGGCTCAATATTTGTTTTTGAAAACGCAGTTTGTGTTTTTGGATTTTGAAGAGCCGCTGCTATTTTTTGTTCTCGATTATATGGCAATAATGGGGCTTTTCGTTTTCATCGGACATTATATCTCCGTTTTTTTAAGGCGGGTCGGAAAGAAAAATGAAAATTAAGTTCGCTTTTTTGATATTTGCTTTGCTGATCTTCACCGCGTGCGGTTCAACAGACAATTCAACCGAGTATTCCAAGGAATTTTTCGCGATGGATACCTATGTTAAATTCACCGCATACGGGAAAAACACCAAAGACGCATTAGAGCTTGCGGAAAAACGTTTTGTTGAGATGGAGGCTATGTGGTCTGTCACCGATGAGAGCAGCGACATTTACGCGGTAAATCACGCAAACGGAAATTCTGTGACCGTCAGCGAACAAACAGCGGATCTGATCACTTATTCTTTGCAAACGGCGAATGAAACCAAAACATTTGAGCCGACGATATACCCTATCATGACGGCTTGGGGATTTACAACGGGCGAAAACCGCGTGCCGTCTGCGGAGGAGATCAAAGAGCTTTTGCAAAATGTCGGAAGTGAGAAGGTCATTGTCGAGGGAAACTCCGTGCGGCTCGAACAGGGCGTTCTGCTTGATTTGGGTGCGGTAGGAAAGGGTGCGGCGGGTGATGAGGTAATACAAATTTTAAAGGAGAACGGCATTACCTCCGCACTTCTTGACATCGGCGGCAACATTCAGCTTATCGGTCAGAAAAAAGGTGCGGATTGGCGGCTGGGGGTACGCAGCCCTTTTGGTGAGGGCACGGTCGGCGTGCTTGAGATGAGTGATGCGGCGGTCGTGACCTCGGGAAATTACGAACGGTTCTTTACCGATGAAAACGGTATTTCCTACGGGCATATAATCGATCCGTTCACAGGCTATCCTGCCGACAGCGGGCTTGCTTCCGTAACGATCGTTGCAAGCGAGGGAAAGCGCGCTGACGCTCTTTCTACGTCGGTTTTTATCATGGGTCTTGAAGACGCTGCCCGATTTTGGCGTGAAAACCGAGATTTTGATATGATATTGATCTTACAAAACGGTGAAATATATCTTACCGAGGGGCTTAAAGAGCGTTTCACTCCCAACTCGGCATACGACAGGGAAGTTCATGTGATAAAGTATGAAAATTAAGGTTTTGTATTTGATCGCGGGAATATTTTTTGCGGCGGGAATTGCGGGCTGCATATTAGCTTTAAGCGCCCCGAAAACAGGCATCGTGCGTATTTCTCAAAACGGCATAGTTGTGAGGGAGTTCGACATTTCAAAAGCTGAGAATCAACATATTGAAATGGAGTATGAGGGACGAAAAAATTTGATCGAAATCAAAAATGGAGAAATTTATGTTTCCCATGCTGACTGTCCCGATAAGGTCTGCGTCAATACCGGCAGATTAAGATCAGGTATACCGATAATATGCCTACCGAACAGACTTGTTATCGAATTTGCGGAAAATGAGATCGATGCGGCGGTGAATTGATGAAAGCAAAAAAATTAACCGAATTGTCTTTGCTTACAGGTATTGCGCTTGTGATATTTGTAGTGGAGATGCAAATTCCAAATCCGTTCCCAATACCCGGAATTAAGCTCGGTCTTGCCAATATTGTCACGGTTTACGCAATGTATCATTATCGCGCGTGCGAGGTCATGATGATGGTGGGCGTCAGAATTTTTCTTGCCGCAATATTCGGCGGAAATATGACAGCTCTTTTGTATAGCTTTACGGGCAGCGTTTTGTGTGTCGCGGGAATATTATTCTTGAAAAGGAGAATTGATAGCTCGCATATCTGGTTAAGCAGCGTTTTTGGAGCGGTCTTGCACAATACCGGTCAGATCGCTGTTGCGGTTTTTATGATGGGAAAGGGTATCATGGGCTATTTTCCGTTTTTGATCGTTTCGGGATGTTTAGCGGGTGCTTTTACGGGATTTTGTGCACAGCTTATTACCAAGAGATTTTCAAACAAGGATATATCAAAGGATAAAATGTAACCGCAGCCGAGGTTATTTGTTGGCTGCGGTTTAGATTATTGCTTTGTTCTCATTTTAGCTGAACGTTTTCTGTTTGGGAATTCAATCGAATCGTCAACAAAATCTTGCTGAAACTCAATCGGCACGGGCTTTGGCAGAAACCTCTCCAGCACCGCCGCCTCAACCTCCCTGCTGTCGGCATACTGCACTTTTCTTTCAGACTTCTCATCAATGGAGTAGGTGTTTTCAAATTGGATGCCCCATTTGAAGAACAGCTTTAAGCGCGTTTTCATCGGGTGGCAGCCCGTTTTCATCACAATGAATTGACCTTTCGGCATAGACTTCAGTTCGTCTACTGTCATCAGCGGTCGCTCGATCATCTGTAGCTGACGGTTGTCGCCGTCCCTGCCGCTTGAGCGCGTCACCGTTCCGCTGAGAACGGTCTGCTTGCCGAGGTTTTGCGACATCGCCTCGGCGGTCTTGGAATTGGGTGCGAACGCGCCGAACAGAGTACACTGGCAGTTGTCCACAATAATCTCCGCACCCTCTTTGCCATAGGTTTTCTCGAACTGCGCGAGAGATTTGATAATGGCAACGATGGATATTTTTCTTGATCGTGAAGCTGAGAACATCATTTCAATGCCCTCTATTTTCGGAAGTGTGCCGAGCTCGTCCGCATAGATCATTACACGTTTATCAAGCTGTCCGCCTTTTTCGTCCGCGACCGTAAGCATTTCCCTGTAAATTTGTTGCAGTATAAGTGATACAAGAAAATGCTTGGTCTGATCCTCCTCGGGCAAAACAAGGTATATTGCTGATTTACGATTGCAGAACTCCTCGACGTCAATTGAGGTATCGAAACAGAGAATTTGTTCAAGCTCCGAGTCGATAAACGAGTTCAACCTTGACAGCGCTGTCGACATAATGCTCGCCATTGCCTGATCGGACGAATTGAGCGCCGCGCCCGCGAACCAACGTGCCTTATGCTCACCGGGCAGCTTGTCAATCAGCATTTGGAATCGCGATACGCCCTTTGTTCCCGACGGTGCGAGTAAATCCTGTATCAGCTTAAACACGCTGATAATATGCCGCTTCTCGGGAGGACAGAATTCCGCGATCAGCAGAATGACCGCCGTAAGCAAACCCTCCGCCGCTTCATAGAAAAACGCATTAATATTTTTCCCTTAGGCAGAAGCGGTATTCACGTCTGCGGCGTGCATACTGCTCCTGACCACGGGAGCATGGCTATTAAGAGGAAATCCCCAATCATGCTTGCTTTGCAAGCCGCCTATCGTCGGACCAGATTTGCTTTTACACAAAATTGGGGGAGTGCCTGGTGATATGTGTATTATCTACATGGGCATCGTATAGTGTGATTCCACAACATCTCTTCTTTCTATCAATTTTTAAGATTGTTTCAATATCTAATATTAGCTCCCCCCACTGTATCCTTGATTGTTTGATTTTCCATAGCGAAAGAAATAACCGCAATAAAAATAATATCAAGTTTGTCATAGCGGGTAAACACCTTGCGAAAGCGTTTCAAGCGGCGAAAATATCTTTCAATTTCATTTCTGCGTTTGCATAGTTCTTTATCGTACTCCCAAGGAGATCTGCGGTTATTCTTCGGCGGAACCACGGGAATAAATCCGCTGTCCAATGCGGCTTGGCGCGTTGCTTCATCTTCGTAAGCGCGATCCATAAGCAGCGGATGTTTATCGTGCGAAACTATATTCCCGATCAAAGCTCCCCCTTCTGGAGCATCATGATTTTTTCTGGAGAAAGATGAAATGCTAACGCAAATTCGGCAGACGCGGAAGCTAAATAAATCTTTGTTGTAACCCCACTTTTGAGTGTCCGATACTTTGCTCAGCGCAAGATTTTCTTGCTTCCGCAGCGTCCGGGTGAACCTTTACGGTTATGCTGTCAACGCCTACGATTTCAGTTCCGATGTCAATTGTATTTTTGTTTTGAAGTTCTTCAAAAATGCGGTCAATTGTACTTTTTTTGACCAACGATTAAATCTGACGTATATCGTATGCCAATCGCCGAATTCCTTTGGCAGTGCTCTCCACTTGCAACCGTTTTCAATTATATACAGCATTGCGCATACGAAATCATAATTTGATGTCGTTGATTTTTTGCGTTGCTCAGGCATTAAATGCCATATCTTTGCGAATTGCTTTTTTGTTATTTTCATACTTCTATTTTATCTTTTTTTATACGCTTGTCAATTATCCATATATTACACGCTTCTGTTTGGCAGATACGCTCTTGCGAGCATATGCAGAACAGTCATTGCCGTTTCGTCAAATTTCAGATTTCGGTAAATTTCCTCTCTGCCCTCTGCTGTATACTTACATATCTTTTTCTTCTTGTGCATTAGGTTCCTAGTTCGCGCCTATCCGATAGGGCACAATGGTTCTTCACAAATATATCTCAGCATTTTGCTCTTTCCATACTTGTCCGTTATATATTTGTATCCTTTTGTGCCCTCCTTTTTCAGACGGCGTCCCAGTAGATTTTTGAAGACTGTGCTTAACTGAAACTGAATTGCAGCACAATCCGAATTTGTCAATGTCACATATCTGTAATAATTGTGCACACCGAATACTGTTGCGTTATAATGCTTGATTTGCCTAATCTCATCATCGGTATCCTTACAGAACTCAATGGCTTTGATTTGTTTTTTCAACTTTTCGGTTTCACGTTTTGCAGCTTTGTCTGATATATGAGAACTTACAACGAATTTCCCGCCTTTTCAAACCACCTTTAATTTAAACCCTAAAAATTCAGAATAGAGCTTTTTGAGATTAACAACCTTTGATTTTTCCTCACTGATTTCCAACAATAGTCTGTCTTTCAACCATTGCTTTACGTACAATGAAAACCTTATTTGCGTCACTCCGTTTCCGACAGAATATTTTAAAATCATCGGCATACCTTACGATATACATTTCTTTTAATCTGTTTTTTTCAGTGCGCTGTATACCTCACCCTTATTTGCTGTACCGTTTGGCACATAAGATATTTTATATTTTTTATGCGTCGGCATATTTTCCCACTGACTGCTTATCCACCAATCCAATTCATTCACCATGATATTTGCCAATAACGGCAACAAGATACCTCCTCCTTGCGGTGTGCCTTTTGTTGTGTGTTGAATATTGCTGTCGGGCATTACAATAGGTGCTTTCAGCATTCCCTTGATCATGCAGATTAGTTGCTTATCCCGTATTCCCAAAGTCCACATTTGGCGTATCAGCTTTGAATGATTTACGTTGTCAAAGAAGCCATTGATATCAACATCAGTATGCGTAATGTATCTGATTTCCATTTTAATCACCTCTATAACTTTCGATTTGTCTTTTTCATTATAACAGCAAAAGCACCCTCTGAAAAGTATAAAACAGGGGAGCACTTATTAGAGTGCCCCCCTGATGGTCGTTACCTCACCCCTCGGCTAAACTTCCGCTTCGCTTTTCTCTGCTCCTGTTTCGCCGCCTTGCTTGCCCTTTGCAATCATTCTCTTGTGTGACCGAGTTGAAACGAATAGTATCAATCCAGTATCACAAGGCAAAGAGACAGGTCAAAGCCCTGTATTCATGCGGGTTTGCGCCGTTTTTGGCTTCATTCCCACT
>ERZ777305.1469-NODE-1469-length-27528-cov-4.422633_pt1 | contig 27528 bp, 28 predicted proteins | sample MGYA00374965_ERZ777305 | MGnify/ENA primary metagenome ERZ777305 (study PRJEB29328, sample SAMD00013331) | mouse gut metagenome | study: EMG produced TPA metagenomics assembly of the Metagenome analysis of fecal microbiota from mouse which was promoted... | reverse complement strand
ATTCATTCAAAAAACTTCCATTTTAGACTTGACTTTTAATAGTTAGTCTTTCATTGGATTTTCAGAGTATATATTACATCTGTTTTTTTCTCAGGGTTGTCTATTTATGAACCATTTTTGTGGGAACATTTTTTTAGTTTTGATGAATATATTTTTAAAACATGTTAAACGGTTGATTAATGTGGTTTAAAGAATGATTTATCTGTCCGGAGCCAACACACGGACTGGCAGACAGCGGGGAAGTGAAAGTCATGGCGCCGGTTTATTTTCTTTTTATTTGCCATTACCGGATTACTTATATTTTTTGTATAACCTTTATATATTCACTATCTTTATTATTTCACAACGGAATTTTTTTAACGGGTGGATATATTTCCTTTGGAAATTTGTACCATGTACGTTGTACATTGTACAGTATAGATTATATTTACACATATGTGTGGAGCAATATAAAGGAATATATAACAGATATATGACCTGCCGCTTTATCCTCTCTGTTACTGCATTTTGAGCATGTTTGACCTTTCATGAAAATGGAATGAAAATATCTTGTTTTTGGAATGAACTGCATGTTTTTAGAATGGTTTACACAAAAATGGAATGAAACATACAAAAAAATAAATCCCAAAGAATTTTATATCCTTGAGATTTGCATACTTTGCCTGTATAAGCAGAATTTTATTATATTTACTTTATGGATTTGTTTACATAAACCGGCTGTCCTCTGCTTTCCTTCACATTATGCCTATATATTTTAATATTACCTTTGCTGCAATTTTCATATATGCCATGAATATAATCCCGAAGGCGAGGTTTATTACTGCTATTGCTGCAGATGTATCCATTTTGTCTTTATACTCTGCATACATGCATATTAAAAAGGTTACCACCGGTATAAGTAATAACAATAACATTTTTGGATTTATTACAAATACAATAATAAGTATACAGCACAATGCTAAAAATGAAAATACTGCAAATAATATTTCTATGATTTTATATATTTTTTCTTTCATTTTTTTATCCTTTTCCCCTTTCTTTGCTTTTATTCCCTTGCCAGTAATAATTTTTCCATTTCGTCGTAGTCATATGTTCTCTGTGGAAAATTGCAAAAATGATTTTTCCCTGTTTTTTTAACGGATGCAACATTATCACTTTCCATGGCTTCAGGCAGTATCTGCTCTTTTTTCTTTGCTGCGCTGCTTTTTGCATTTGCTATGTAGTTGCTTATGTATTTGTTTAATCCGGCCGGGCTTAGTATGCTGCCTATGGAGCTTATTGTTCTTTCTGCTATGCTCCTTATGTTTTCCCCTATTTCCTTTGCTTTGTTTTGGTACTGGGATAAGAGCATGGCTGCATCGGTGAGGCTTTCCTCATCGCTGTCTATGGTTTTCCTGCGGCACAGCATTTTTATGAATGTCATGTCGCTGTCAAAGCGGTCTGTTTTCTTTTTTATAACTGTTTTGCCTTTTTCTTTTATAAAAATTTCAGGCTTTTTTATAACCTTTTCCTGAACGCTTATTATTTCCGCTGACGTGTATTCCTTGTCATTGTACATGCTTATCCACTTTGATATGTCTTTAAAGTATGTTTTTATCATTCTTACCGTGACATGGAGCTTGTCCGCATAGATTTTATACATGTTTACCGGCACATGAAAAATTTTGGCATATGTCTTTCCTCCGGCTTTTGTCCTTCTTGCCATGTCGTTTACTGCTTTTACAATAAGCGCCAGAAGAAGCTTCTTGGCGTATACCTTTAATGAGTAGAATTCACTGTCTTCAAATATTCTCATGTTTAGATTAAGATAGTCCCTGTACTCTGTTATGGGATTGCCCTGCTCATCGGGAACAATGAACGTGTTTTCTTCTATTGTGATGTTTATGTCTGTGCTGTAGTCCTTTGATTTTTTTATGTAGCCTTTTTCCTGAAGGGATGAGATGATGTTGTAAAACTGGGAATGGCAAATTGACAGCTCCTTTGAAACTTCTTTGTAGTACATTCCGGAAACCGTTCCAAAGTCATCTGCGTTTTTTGCTAGAAACAGGAGCATATTCAGTTCGTCACTTGTAAGACTTGTATCGTCGTATATTTTACGGATTAAGTCATATTTTAATTTGTTCATGGTTGGTTTCCTTTTTTTAGTCTTGTTATAATTATTTTGAGCCTGTATATGCCATACAGGCAGTATGTAACTTAAAATTACAAAGGCATTTGCACCCGTAATTTTAAGTTTATATGTTTACACAATGCGTAAATAGCCAATAAGGGCTAAACATACTACCGCAGCCAGCGTTGCTTTAAACAATGCCCTTTTGGTATTATTATCATAGCAATTCCTTCTGATAATAATTCTGCAGCCGGTATAAAAGCATATGACGTACATTATATCTATTGCTGTATCAATCATATATATTTACTTCCCCTGTTCTTTTTTTGTCCAGTCAATATCTTTCAAATCAAGTGAATTTAGGTATAGTGTGTCTTTTCTTGGGTGCCAGTTTTCTCTTTCCTGATTTTCCAACAGTTTTTGTTCATAATCTTCATCTTGTTCCCTATTGCTGCCTCTAATATATGTATTTTTAAGCCATTCTAATGCGGACAGGGCATAATGTACCATCATGATATGTTCAATAATTAAAAATATAAAATTACCCTGTATATAAAAGAATGTTGTTCCAATCATGGTTATAATTAAACATATGATATTAATCATGTTCAGGCTCTCCTTTCCTGCCATATCCACAGCCTCCGGCCTCACTTCCCGCTCCGCAGCATACAAAACAAAAGTTCCACCATAGACCGTTTCCTTACTTTTTGATGTGCACTTCTGATAGTCCAAAGTTTCCAATTATTTAATTCATTCGTTAATTCGGACGGATTTTCAAATTCCATATATTTGTCTGCTTTCAAATTTTCCGTGATTTTCGGAATGGGAACAAGCACACCTACGCCGTTCGGAATATCCTGTATGACTTCTTTGTATGTAACCATAGGCATTATAAAGTAATTCTTTTCTCCTATGAAATTCCTGCCAAAACCACTCTCAAAGTCAGCCTTACAGCTTTTAATTTCATAACAGGTAAAAATTCCTTTTTCAATTCCACTTACCCCTACGACTCCCTCCGGCTCAAACTGCATGAAGTCAACCCGCTTTACATCTGTTGTTCCGTAGTCGATGCTGACTTCACTTGCCCAGTATTTTCCCAAGCCGGAAAATTTCTCTTTTTTCAGCATATTACCCTTGGCCTTACAAGCCCTGCCCATCTGAGGGCTACCCATGCAAGGCCTCTTATGTTTTTATCTTTGGGCTTGCCACCCTTTGCCTTTGAAAAATGCTTACAATCGGGGGAAAACCATGCCAGTCCTACCGGTCTGCCTTTACAGACCTCAATGGGATTTACGTTCCATACATTTTCACAGTAGTGCCTTGTGCCTGGATGGTTTGCCTTGTGCATTCTTATGGCTTCAGGGTCGTGGTTAATGGCTATATCTACACTTTTTCCTGTAGCTGTTTCTATGCCTGTGGATGCTCCGCCGCCTCCGGCGAAGTTGTCTACTGTTATTTCATTTTCACTGTATGGCTTATTATTTTGTATGCAGGTACATATGTGCCGCATCTGCTTTATGTAATGATTTTTTGTATACTCTGTCACTGTGCTGCCTCCGCCTTCATATAGTCCTTTATGCTCATCTGCTTATTCAGCTCATAATTCATCCACAGCACTTCTTTTCTTGGAACACCTCTTTCGGCCTGTGTGTTTTTTGTTATTACGCTCCATCCCTTCAGATATTCCGCATACATTTCACTTTCATATCCTGAAATCATGACCTTCCCTGGATGCTTTAGAACTGCTTCCAGTAATTCTATGTGCTGTTCCTCTGTCATTTCATGCTTATAGATGTAGTTTTTCCTTAATCCTGTAAGATATGGAGGGTCTATGTACATAAATACGTCTTTTGTGTTGTACCTTTTTATCAGCTCTACTGCGTCTATGTTTTCAATCTGTACATTTTTAAGTCTTAAGCATGCTTCTCTGATGGTGTGTATAAATTCGTTCCATTGCTTTGTCGTATTGGGGGATGTCGTCTGCTGTGATGTCCTGAAGCCGTTTTGGTATCTGTTGCTGCAGCCAAATCCCATCCAGCATCTTACTGCAAATTTTCTTGCCTGCTCTGTCTCGTCGTCTTCCTTCAGGTTTTGATATGCTTCCTTATATTCATCTCTTGCATACGGGGTAAGCTTTAATGCCCTGATAAGCTCTTTCTGGTTATTTCTGAGCACCCTGAAGAAATTAACGACATTTCCGTCTATGTCATTTATTGTTTCTATTCTTGCCGGTGGCTTGTTAAACAGAACAGCCCCGCTTCCAAAGTATGGCTCTAAATATACATCATGGCCTGGTATATGGCTTACTATCCATGGCGCTATTTTGTTCTTTGCTCCGGGATATTTTAATACCTGCTTCATTTTCTTTAATCCTTTCATGTATTAATGTATGCATTGTGAAGAAGCTAATCCTTTATTTTAATGCTTTCAAGGTCAATAACCTGTAAATCTTCATATATTCTTTTTGGGAAAAATACGCTAAACCATATGTTATCGGAATAGGACTGATATTTTGCCAAATCCTCATTCCATTTCTGTATTTCGTCTATGTATTCTTTGTTGACTGTACCAAAATCATCACGGATGCTTTCTGTCTGTGATTTATAAATAAGTGCCTTATACCTCTGTTCCATCATTGACTTCTCTCCGTCTGCTGTTATTTGTATAATAATAATGGATAATAATATAAGAAATGCAATTATTCCGCTTACTATTGCAACTATAGCGCCTGTAATTGCAACAGCTTCTTCATTGTCCCAGACAAACGATATAAATGGTGTATTATCTTTTCCATTATACTCATACTTTTCGATACATATATTCTGTATTATTAAAATACCAATTCCTAAAAGCGTTAAACCTGCAAAAATCCAAAATATCATTTTTTAATCCTCCCTGCTTTCTCTGTTCCATCTTCTGACGGTTGCCGTCAGTTCTTCACAATTCTCTGCTGATAAGGCTTTTAACCCGCAAAAGGTGGGTCTTGACTTTTAATAGTTAGTCTCCATTTACTGAAATTCTGTCATTATTTGACATGCCTGTCACCTCTTTTCATTTTATGCTTTATTACAGCCTCTGTAATGCTCATGGTAATAACCATAACCGTTGCCAGCACAACAGCGACTGCTGTCATTATCAAATAAATCATTTCTGCTTGTCCTTTTTGCTTTCTTCAATTTTTTGCAGATAGTCAAATATATTGATTTGACCTGCAAGATTTGTATATTTCTTTTTTTTCTTATATGCTTTTTGTTTTTTCTGCTGCTGGTGCATGGTTAATTGTTTTATATCATCTTCTACGGACTTTCTTTGATTTGCATCCAGTTGATGTTTTGAAATGATAATGTCCTGTATAGGTACTCCTATATTTGCCCCTATTTTACAAATCGTATCCAATCTTACATTTTCTCCGCTCCTTTCCAGTATTCTTGCTAAGGAGGAGTGTGATATGCCAACCTGAACAGCAAATTGACGCATAGTCAAATTGGATTTGTAAAATAAATCATTTATATTTTCTGCAACTATTTTCTGCACTTCCTTAATATATTGTTCTTCTGAAACTCCATTTAACTGAGCTTTTATCATTTCCGGACTATGTGGTTTTGTCATCTTTGCTGCCATGTTGTTTCTCCTTCTTTCTGTAATATTTGTATGTAACTATAAAGACCTTCCGAGGCTACATATATTTATCCCTCGTAACAATGGATTTTTTGCCCTCCTTAAGAAATTTTCTTTTTATTTCAAGATTTTTGTCTCTAAATAATTTTGCATCACTTTTATTAATTAACTTCAACCTTGCTGCTAAATCAATCATTCCTTCTATATATTCACTATGGTTGGAGACCCCTTTTATATGTACACATTTTTTGTATCGCAGCATTTCATTTTCTATACATATAACTGCATTTTCTTCATTTCTACTGCTCATATTTCCATTCCTTTCTTTTTTTTATTATGTCTTAGATAATTCTTCCCCATTTCAGTTCTGACAAAAGGCTTCTAATCTTTTAACATACATACCTTAAGATTGTCTAATTTATTAAAAAATGCCTCCTTTCATTGATTTTGCGCAAAAAATAATACGGCAAAAGTTTTTACTTTTGTCGTATTATCTTGGTTAATATTAGATTTTCTCACTTACTATTAAAACTTAGGTGAAATTTACAAATATACATTCTTGTCATATCAGCCTCGCCGTCTCCCTGTACCATACATAAAAATTCCCAGCCATATCTTTCATAAAATGAGGTGTGGTCAGTTACCAGATATAAGGTGTCAATCCCTTTTTCCTTCATATCAGCGCATACATAGTACAATAAGTCTCCTGCTATTCCCTTGCAGCGTTTATCCTCTTCCACATATACTGCGCAAACGTTTGGAGTAAGGTCTTTTCTGTTATGAAAGTCATTTTCAATAACTCCCAAGCCCCCGATAATTCTATCCTCCTCCATAGCTACATACCATTGGGGAACAGGCTTCTCCCCTGTAAGACATTCCTCCATGCTTTCCTCATACGCCTCCAATGGAATACCCCATTTTTCATGAAACCACCGGGCTGCCTGATTCTTTATCTGCGGCTTGTCAACTAATTTAATTATTTTATAATTCATGGCAATATTATCCTCCATACCATACATATAAGCAAAATCACATGGCAAATTATATCATAAAAACACTGACGGTGACAATTACAAGTTTGTAAAGTCAAAAAACAGGCTTCACTGAATTTGGGGCTGCATAGAGAAATTTCCAATAATATAATTTTTCATTTTAGGGTTGATAAAAAACGCCTTTGGTGTTAGTATAATATTATATTTTTAAAGAGAGAGGTGAAAGGATGAGAATATAATTTACTTTTGATTACATGAAGCTTTTTTGCAGTATGGGTACAATGCGCATACTGTTTTATCATGTTGCCAAAAGTTGATTATGTTCTCATAACCTCTCTTTTTGTGTGCATATAGCGTTGAAAATGATGTCCTTCCGTGTCTGAGGTTATAGTATATAATGAAGCTGTTTGGCAGACTTAGTTAGGAGGAATGTATATGGCACAAATAAGCGTAAATAATCTTACTTTTTATTACGAGGGAAGCTTTGACAATATATTTGAAAACGTATCATTTTCTATTGATACAGACTGGAAATTAGGTTTTATAGGCCGTAACGGAAAGGGCAAAACAACGTTTTTAAATCTGCTTCTGGGAAAGTATTCCTATAGAGGGACAATAGATACTAACACTACCTTTGATTATTTTCCCTATCAAATTACAGAAGCCATGATGGAACTGCCTGCCGCCTTATTTATTGAAGAAATTAAGGCAGGATGCGAGGAATGGCGCGTGATATGCGAGCTGACGCAATTAAATGAAGGCGGGGAAATTCTTTACAGACCGTATAAAACACTAAGCTTTGGAGAGCGTACCAAAATTATGCTGGCAGTCCTGTTTTCCGGTGAAAATAATTTTCTTCTGATAGACGAGCCTACAAACCATCTTGATTATAATACAAGGGAAAATGTAAAAGAATATCTGGCTTCTAAGAAGGGGTTTATTTTAGTATCCCATGACAGGGATTTGCTGGATGCATGCACCGACCATGTTCTGGTGCTGAACAGACAAACAATTCAGGTGCAAAAAGGAAATTTTTCATGCTGGTGGGAAAATAAGCAGAAAAAAGACCAGTTTGAACAGACAGAAAACGAAAGGCATCTTAAGGAAATTAAAAAGCTGAAGCAGGCTGTAGCCCGCACCTCACAGTGGGCGGACAAAAGCGAAGCTACAAAGATTGGCTTTGACCCAACAAAGGAACATGCTTCAAGAGCATATATAGGCGCAAAAACAAAAAAGCTTGAAAACCGTGTAACCCAGATGAAAAACCGCATTCAACGGGAAATTGAAGAAAAGGAAGGGCTTTTAAAGGATTTAGAGTCGCCTGTTGAATTGAAGCTTGTACAGCTTACACATCATAAAAAGACCCTCATAAACGTAAAGGACTATACCTTGAAATATCAGGACAGCGACAAGCCTGTTTTTACAGGTTTATCATTTTCAGTCTGTCAGGGAGAAAGAATTGCCCTCCACGGAAAAAACGGATGTGGAAAATCAACGCTTATTAAGATGATTTTGCAGAAGGCTGGCTTGTTGGAGGTATGCGACGGTATTAATATGTCCATATTGGAGGAAGGCGTATGCGAGACTGCCGCAGGACTTACAATTTCCTATGTAAGCCAGGACACCTCATATCTTAAGGGAGATATTCAAAGCTTTTGCAGGGAACATTCATTAGATTTCAGCCTGTTTTGCTCCATACTGAGGCAGCTTGATTTTGAGAGAGTACAGTTTTCTAAGAATATGGAGGACTATTCGGAGGGACAGAAGAAAAAGGTACTTCTTGCAGCAAGCCTTATGACGCCTGCCCATCTATATATATGGGATGAGCCTTTAAACTATATTGATATTTTTTCAAGAATGCAGATTGAAAGTCTGATTTTAAAATATAAGCCTGCCATACTGTTTGTGGAGCATGATTTAAGGTTTGTTGAAAAAATTGCTACCAGGGTTATTGAACTATAGATAAGGTAACGAATTGGGAAAAAACAATAGCTTTTCTTCACCTAACAGCTTGCAACTGAGGGTATGTCCCATTAAAAGGCTTTAGGCGGCGGACTGGGGAGGGATGGATTTGGACCGGCTGATAAATATAATTTTTTAAAGCATTGAGGAATATGGTTAGAAATTCATCAACTGGGTACTGTCAGCTTCTTAGTGGAGAGCGTCTGTCTGAGTAAGGGGCTTCTTTTCAGCCCCTTACGAGTTACGCTCGCAACTTAGAAGATGGCAGTACCCTGTTGATAGAATTTCTTCCATGTTCCGAAGCTTTAAAAAATTATATTTATCAGCCGGTCCAAATCCATCCCTCCCCAGTACGCCGCCTAAAGCCTTTTAATGGGACATACCCGGCTTAAATGTTGAGGAAAATTGTATATTAAACGTACAAATTACCATTTCATTATCCCAGCAGCTCCAACGATTTAAACTCCCTGTCACAGTGAACTGCAATCCACCTTGACATAACCATTGACAGCTCTGTCATAACCTCATCCGATACCTTAAAGGTATATAATCTTCCTATAGGCGATGATATAATATATTGTAACGTGTATAAGGTAGAGCTATTTAACAAAATCCCATCCTTTTTTATATCCTTACAGCTATGGCATAATACTCCATCTGCCGATATGCTGAAATATGTAAGCTCCTCTGACCTTCCGCAGCCCTGACAGCAAAACACATCCGGATATTCTCCGTTTAACGCAAATATTTTCAGCTCAAATATGCATTTTATCAGCTTATATGGAATCTTATCTTTATTTATGGCTGTAAATGAGGCATATAACAGGTTTAACATGTCCTTAGCCTCTACGCCCTCCCTGCCGAAATATCCTGCAAGCTCCAAAAAATACATTCCGTAATATACCTTATCAAGATTGAGGGCCATGTCCTCAAAGTAGTTTGTTATATTCATTCCTGTAAGGGTATACGCCTCCCTCCCCTGATAAAGTATAAACTCCCCGAAGGAAAAGGGACGGCTTCCGGCAACATACTGGCTGTTAGGTCTTCTTGCCCCTTTGGCAAAGGCTGTTATCTTCCCTCTCTCTCTTGTGAGAATAACAAGCCTTTTATCATAATCGCCTACAGGAGCGGCGCTTAAAACCATCCCTGTAAGGGTAATTTGTGCTACCACTCCTGTCACCTCTTTTCTGGGCTGATAGCCTTTAACTTTCGTTTATATAACCAAAGTTCTTAAGCTGTATATCGCTGTCTCTCCATTCCTTCCTTACCTTTACCCATAGCTTTAAATTAACCTGCTGCTCCATCATCTTTTCTATTTCATATCTCGCGGCTGAGCCTATCTTTTTAAGCATTGCTCCCTGTTTCCCTATAATAATTCCCTTGTGGGACTCTCTTTCACACACTATGGTAGCGTCTATATCCGTGATTCTGCCGTTTTTACGCTCCTTCATCCTGTCAATATATACCGCTATTCCATGGGGTATCTCATCATCAAGGCATTTAAGGGCCTTTTCTCTTATAAGCTCAGCCACTATCTGCCTCATTGGCTGGTCTGTAACCGTGTCCTCGTCATAAAACATAGGTCCGCTGTCAAGATATTTAAATAGCGTATCTAAAATATCATCAGTATTTGTCCCCTTTAACGCAGACACAGGTATTATTTCTGCAAAATCATATATTTTTCTGTAGACATCAATGATTTTAAGAATTTCTTCCTTCTTTACCGTGTCTGACTTATTAATAACAAGAATAACAGGCGTGCTTGTCTTTTTAAGCTGTTCTGTTATATGCTGCTCTCCTGCCCCTATATAGGTAGCAGGCTCCACAAGCCAAAGGATAACGTCTGACTCCTTAAGGGTTTTTTCTGCCGTATTTACCATATATTCTCCAAGCTTGTTTTTTGCCTTGTGTATACCGGGAGTATCAAGAAACACTATCTGTCCTCTCTCGTCTGTATATACGGTCTGTATCCTGTTTCTGGTAGTCTGTGGCTTGTGGCTTGTGATAGCTATCTTCTGTCCTATAAGCCTGTTCATAAGCGTGGACTTTCCCACATTTGGTCTGCCAATCAGCGTCACAAAGCCTGATTTTACATTTGTTTTTAACAAATTTGTTTCTGATGAATTGGCTTTTGTTAAATCTTCTTTCATTTTCACCTCATATATCTTTTTACTGAAAAATGTCTCTTATCTCTCCAAATAAATCCTTTGCTTCCATTATCTTTTCCCTATTTCCCACGGTACAGATATAATTTTGCTTTAGGACTGCCTCTATAAGGGGCGCTGTCTGTCTTATTTTCTCTGCTGAAAGGGAAAGAACCTCTTCTCTTTCTTTTTTCAGAGCCTCGTTTGTCCTGCCTGTAATATATGCTGCAAAGGCCCTGTCTCCCTCCGATTTCGGCGTTAAAGGCGTATCAAGGGCTCTTATTGCTCCGATAATATATTTTCTTATTTCTCTTTCATCAGCGTCAAAATCCTTAAGATAGCCGGGAACAGAAAGAAAGGCTTCGCTTGTCTTTGCAACATTCGGGTCCCTGTATGACATATATGCCATATTTCCGGTATTTCTGCTATATCTGCTCATTACGCCGTAAGCTCCTCCAAGTACTCTTACATTGTTCCAAAGATAGCCGTAGTCCAAGGCATTTTTAAGGGTAAGAAGCGTACCTGTATATTCATAGCCCGCATTTATAAAATTTCCTACCCTTGCTGTGTATGACACAGGAGAAGGTATAATAAACGCCTCATTACGTACCCTTACAGGAAGAGAATCGGAAGGCAAAATAAGCCTGTCTGTATACAGACTGTCCGTAAGCTCATGTATATGCGGCTTCATTGCTCCATAGCCTTCCTCGTCAGCTATATAATTTATTGTAAGATTTTCCTTATTAAATATAAGTTTCATTACCTTTTTTAAATTACCGGTAATCTCATTAAAATCGAAGCTTTTCTCCCATTCATGGTAATACTCGTAGGTGCCTATTCCTCCGCTTATTATGTCCATTATCACGTCTGATTCCGACTGATACGACAGGGCTCTGTAAAGCGCGGCGGCGTGGCCCTGTGATATAATATGCTGGCGCAGTCTTGTGGAATCCTCTGCAATAATCTCCTTCAGACGCTTTTCATTATCCACATTAGTATGAAGCAATATTTCCTTCATTATATTAAATGCAAAAGGCAGCTCTCTGTAAAACGTCTTTATTTCCATTTCAAATCTCAGGCTGTAATTCCTGTCCACGGCATATTTCTCATACATAAATACATTTCTTGATATTCCCCCTGAATGTATATTTATCTCATTATTCAAATCGGAATATTTATAATGCTCTGTATCCATATTTGTCAAAACCGAAGTAAGAAGACCTATATACGGAATAAGCTTTTTTGGCACATATTTACAGTCAAAGGAAAGATTTAAGTAGCCTATGCCGTTTGTGAAAATATCAGTGAAAACCACAGGAGCCTCCTCCTGTCTTTTCTCATATCTGTAAGGCTTTGGCTCTGTCTTTATGTCTGAAATATCAAGGATAGGCAGCTTTTCCATATCCTCCCTTGACGACGGCTCGCTCTGATATTCCTCTAATGATTTAGTTTCATCTATAAGCATTCTTTCTGCGCTGTCATCTAAGGCTTTCCTGTATTTATCAAGCCTTTCCTGCGTATCCTTCTCCGTTTCCTCCTCTAATCCTTTTTTCGGATAAAGGGAGAATATAACCTTGTGGTTATTTTTTATAAAATATTTTTCAATAAGCCTTTCATAATAGTCTGTATCAAGCTTTTTGTTCAGCTTCTCAAATATTTCCGCCGCCTTTATATTTATAAACGGCTTTTTCTCGTCATAAAGCCAGCTGTCATATACGTAAAGTGAGTAATATAAGCCCTTTGGATAGCTTCCGTAGTCTGCCTCCCTATACCGGAACTCGTCTATGTTAAGCGCGGCCTTTAAGGCCTTTTTATCCATGCCCTCCTTAACTATCTGATTAAGCTTATCGTCTATTATTCTTACAAATTCGTCTCTCTTTGACACATCCACATTTTTTGCGTGTATTCTGAAGTAAATCCGCGACAGCGAGGTTTCTCCTCCTGATATGGATTTTCCTATGCCTGCGTCTGTAAGCGCCTCCTTTATTGGCGCTCCCGGGCAGCCGATAAGGGCATAGGATACGGCCTCCAACGCATAGTATTCCTCTGTATCAAGAGCCGAGCCGCATAATACACTGTACGAAAGATAGCCCTTATCCGTCTCATCCTCATCATTTCCAATAGGATACGGCTTTTCTATATATTTTATTTCATCAAAGGACTTTTGCTCTCCTATAGACGAGTTTATATCAAGCCTGTCATATTCCCCAAGGTACTCTTTATCAAGATAGGAAAGCCTTTCTGCCATATCCATATCTCCGTAAAGATATATATAGCTGTTTGAAGGATGATAATATTTTCTGTGAAAATCCAAAAATTCCTCGTAGGATAATTCAGGTATTGACTGGGGCTTTCCCCCTGATTCGTAATAATAGCAGGTGTCTGGCAAAAGCGCGCTTTCAATCTCTCTTTCAAGTATTGACGACGGCTCTGAAAGAGCGCCCTTCATCTCATTATATACTACTCCGTTATATTTAAGCTGCTCCTCCTTTGACGAAAGGTCATAATGCCAGCCCTCCTGCTTAAATATTTCCGGCTTTGTATATATGTTTGGATGAAATACCGCATCAAGATATACGTCCATAAGATTTTTAAAATCCTTGTCATTGCAGCTTGCTATAGGATACATGGTTTTGTCAGGGTATGTCACGGCGTTCAGAAAGGTATTAAGAGAGCCCTGCGCCAGCTCCTCAAAGGGATTTTTTGAGGGATATTTTCTTGAGCCGCACAATACGCTGTGCTCGAGTATGTGGGGAAGTCCCGTGTCGTTTTCCGGCGGTGTGCGGAAAGCTATGTTAAATACCTTGTTGTCGTCATCATTTGAAAGAAGTACTATATTTGCTCCTGTTTTTTTATGCTTTAAAAGATAGCCCTTAGAGTTAAGCTCTGTTATGTCTTCCACTGCTTCTATGGAATAAGCGGGTATATCTTCAGGCTTTATTTCGGTTATATTGCTCATTCTAACTCTCCTTTATTTTTTCTCTGATTTTTAGTATATGATATATTGACAATTTTTACAATTAAATTTTATTCATATGAATTTAAAAAACCGTTTTTTATGGCGGGCGTTTTCCTTTAAACCTCATAAAATAAAACAGAGCCGACAAACTGTGATTTCTCACTCGTTGGTCGGCTCTGCGTCTGTGGGGCTGGCTATTTGACGACTATCGCCTTTAAACTTTCCGGGGTAATCAACCTTTCCTGTTTATTCATAACTGGCGCATGCCCGCAATTCTTTCTCTAAAAACTGCTTTATATATGGATTGTTTTCCTCGCTCAATGAAGGCTGAAACGCCATGTAACGGCATTTCTGATACTGCCCGCCATCCAATATAAAGTTATATCCCATTATACATTTAGGATTACAGTCACCGGGATTGATAAGACGTTTGCAGACTGATGCTTTCTTGATTTCTTTTTTTACCTTTTCGGGAAGTGTGTCAAGAAAACTCTGGTATTCCTGTATATGCTCGGGATAAATGCGGAGCTTCATACCCGTTTTTCGGGATACAAATGTTGCCAAAGTCCTTTTGCTGCTGTTAAACACATAGGATACGGCATAACCGCTTTTTTGCAGTTTTATATCACACTTACAGCCGTTCCCTGTCAGATATTCGTTGATTTCGCTTACAAAGCTGCGGAAACGCTCATCAACTGTTTCCATAAACATATTAAATTTCTCCTCCATAAGTTCCTCCGTTATCTCTTTTCTTTGTTACAGGTATCCATACCTCATATTGCGCGTTCTGTGGGTCCGGATTTAAGTAAACCTCAATATCAGGGGCATTGTCATACTCATATCCGGAGGTTGGAAGCCACTCTGTTATAATCCGCTGCTCCAATTCCTGTATGGAGCGGTTTGTACCCGTTCCGGAAAAGATTGCCCAGGTTGACGCAGGAACAATATATTCTTCAAACTCACCGCTTGTTTTTGTACTGGAAACGGCAATAAAATATTTCCATTGTTCCTTGTCATTGCAGGCGCTTACGCCTAAAAGTCCCATTGGCGGCGTATCCATCATTCCTGCTAATTTCTGTATTGTTCCGCTTTCAGACGCCTCCTGCCACATTTTAGGCACAACCATAAAATTATTTTCGATTTCCTTATCAAGCGGTGCAGATACACCAACAATGCGGAATGCTTCTTTTTTTTCAATTCTATAATTCATTTCTGTCGCTCCTTTTACAGCAATTCTAAATACAATGGGGGAAAAAGATTTCACGGATACGCCCTCGTCTTTCACAGACGAGGGGGCTATTCCGTGAAATGACTGGAACGCCCTGTTAAATGCAGTTGGAGAACTGTATCCGTACTTCTCTGCAATATCAATAATCCTCGCATTTCCATCCTGTAAGTCTACCGCTGCTAAAGACATTTTTCTTCTTCGAATATACTCTGCCAGAGTGATTCCCGCCATATAGGTAAACATTCTCTGATAGTGATAGGTTGAGCAGCAGGCAATCCTCCCAAGCTGTTCATAGTCAATTTTACCTGTCAGATGTTCTTCAATATAATTCATACTTTGGTTTAATCTGTAAGCCCATTCCATGATATACCTCCTTATCTGCGCATATTGCGCTTTATGGACATAAAATCCGCCTTTATTATTATAAGGCTTATTCTTTCATTTTTCCTCTCTATCCTTGCACAAAAAAGAGAGGCTGTTATTTTTTTCCATGCTTCTTCATAAATTATAATTGTCATCTCGAAAAAAAATAAGTTGACAATATGTTTTTTCAGATTTATATTATCTATTGTCATCTATCATTTTCATTTTGGTTGACAATACATATGATTAACAAAAATAAACAATCGGAAAATCAAGATATTTTCTGTAGAAAGGCATAATTATGAACGAAACAAAAAATAAAACCTCAGCTATTATCATGATAGGTATGTTTACCGCCATTGCTGCCGTTATATCAGCCCTTCCTATAGGATTTCAGATATTCGGCGTTCCTGCAACGCTTCAAACCTTTGCTATGGCATTTCTTGGCTTTATCCTTGGCAAAAAAAGCGGAACAATAGCCGTAGCCGTCTACATTCTTTTAGGTCTTGTGGGTATTCCTGTATATAACGGCTTCACAGGCGGTCCTTCTGTTCTCTTTGGAATTACAGGCGGCTTTTTATGGGGATTTTTATTTATTGCATTTTTCTGCGGCGCAGCATACGAACAAAAGAATTGCCATCTTAAGAATATTATTTTAAAAATATTACTTCCTCTTGTGGGACTTATTATATGTCACGTTATAGGAGTAATACAGTTCTGCCTTATTATGGATATGAAGCTGTGGCCGGCTGCCATGGCTGTCTCCATACCATATATTCCAAAGGATATTCTTTCCGTGGTAATAGCTTACTTTTCGGCTCTTTCCATACGAAAGGCTCTTTCTGCCTCAAAGATACAAATATTACAGTCCGCAAAGTAACTCTCCGTTACTCAATGCCTCCTGTATACCCTTTAGATTGTCAAAATGCTCGTCAACATATGGTTTCAGGTCCTCTGTAAACGGCAGAAGGTCAGGAACCATAATTGTTTTAAGTCCTGCTCCCTTTGCAGCCTTTAATCCGTTTATACTGTCCTCTATGGCTATGGTTTTTTCCGGGTTTATCATAAGCTCCTTACATGCCTTTTCATAAATCATTGGAGCCGGTTTTCCCTCACTTACCATATCTCCGCTTACTATCACCTTAAAATAATCAATCATTTTTAACTGTGTAAGCTCTTCCTCTATAGTATGATAAGATGTAGACGATGCCAAACCCATGGGTATTCTGTTTGTTTTCAAATATTCAAGCAGCATATATGCTCCTGTTTTTACAGGTATACCCTCCTCTATTCTTTTTCTTCTAAAAATGTCCCTTACCCTTTTTAAGCTTTCATCATATGAAGCTCTTCCCTTAAGCCTTTTTTCGCACAATGCTCGCGTATCATTGGAAGATAATCCTATGCAGTCATGGACAAGGCCTTCCACGCTTTCATTATCAATTCCAAGCTCTCTTCCCGCAATAATCCAGCAATCCATATACATTCTTTCCGTATCAATAAGAACTCCGTCCATATCAAAAATAATTCCATCCATACAAAGCCTCTCCTTTCCTAAAGCCTTTACTGAATAAATATATAAAATTTATATTACTATCTGCGTCAGCTGCCCCAAGGCTACATTATATATTTTTTTATAAAAAACAGGATAAGTAAATGTACAGGATATATTGCATAAAAGCCATATTGAAGCAATAGCTGTCCCGCTGTTTTTTTTCTTTCGGCGGACATATGGTTATTTATATTATCAGACCTGCATAAATTGAACTCTTCCCTTATCTCTCTATCGCCATAGGATTTTTTTCCTGAGTAAAGAAAAACAGGTATCATTGCAAGAACTGCATACTTTTGCGAGCCTGTTCCTCCAATACCCATAATATAATTTGTTGCTCCCACTGACACAAGCATCCATAGAGGCTTTTCCCTGAATATATAAAAGCAGTATATCATTATAATACCGTAGGCGGAATAATCAGTCCTAAGCCATAGGGCGGCTCCCATTCCAAGAAACAGCGCTGCAAGCCCTTTGGAGGCATCTGTAAGACGTGTGAGCCAAACTACGCTCATGCCAATAAACAATGTAAAGAATACATTTTGCTCCGAAAACTCCAAAGTCTTTCCAAATATGGCAAGGTCAAAGGGTATTTCTGAAATAACAGCAAATGCCAAAAGCCTTGCTCCATACCTGTATATGCCGTGAGTATGGACAACACCTTCCGTAATCAGAAAGCAGTATATTGGAAATGATAATCTTCCTATATATCTCAGTATTCTGTACTGGGGAAGCAATACAGCGCCCACATGGTCCACAAGCATAATAATCACGGCAAACAGCTTCAATGCATTTCCGCTTAACCCGTACCGGCGTATAAAATCACTCTGCAGCAACATTTTTACTCACCCTTTACTTTATAGGAAACAATGTCAGCTTTACTGACTCTTTTTTTATTTGGCTTTGCTTTTTCTTCTTCATATATAACTATGCTTCTTGCAGGAACCTTTATCTTTCTCTGGGCATTTTGACTGTATGCGTTATCCTCCGTTTCTTCAGTCTCCTGAAGCATTTCAGTGGACATAACATATTTCCAGCTTCCGTTTATTGAAGCCTCCGGTATATTAAAAACAATGTCCTCCCAATATGCGTTCATAGCTACATATATGCTGTTTTCATTATCTCCGTATTTTCCGTTATACAAAACGGCAAGCTGTCTTGAGCCATAAGAAAAATCCACCCTCCATGGCTCAACTCCATGAAAGGATATGTCAGGAAGTCCCACAGAAAGATAATCAATATTTTTCGGCTCCTCCCTCATATGCAGCACTCTGTGCCTCCTCCTGTACGCTGCAAGGGCGCTTACATAATCATATATTTCCCTGTTTGTCTCTAAAAGCTTCCAGTTTATCCATGTAATATCATTATCCTGACAATAAGGATTATTGTTGCCCATCCGGCTTCTTCCCATCTCATCTCCTGCGCATATCATAGGCGTTCCCTGACTTAAGAAAAGAATGGTAAGGGCGTTTTTTATCTGCTTCAGCCTGAGATATTTTATTTTTCTTTTTTTGGTAGGTCCCTCTATGCCGCAATTCCAGCTATAGTTAAAGTCAGTCCCATCACTGTTATTCTCGCCGTTAGACTCATTGTGCTTTCTGTCATAGGATACTGCGTCCATAAGTGTAAAAGAATAATGATTTGCAATATAATTTATTATACCGCAGCCCTCAGGATTTCTTTTAAGTTTCTCTGAAAGTCCATAGGTTTGCCCTTCATCACTTTTTATAAACCGTCTTACATTCACCATAAAATCATCGTTAAATATTGCAAGGTTTTTATTTTTATTTGGACTTTTCCGCTTAAATCTGTCTACTATATCCCACATGTCTGCAAATATTTTTACTGATGCAAGCACAGGGTCCTCCTTAATCATTTCTACAGGCGCAACCTCCATATTAAGATGTACTCCGTCTATATGGTACTCTATTACCCAATGCCTTAAACAGTCTATAATAAAAAAAGGATTTGTGCCCGGCACGAAATAAAAATCCATAATAACCTCTATATCTGCCTTATGAAGCTCATTTACCATATTCTTAAACTCATTAATCTGTCCGCCGCCTTTTTTAGAGCTGTAGCTCTCCTTAGGCGCAAAATAATGAGCGTTTCCATATCCCCAGTAATTGATTTTTCCTGTATCAGTACCGTCATCTATATATTCATCAAACTCATAGGCAGGAAGCAGCTCTACCGCCGTCACTCCCAATTCCTTTAAATACTCTGTCTTTTCAACTATTCCCGCAAATGTACCTTTATTTTTAACTCTTGATGACCTGTGCTTTGTAAATCCACGCACATGTAGTCTGTATATAAAGCTGTCCTCATAGGAATGATTTGGTTTTCTGTCATCCTTCCATATATATTCATCACTATGATAAATTCCATACCTTACAGGCTCTCCCCTTTTTTCACCAAATATGCTGTTTCCTAAAACAACCATACCATAATTGTCTCTTATCTGCCTGTCCTTATCCCAAAGAGTATATGTTATGTCAGCGCTTAATACTCCTTTTAGGGAAAAGGAATAAATATCTGCAACCTTATAATCCGAAATGTCTATTTCATCTATAATTTCATAAGGGGAAATATTTGAATATATCTTTATTTTATCTATCTGCTCATCTGTTGGAAAAGAAAAATTTATACCGTTTACAGAATCAGACACACCAAACGGCAGCAATTTTGATTCACTCTCTACTAATACCTTTTTTCCTTTTGCTGCCATAGTCATATTTCTTCCTGCCTTCCTTCATATGTTGTAAATAATCATGATATTAGTATATCTGAATTTATATGCATTTACAAGGCATTTTTTTTCCAATTCCCAAATTCCCTAAGCTCCCTCTTGCAAAAAACAGGTTTTCCTAGTAAAATGTAGGGTGGTTTTTATTATCACTGTCAAAGAGCAGAGACAAGGAAGGAATTTAAAATATGATTAGTGCAAATAATGTAACGCTTAGAATAGGCAAAAAAGCCTTATTTGAGGATGTAAACATAAAATTTACGGAAGGGAACTGCTATGGACTTATCGGCGCAAACGGCGCGGGAAAATCTACATTTTTAAAGATTTTATCCGGTCAGCTTGAGCCTACAAACGGAGATATTTCCATTACTCCCGGACAAAGACTTTCATTTCTCCAGCAGGACCACTTCAAATATGATGAATATACGGTGCTTGATACAGTCATTATGGGAAATGCCAGGCTATATGAGATTATGAAGGAAAAGGACGCCCTGTATGCTAAGGAGGATTTTTCCGACGAGGACGGAATAAAGGCAAGCGAGCTGGAGGGCGAATTTGCCACAATGAACGGATGGGAGGCTGAGGCTGACGCCGCTGCCCTTCTTAACGGACTTGGCATTGAGACGGAGCTTCACTATAAGCAGATGAAGGAGCTTAGAGGCAGCGAAAAGGTTAAGGTATTACTTGCCCAGGCGCTTTTCGGCAATCCAGATATTCTTCTTCTTGACGAGCCTACTAACCACCTTGATTTAGACGCCATTGCATGGCTTGAGGAATTTCTTATAAACTTTGAAAATACTGTTATTGTAGTATCCCATGACAGATATTTTTTAAACAAGGTATGCACTCACACAGCCGATATTGATTATGCAAAAATACAGCTTTATGCAGGAAATTACGATTTCTGGTATGAGTCAAGCCAGCTTATAGTAAAACAGATGAAGGAAGCAAACAAGAAAAAGGAAGAGAAAATCAAGGAATTGCAGGAATTTATTCAAAGATTCTCTGCCAACGCTTCTAAATCAAAGCAGGCCACGTCACGTAAGAAGGCCTTGGAAAAGATTGAGCTTGATGAGATAAAGCCTTCAAGCAGAAAATATCCTTACATTGATTTCAGGCCAAATCGTGAAATAGGGAACGAGGTCCTTACGGTTGAAGGTCTTTCCAAAACCATTGACGGCGTAAAAGTGCTTGATAATATTTCATTTATTGTAGGCAGAGAGGATAAAATTGCCTTTGTAGGCTCCAATGAAATAGCAAAAACTACTCTCTTTAAAATTCTGGCGGGTGAAATGGAGCCTGACGAGGGCACCTATAAATGGGGAATAACTACAACAAACGCATATTTTCCTAAGGATAACACTAAGGATTTTGACTGCGACGACACTATAGTCGACTGGCTTACCCAGTATTCAGAGATAAAGGACGCGCCTTATGTCAGGGGCTTCCTTGGCAGAATGCTGTTTGCCGGCGACGATGGTCTTAAGAGAGTAAAGATTCTCTCCGGCGGTGAAAAGGTACGCGTAATGCTGTCAAAAATGATGATTATAGGCGCAAACGTCCTTATACTTGACGAGCCTACAAACCATCTTGACATGGAATCCATCACTGCATTAAACAACGGACTTATAAAATTTCCAGGCGTTGTACTTTTTGCTTCCCATGACCACCAGTTTGTCCAGACTACCGCAAACCGTATAATGGAAATTGTAAACGGACAGCTTATTGACAAGATTACCACCTATGACGAGTATCTTGAAAGTGATGAAATGGCCAGAAAACGTCAGGTTGCCGCAGAGTTTGCCCCTGAGGAAGAAGTTTAAAGAATAATTGCATAATTTTATACAAGGTGTTATAATAAACTTAATATTTTTTAGACAGGAGGCTAGTTTTTATGAGACTTTTTAAAAACTTTAGTGTTGGATTAAAGCTGCTGGTTCCGGTTGCGTTTCTGGCTATAGCAGTTGTTATCACTATTAATGTTGGATTTAGGAGCATCTCAAATCTCATGGACAACAGCGATGATATTTCGGGGGTATACGCTGAAAGCATGATGAATTTAAGCTCTCTTTCTACAAGCTATGAGCAGCTTGTAAGCTATGCATATTCACACTGTATAGCTGAGGGCAGCAATGAAATGAAGATAATTGAATCAAAGGCGGAGGTGACGGAGCTGGACATAAGAAACGCTATGTCTGTAATCTCAAAGCATCTTTATACAGATGAGGAGGTAGACATATATAATAATTTCGCCGTTAATTTTGAAGATTTTCAATCCTTATTTGACCAGGTTCTCCGCTACAGTACACAGGGTGATTCAAAAATGGCAATATCGCTTATAAATAATCAGCTTGATGATTTAGCTGACGCCCTTTCAAAGGATATTGCATCTCTTACTGAAATCAATAAGGCAAACATGGCAAACGCCGTAGCCGACAATGAATCCGCATATAAAAGCGCTTCGACCACAATGACTATCGTAGCCGTTGTTTCCCTTATAATGGTTATCCTTGTGATTGTTGTATGCTTTATTGAGATTATCATTCCTCTCAGAAACACAAATAATAAGCTTAAAAGCATTATTTCAGACATAAATAATGACAAGGGAGACCTTACCCAGAGAGTTCCTGAGGAAGGAAAGGATGAGATTGCAAGGCTTGCAAACGGTATAAATACATTTATTTCTACCCTCCAAAACATTATGCAGCAGATTACAAACAATTCAAACAGATTAAATTCTATTGTAAATACTGTATCCTCTAAGGTTACTACAGCAAACGAAAGCTCTTATGATACTTCGTCGGTTATGGAGGAGCTTTCAGCTACTATGGAGGAGGTTTCTTCCACAGTTATGAACGTTAATGAGAGTACAGCCCGAATTGATAATAATGTAATAGAGCTTGCAAACGCATCTGACGACCTGCTTGACTATGCAGCTCAAATGCGTGACAGAGCTGAAGCTCTTGAGCGTACCGCTATAGACAATAAGCAGAACACAAGCGTTGTAATTAATGAAATTATTGATACATTAAAGAAGGCTATTGAGGACAGCAAAAGCGTAGACCGTGTAAATGACCTTACAAACGAAATACTTAATATTTCAAGCCAGACAAACCTTCTTGCATTAAATGCTTCCATTGAGGCTGCAAGAGCCGGTGATGCCGGCCGGGGCTTTGCCGTGGTTGCAGATGAAATCAGACAGCTTGCAGATTCCAGCAGAGAGGCTGCCAACAACATTCAGTCTATAAATAACATGGTAGTTATGGCAGTGAAGGAGTTAATTGACAGTTCAAATTCTATTGTAAATTACATAAACGAAAATGTGCTTCCTGACTATGATAACTTCGTAGATTCCGGCAAGCAGTATAACAGGGATGCCGTTCACGTAAACGATATAGTAGCAAAGTTTAATGACATGTCATCCAGTCTTAAGGATACGGTTACAGCGGTTACCAATGCAATGGAGGGCATATCTACTGCAGTTGAGGAGAGCGCCAACGGTATTGCTTCCGCTGCTGACAATACACAGGGCTTAGTAACGGATATGGGCCAGATTATTGAGGAAATGGAAAGCAATAAAGAAATCGCCGGAACTTTAAAATCTGAAGCAGACAAATTTGTAGTACTCTAAAAATGGCTGTAAAACAAATTTGCTTGATTTAGAATTTTCTATAAATCAAAACAAGATTAAAAAACGCACCATATACAGAAAAGAAACCTTCATCACAACAGCCAGAAATAATATCTAATGGTTGTGATGAAGGTTTCTTTTCTATATATGGTGCGTCAATAATTTTTATATTCTCATTGCTCTAAGCGCGTTTAATATGGCAATAAATGAAACACCCACATCTGCAAATACGGCTGCCCACATAGTTGCAATACCTGCCGCACATAATATAAGTATCAAAATCTTAACAAAAAGCGCAAAAACTATATTCTGCTTTACAATCTTAACGGTCTTTTTTGCTATTCTTACAGCCTTTGCTATGCCCATAGGATTATCATCCATCAATACCACATCTGCCGCCTCTATAGCTGCGTCAGAGCCAAGGGCTCCCATGGCAATACCTATATCAGCCCTGGCAAGAACAGGCGCATCATTTATTCCGTCGCCGGCAAACGCCACCTTTCCCTCTGCATTTTTAAGTATCTCCTCCACATGGGATACCTTATCTCCCGGCAGAAGCTCCGTATAAACCTCATCAAGACCAAGACTTTTGCCGACGTATTCTCCTATTTTCTTTTTATCGCCTGTAAGCATAACAGTCCTTGATATGCCTGCGTCCCTTAAGGCCTTTATGGCTTCCCCTGACTGCTCCTTTATTTCATCAGCTATAACTATGGCTCCAAGATATTTTCTCTCCCGGGCAATGTATACTATTGTTCCCATCTCCTCTACAGTATCACATTTCACCTTTTCTCTGTCCAAAAGCCTTTTATTTCCTGCCAGTATAAGTCCTTCTGAGGTTTTTGCCTTTATTCCGTGTCCTGATATTTCCTCATACTCCTCCCAGATATCCGCAGCGGAAATTTCTTCAAGCATTCTTTCATATAGCTTAGGATTTTCTGTTTTCAGCTCATTTTTTAATGAGTCTGAAATAGGGTGATTAGAATAATATTCTGTGAGAGCTGCCGCATACAGCAGATACTCCTTATCCTCCCCCTCTGCCGGAAGTATATTATTTACCTTAAAATTCCCTTTCGTAAGTGTGCCTGTTTTATCAAAAACAACCGTATCACATTTTGCCAGCAGCTCCAGATAGCTGCTTCCCTTTACCAGTATACCCTTTGAGCCTGCCCCTCCTATTCCTCCAAAAAAGCTTAAAGGAACTGAAATAACAAGAGCGCAGGGACATGAGGTAACAAGAAAGCTTAAGGCCCTGTATATCCATTTGCCAAATATATCTCCCGTTATGCCCCCTGCAGCGAACACTCCCTCAATAACAGGCGGTATAACAGCCAGCCCCAACGCAAGGAATACTACTATAGGCGTATAATATCTTGCAAATCTTGTGATAAACTTTTCCGCAGGAGCCTTTTTATTGCCGGCATTTTCGACCATCTCAAGGATTTTTGACACTGTAGACTGTCCAAATTCCTTTAACACCTCTATTTCAAGCACTCCGTTCACACTTATAGAGCCGCTTATTACCTCGTCTCCTGTCTCTACCTCCGACGGCAGGCTTTCTCCCGTCAGCGCCGATGTGTCAAGCGTTCCCCTTCCCTTTGCAACTTTTCCGTCAATGGGCACCTTTTCTCCCGGTTTTACGACAATAATCTGCCCGATTCTAACCTCCTCAGGATGTACCTTAAGTATTGTTCCGTCATTTTCCTTTATATACGCCACATCAGGCTTTATATCCATAAGCTCTGATATTGAACGTCTCGACCTGTTCACGGCGTAGCTTTGGAACATTTCGCCTATCTGATAAAACAGCATAACCGCAAGCGCCTCGGGATATTCTCCTACAAAAAAAGCGCCAAGACTGGCTATCGCCATAAGAAAATTTTCGTCAAACACCTGCCCTCTTAAAATATTCTGCGCCGCTTCCCTTAGGACTTCTCCTCCTATAATAATATACGCTGCAAGAAACCATATAAGCATAATATTATTCTCGGTAAATGTGCCTGTAGCTGCACAAATACCTGATATATCTATTACCCTATGCTCTGCAAGCATACCGGTAAAAAGCATGACGGCAGTCAGAATAACCTTTGCCAATTCTCTTTTTTTCATATATGTTCTCCTCTCCTCCGGCATTAATAATTTAATTACAAAGCCTCAAGAACAGTACCCTTGTCAATCTTATCTACTGCCTTAGCCGCTTCCTCGATTATTCTGTCAAAATCCCCCTCATCCGCCTCAATAAAAGCCTTCTGGGACATAAAGTTTATAGATACGCTTTCCACTCCCTTTATTTTTTCAATGGCCCTCTCCATCTTTGCCGCGCAGTTTGCGCAGTCAACATTTATTTTATATATCCTTTCCATATCAAAATTCTCCTTTACATTCTTCTTTTTAAAAAATTACATCAATACATAAGTACAATTCCTCCATATGCCTGCTAAAGCCGTCAGTTTTTATTATATGGAAAATCCTTCAGCACAGCTACAGGTTTGGCTAAGACCTTTTTATTCAGATATATGTTCAAGCCCCTGTCTGAGAATCAGCTCTATATGATGGTCTGACAATGAATAAAACACTGACTTTCCTTCTCTTCTATACTTGACAAGCTTCATCTGCTTAAGCATCCTGAGCTGATGGGACACTGCCGACTGGCTTACGCCAAGCACCTGACTTATATCACAGACACACATCTCTGATTTTAACAGAATATACAATATCTTAATCCTTGTAGTATCGCCAAATACCTTATAAAATTCTGCCAAATCATATAATATTTCTTCCTCCGGCATCTCATCATTAACCTTTTTCACTATATCCTTGTGTATAAAGGTCAAGTCGCACCTTTCAATATCCGTATCTACTATCCTTTTATCACCTGAATTTTCCACCGTTATTCCTCCTCTCCTTCCGGATTTACGGGTGTATTTATTTTTAAATAAAATGTTATATAATTATATATTAATACATATGAGCATTTGTTCATATGTTTTGTTTAATTATACCATTTTAATAATTTATGTCAATAGTTTTTTTATATTAACAGCTCTATTAGCATTTACATGCAAAAAAGAAGCTATTGCAAAATATATGACTATCCATTTATTCTGCAACAGCTCCTGTCTTTTTAACTATTCATCTTCTCAATAAATTCATCTATGGTTTCAGCCCTTGCTGAAAGCTTAACCCATTTGTTTAAAATATTTATATCCTTCTGTTCTGATATTTTCTGCTTTAAAAAATCCGGTATACTGCCTATTTCCTCCAAAAGCTCAATGATTGACTCTGCTTTGCCCTCAGCTTTACCTTCGGCTATGCCTTCAATCCGGCTTTCCCGCTTTTCAAGCTCCATTACCTCCCACATCCGCATATACTTCACTCCAATCGCTGAATTATTTTTAATTTCCTCCACACCATGATGAAGTCTTTCCAGCCGTGAGTCAGTTACGTTCTCATAGCTGCTTTGCTTTATGTATAAAAGCAGTCTTTTTAATTCATCGCTTCCCCCAGCTTCACCGTCAGTGTAGAGAAATATTTTTCTTATGCCATCATTATAATCCATCTCCGGAATTTCTTCCACTATATTTTTTACATGGTATATCATCCTGTTTCCTCCAAAGGGGTCGAAGGGAAGTATCCATATGGTAATCAGCTCCGGCAGCTTATCATAATCAATGCCGCTTCCTAAAATCTTTATGTCGGTAACTGCCTGATAATAACGGCTCCTCTTGGGAAGATAAAATGATTTTCTTGTGTTAGGCTCAATATCATATACCCTTATTATTTCCGACGTTTCTTCTTCTTCAGATTTTTCTGTTATTGAAACATCCATACATATTCCATGTCTGTCAGTATCTATTCCATTAATGGTTTTCTGGGGCTCAATAATAAGCCGCTTGGGGGTTATTCCTAAGGCCCGCTCTAATATAAGTCCTATAACAAGCTCAGCCGTTTCCCTGTTGAGCATTGCCTCTGTAAACAGGAAGTCATCAATGAGGCTTAACTCCCGTATTGGTTTTCTGTTATGGGTTTTATACATGTAATCTCCTTTTTAGTTTTAAAATTTTTTGGTAATTAAATCTTTTTTGAAATAAATAAGAAATAATAAAAGAACAGACAAAAATCAAAAGACTTACTTCTTGGTTGATGTTTAAAAATATAATATCATTGATTCGGGGATTATGCAATATGATTTGAAATTTAATTTGATTAATTTGATGGAATTTAAT
>ERZ777305.1467-NODE-1467-length-27540-cov-15.259087_pt1 | contig 27540 bp, 25 predicted proteins | sample MGYA00374965_ERZ777305 | MGnify/ENA primary metagenome ERZ777305 (study PRJEB29328, sample SAMD00013331) | mouse gut metagenome | study: EMG produced TPA metagenomics assembly of the Metagenome analysis of fecal microbiota from mouse which was promoted... | reverse complement strand
GTTAAAGGATTATCTGCGGTCAGTGTAACATATGTTTGACAAACCTACAAAAATAGAGGTGATGTATTATTTTACAATCATTTTTTTTATCTTGGACTTCAAGCGCTGCAATGCGTTGTCCGTAGACTTTTCATCCCTGCCAAGCACTTTGGCAATCTGGCTGTAACTCATTCCCGTTACATATAAATCCAGCACCTGTTTTTCAAAATTGCTTAATTCCTGTTCCATCTGTTTTTCCAGCAGCTCCACGCTCTCCCTGTCGATTACCAAATCTTCCGGATTCAACCCATGGTCTGCCAGTACGCTTAGAATGCCGTTTTCCTCTTCATCGCCTTGCTCTGTGCCGTTGCCGTACAAGGATATGTAGGAATTGAGAGGTATATGCTTCATACGGCCCGCCGCCTGTACGGCCGAATACATCTGCCTGCTGATGCACAGTTCGGCAAACGTGAAAAAACTGGCGTCCCTTCCGCTGTCATAATCCCGGATTGCCTTAAACAGGCCAATCATGCCTTCCTGAATCAAGTCGTCCCTGTCAGCCCCGAGAATATACATGGAGCCTGCCTTACTGCGGACCAGATGCTTATATTTTTCCATGATAAAATCCGTGACCCTGCCGTCGCCTTCCCTCAGCCGGTCTATCAGTTCTTCATCCGTAGCCTGTTCATAGTCCTGCATTGCTCAAACCTTTCGTTATCCCCTCATTCTCTGCCTTACGATTTCATAAGCCAGCACGCCTGCCGCCACAGAAGCATTGAGGGAATCAATATCTCCATGCATGGGAATGGACGCCGCCAAATCACAGCTTTCTTTTACCAGTCTTCCCACGCCTTCCCCTTCATTGCCGATTACCAGCCCGATAGGGCCTTTTAAATCCAAATCATACATCACGGTTCCGTCCATGTCAGCGCACACAAACCAGATACCCTCTTTTTTCAAATCCTCTATCGCCCTGGAAAGGTTGGTGACCCTGGCTACCGGCGTATAATTCAGCGCGCCTGCGGACGTCCTTGCCACTGCGGCCGTAAGTCCTACCGCACGGTTTTTTGGGATAATTACCCCATGGGCGCCGCAAAGATTCGCGGTACGGATAATAGCGCCCAGATTGTGGGGGTCTTCTATGCCGTCCAGCAAAAAGAGAAACGGCGCTTCTCCCTTGTCCTTTGCCGCTTTCAGGATATCCTCCACTTCCACATAGGTGTAAGCGGCTGCCACGGCAATCACTCCCTGATGTTTTCCCGTTTCGGACATCTGGTCCAGACGCTCCTTGGTAACAAACTTCATGATAGTGCCTTTTTTCTTCGCTTCCCTTTTAATGGACATTACCGGTCCATCCTGACAGCCGTCCAACACATATAGCTTGTCAATCGGCTTTCCGGCGCGAAAAGCTTCCATTACGGCATTTCTGCCCTCAATTGTAAATTCTTCGTATCCCATATATGGTCCTTTCCATATTATTTGTAATCAGAAATTAAGTCTTCAACAAGGTCATTGTATATAGAACTTCCATCCAGAATGGTTCCAAACGTATCAACCCAATATGGTATGTAACCGCTCTTGTTTGCCACCATCTGTGAACCGATATTTGTTATGGAAGCAGAATAGAATGGAATGATATTTCGTGCCAGTAATTCTTTCGTCAGTTTTTTTACTAATTGTGTTCCCAATTTGGCATTTCTGTAGCCTTCCATAACATCCACACCTATTTCCCACACGCCATTGACCGGTGATTCTGCCGCGCCTGCCACCCCAATGATTCTATCCTTATCCCTTACTATATATACGGCTTTTGTCGTCGTAAAGCCGTTTTCATCAAATGCCAGAGAATTTTCGAAACCTGTCAATCCGGTAAGTTGTAAAACATCCCTGTCAAAAAGAAACTCTTGTTCAAACCCTGTTGATACTGAAACATCCTCTATACAGCCCGCATCAGGGACATAATGAATTGTCTGTCCATAAACAAACGGAACCTCAAAAATTTCGTCTCTGTTTTTTTCTTGTAATAATTCCCGTATTTTAGAATGTATTTTTTCTGATGTACAAACCACGACGCAATTTCTGTAAGCCAGTATTTTGATATAAGGCTGTTTTGCATTACAATTTACAGAATACACGGTTGCTTTTTCATTTAATTCTTTAAAACTGCAATAAAATTCCTGTGACAATAATTCTTCAATTCTATTTTTGATAAGTTCTTTCATTTTCTTCCTTACAGTTCCATTCCGATTTCCGCCAGTCCCTTTTTAACCAGTTCCAGAATCCTTTCTGTCTTATCCTGTAGATAAAGATAGCCGACAAGCGCCTCAAATCCCGTTGCCATGCGGTAATCCATCAGACTGGCGTTTTTAGCCGTTGTGTGGGACTTTGCATTGCGGCCCCGTTTATAGACTGCTTCCTCTTCTTCGGTAAGTACGGGAAGCAGCGCCTGAATCATAAGCGCCTGGGTATTTGCTTTGACAAATCTGCTGGTTCTCCTGTGTAATTCATTGACCGGCCGGTTGGAATGCTCCACGATTACTGTCCTGATGATAATATCGTAAATGCCATCCCCGATAAAAGCCAGCGTAAGAGGTGAATATGTCCGCACATCCACCTCTTTTACTTCAAAGCTATGATTAATCAGGGAACGCAGGCTCAGACCTTCTTCCATTTTACGCCCTCTCTGGTATCCTCCAGCACAATGCCTTCTGCAAGAAGTCCTGCCCGGATGGCATCTGCCTTTGCAAAATCCTTTTCTTTCTTTGCCGCTTTCCTCTCCTCAATCTTTTCCATGACATGACGGACAAGCGCCTCGTCCACTTCCTCCTCTTTCGCCGCACCTGCACTGCACAAATCAAGGGAAAGCACCTCGTCAAAGCTCTTAGCCAGTTCACGCTTGGTCTTGTCGTTCATATCCGCTTTTAACATTTCATAGAGCACCGTGATTGCCATGGAGGAATTGATATCGTCACACAGCGCGTCCTCAAAGCGTTTTTTAAAAGCATCAAATTTATCCTGCTCCACTGCACCCTCATCACCCAGCTCTGCAATCCGCTTTACCAGCTTATTGTAAACATTCGTCATGTTATCCAGCACTTCATAAGAAAACTCTAACGGCTTGCGGTAATGGGACTGTAAGCAGAACAACCTGTAAACCAAAGGATTATACCCTTTTTGCTCCAACAGGGAAACCGTCAGGAAATCACCCTTTGATTTGCTCATTTTGCCCGTTTTGTCATTCAGGTGATGGACATGGAACCAGTAGTTGCACCATTTATGTCCCAGATACGCCTCACTCTGGGCAATTTCATTGGTGTGGTGGGGAAAAATATTGTCCACGCCGCCGCAGTGAATATCCATATACTCACCCAGATGCTTCATGCTGATGCAGGAGCATTCGATGTGCCAGCCGGGATATCCCGTTCCCCACGGGCTTTCCCATTTTAACTCCTGGTCCTCAAACTTGGACTTGGTAAACCAGAGTACAAAGTCGCTCTTGTTTTTCTTGTTGGCGTCCTCCTCCACGTCTTCCCGCACGCCGACCAAAAGTTCCTCCTCGGTCTGCCCGGAAAAAACATGGTAGTTTTCCAGTTTAGAGGTGTCAAAATAGATATTCCCTCCCATTTCATAGGCATAGCCCTTTTCCAGCAAAACCTGAACCATATGGATAAACTCCGCTATGCAGTTCGTTGCAGGCTCCACCACATCAGGCCGCCTGATATTAAGCTTCCGGCAGTCCTCAAAGAAAGCATCCGTGTAGAACCTGGCAATTTCCATAACGGTCTTATGCTCCCTTTTTGCCCCCTTCAGCATCTTATCTTCCCCGGTATCGGCATCACTGGAAAGATGCCCCACATCCGTGATATTCATGACACGCTTTACATCATACCCCAGATAACGAAATGTTTTTTCCAGCAAATCCTCCATAATATAACTGCGGAGATTGCCGATATGTGCAAAATGGTATACGGTCGGTCCACAGGTATACATAGCGACCTTCCCGTCCTCGTTCGGTACAAACAATTCTTCCTTTTTGCTCAGGGAATTGTAGAGCATCAGTTTATTGTCCATGATATCCTCCATTCCGATAAAAAAGGGATAAATCCATCCCAGACAGATGAATTTACCACCCTTTCTGTTTCACTATAAGTAGAATAAGCAAAATTCCCCTTTTTGTCAACATGGATTATGCCCTGAGTTTCCATATTTTGCATGGCGACAGCCCCGGCGTGTATTTGTTCCAACAGGACACGCCGGGGCTGTCGCCATGCAAAATATGGAAATACCGCTATCCTTTCTTACACCCCGGACATCCCTCACAGCGCCCGTCTTCTTTTGTGACATCCGCCGCATACAGTTCCCTCGGAGAGTTCAGCATACAGACGGCCTGGGCGGAAATACCCTCGCCCGTGCCGGTAAAGCCCAGACCCTCCTCTGTGGTTGCCTTTACATTAACCTGAATGGTTTCTATGCCAAGCGCATGGGCAATATTTTCCCGCATGGATTCTATATGGGGACGCATTTTGGGCGCCTGTGCAATAATAGTCGCATCTATGTTCTCAATGAGGAAACAGTTTTCCTCCAACAGTTCACCGACTTTTTTTAACAACGTCAGGGATGAGATACCCTGATACGCCGGTTCCGTATCGGGAAAATGTTTCCCGATATCCCCCAAAGCAGCGGCTCCCAGCAGTGCATCCATGATGGCGTGCAGCAGCACATCCGCGTCAGAGTGTCCCAAAAGCCCTTTCTCATATGGTATTGTAACTCCGCCCAATACCAGCGCCCTGTTTTCCGTAAGCCGGTGTACATCGTATCCCATTCCAATCCGCATAACTTTTCCTCACCTGTTTCCTTTTGTTACTACCACTATCTTCCTGTTTTCCGGTAATGTCAATCATTTTTTTTACGTTCTGTTCCTATTTTGTCCGTTCGCTGCCATTCCATACAAAAATTTCGGGAAGGGTGGGAATCCCCGACGCAGCGGTGTACTGAATAAATTCCCATCTGCTCCCGCACAAAAAAGATGCTGCGGACATCCGTCAGGACGTTCGCAACATCTTCGTTTGCACATCCGGCGTCTATACCGCAGCGCCGGATACATGCTGTGCAATGATTTTTTTTGCCTCATCAATACTGATGTCGGCCTCCTCCAGCATCAAAGTAATCGTTTCGATTTCCCTGCTGCGTTTTTCCTTTTTCAGCTCTGCAAGTTCCCTTTCCTCCGCATGGAGCCTTTCCTTTAATCCCGCAATCAGTTCTTCCTTTTCCCGAATCTTTTCCTCTATCGGTTTTCTTTGTCCTCTTGCCATATCCTTCCCTCCCGAAAAAATGAATTACTAAAGTATATGGACAAGATAACCTGTTTATTCCTGCGTTACTGCTTTTTAAATCTCCTGCCACCTGACGGCTATCTTTTTACCGATGCCATGATAGTATACCAAGAGCAGGAAAATTGCCGCCAGCGCAGGCAGTCTGCGTATGCGCCCGCCCCGGTGCGCCCAATGGATAATCCTCTCCACAAGCTTTCGCTTTTCTTTTTCAGTCATACCATGCGCGCCGTCTGCAAAGTAAAGCAGCAGATAAGCAAACCCGGCTATCATTGCAAGCGTTGCATACCATCTTATCGGTTCGTTATCCCCGGTTTTAGGTTCCGTGTCTTTCTCGTTTTCTTGCTCTAACGGTGAATCCTTGTAAGCTAAGGCATACGTGGAAAAGCGGTCCGTTTCTATGGTTATGGTATCCGCATCATTGTCCTTATCCGCAAGGGTCTGGATTTCCCCATTATGGACGCGGATAATCATATACTCCCTCTTTCCGGCGCTGTCAGTGTTTTTCAGACCTTCCGGTATTGCAATCGTAATCTGAATCATACCGGCGGTTTCCGTAATCCTGTTTTGCGTTTCACCGATTACCTTAAAAAGACTGATGTCAAGGTACTGTCCCATCTCGTAACTTCCAAGCGCACTCTCCGTTGCTGTTTTCTCTTCTTCACTTACACTGTCTCCGGCATCGGTCACGGTCAGCAGAATCCTGATATCCAATCCATTTTTTGCCTGCTGTTTTTCTTCCTCCGTCAGCACTACATTTGCCAAATCCGTTTCAGACATGGAAATGGTTGTTTCGGGAACATTCTCCCCTTTTTCTACCTCTTTACGGACTTCCCCTGTATTACCGCTGTAAGCCGGATTGGATACCGTATTGCCGCTGCTTGCTTCTCCTCCGGTACTGCCGCCGTTTCCTCCACCCGTATTTTCCCCGCTTCCTGTGGCAGGGATGGATTCTGTCCTTATCAGCCAACCGCAGACGCTGCAATGAAATGCCTTCTCCCCTGCCGCCGTCTCTGTAGGCGCTTTTACTTCCGTACCGCTATCTTCCGTATGGGATGCTTCCTCCGTGCGGTTCCCGCAGGCGCATTCGTGCCAGTGGCTGGTTTCATTGCTTTTCCATTCGCTTCCCGGGCTGTGCACGTGGTCTTTTTTTACCAATGCAAGGACATTCCCTTCCTGTGACGCAACAGTGTATGTATCGTTATCGCTAAAAAATCCGGCGCTGTAATCCTGGTCCAATGCATTGCTGAATGCTCCCAGACTGCCGGACATGGTAATTCCTATGCGTGCATTATCGGAAAGGCTTTCCACGGTAATCTTGTTATTACTGTTACTTCCAATATGAAGATTATTATCTGCACTTCCCTTACAGAGAGTAAAACAGCCTAATTTCGGAATTGACTATCCGTTTATCAGAGATAACTGCAGGAAGTAACAAATGACATCACAAAAAAAGCTTGAAAAACAATTGTTTTTCAAGCTTTTTAATAGCGAGAGGGGGATTTGAACCCTCGACACTACGGGTATGAACCGTATGCTCTAGCCAACTGAGCTATCTCGCCATATTATGAAATTCGGTAAATCATGGGGCCTATAGGGCTCGAACCTATGACCCTCTGCTTGTAAGGCAGATGCTCTCCCAGCTGAGCTAAGACCCCAAATACAACCGACTTTGCTATTGTATCCAAAATGAAGTAATTTGTCAATAGCTTTTCAGAAAAATGTAACAATTTCTACCCCGCGTCTCTTATCCCGGCGGCGTATCTGTATCTCACCGGGCACACTCTCGTTCGAGAAAAGACGTAGCGGTACTAGCGTTGCAAAACACGCAACGCAAGGACCAACGTCTTTTCACGTCCCTTGTTAGATACAGATACGCCGCCGGGATAAGAGACGCGGGGACTGCCCGATTACATCCTCTCCGGCGCGCCAAAGCCCAGCACGTCAATGCAGGTTTCCAGCACATCCCTTGTCAATACCAGAAGCGCCAGAAGTCCTTCCTTCTTTCCGTTGTCCTCCTCCGCCAGTATCTTGGTTTCATGGTAGAAACGGTTAAAGGCGTTTGCCAAATCATAGATGTACGCGCATATCCTGTGGGGGGCAATCTCCGCACAGGCGCCTTCCATGGCGGAATTGAATGCGGTAAGCTGCATTACCAGCGCTTTTTCCGCACCGCTTCCGGCATCCTTTAATTCCAGTTCCGCAAGGGAGCCGCCCTGCTCCTTAAACTTAGCCAGTATGGATTTGATGCGCACAATGGTATAAAGGATATAGGGTCCCGTATCCCCTTCAAAAGAGGTAAACCTCTCAATGTCAAATGCATAATCCTTGGAAGCCTGATTGGACAAATCCCCGTATTTCAACGCGGAAAGTGCAATCAGTTTGGCTGTCTTTTTAGCTTCCTCTTCGGGCATCTCCCTGTTTTCCGTAATCTTGCGGTACATTTCGTCGGTGGTTTCCTTCACCAGCAAATCCAGCCGCATCACACCACCGTCACGGGTCTTAAAGGGCTTTCCGTCCTTGCCGTTCATGGTACCGAAGCCAATCCAGTCCAGTCTTGTTTTGGGCGTTACCAGCTTTGTCTTCCTTGCACAACGGAATACCTGTTCAAAGTATAGTTCCTGCCTCTTGTCCGTCAGGTAAATCAGCCTGTCGGGATGCATGGTGTTCATGCGCTCTAAAATGGTCGCCAAATCGGTGGTATTGTACAGGGCTGCCCCGTCTGATTTTAAAATCATGCAGGGAGGGATTTCCTTTGTGTCGGTGTCCTCCTTGACGTCCACTACCAACGCTCCCTCGCTTTCATGGGCATACCCTTCTTCTTTCATATAGGCCACCATGTCGGGAATCAAATCGTGTACGTCCGATTCTCCCTTCCACAAATCAAAATCCACATTCAAGTTGGCATAGTTTTTCCGCAAATCCGCAACGGACACCTCCAGAATATGCTTCCAGATGGCGCGGTAACCCCTGACGCCGCTCTGCATCTTGTAGGTTACCTCCATGGCCCTTGCCTTGTACGCCTCATCTTCCTTGCTCTTTTTGCTGGCCGTGGGATACAGTTCCTCCAGCTCCGATACGGTAAAGGGCGCTTCCTTCGGATACTCGCCCGTATAGCTTTCATCAAAATAAATTAAATCCGGCTGATGTTCCCTAAGCTCTGTGATGACAAGTCCCAACGGCTGTCCCCAGTCGCCCATATGGATATCCCCGATTACCTCATGCCCGCAGTAGCGCAGAATACGTTTAACACTCTCTCCAATCACAGCGGAACGGAGATGACCTACATGCAAAGGCTTTGCGATATTGGGACCGCCGTAATCAATTATCACCTTTTCAGGGTTTTTGGGCATCTCCAGCCCAAACTTTGCATGGGATTCCATCCCTTTTAAATAAGAAGTCAGAAACGCTTCCCTCACATCCAGGTTCAAAAAACCGGGAGCCACAGCAGCAACCTTTGAAAATACCTCGCTGCCTGCAAGCGCTGCCGCCACATCATTTGCTATCATGATGGGCGCCTTTTTGTACTGTTTCGCACCTGCCATGGCGCCGTTGCACTGATATTCACATAAATCCGGCCTGTTGGAGATTGTCACCCTTCCCAGTTCCGGTGCATATCCCGCCTTTTCAAACCCCTTTTGCACTTCCTCCGAAATCAAATCCAATATCTTTTTCATACTAACCTCCATGATTCCGCTTTGCGGAATCTCAAATCTGTGTGAGAAATGTCTGCTGCGCAGACATAGAACTTCTTCGCGAAGCAGCCTTTGCTGCATGCAAGCGTTAGAAGTTCTTCTCACGCTAAACTCACGCCTTTCCCGCCTCTCCACCAAACGCCTCCGGCGCAGGTGGCAGACTCGTTTCTCACACTAACCAACATGATTCCGCTCTGCGGAATCTCAAATCTGTGCGGAGAATGCCGCATTTTAGGCATTCTCCAGTGTGAGACTTAGTACTTCTTAACGAAACAGCCTCTGCTGCTGAGTTTTAGAAGTACTTCTCACAATATCATATATGCATTTCCCAAATCTGGCAAGCCTTTCCTGCCCTGACCGCCATATTTTTACGGCTTCTTTTCCCCTTTGTGCCTTTCCAGATATGAGTACACGCATCCACAGTAGTCCTGCCGGTACAGTCCGTACTCCGCAGACAGCGCTATCGACTGCTTATATCCATCTTTTTTCTTAAAGTCAGAGGGCAGCCATGCTATCCCCAGCTCGCCGGAAAGCCTGTGCCCGATTTCATTCAGCTTTTCCGCATTCTTAAGCGGGCTGATGGTAAGGGTGGTGGCAAAATAATCAAAGCCTTCTTCCTTTGCTTTCGTTGCAGTCTTTCGCAGACGCATTTCATAACAAAGGAAACACCTTTCCCCGCCTTCCGGACAGTCCTTATAAGGGGCAGCCAATTCAAAAAAAGCTTCCGGCTCATAATCCCCCGTAATGGTTTCTATCGGATACCCGCAGGCTCCCGCTTTTACCTGCTCATTGTAAAGGGCAATCAGTTTTTTCTGCTCCTCCACCCTTTTTTTGTATTCCGCTTCCTCGGAAATATTGGGATTGTAGTAAAATACCGTAATTCTGAAATACTCCCGCAGGTACTTTAAAACATAGCTTGAACAAGGTGCGCAGCAGCTATGCAGAAAAAGCGCGGGCGCCTCCTGCCCCGCCGCTTTTTGTTTTGTGATTTTATCCAGTAGCTTATCTAAATCCTTCTGATAATTGGGTTTATTCATCACAGTTCTCCCACTTTAAGAAAAGGCTTAAAATCCACAGTGTCAGACGCCAGAAAACCGCCAAAGCTTTCCGTCAGAGCCTTCATTATCTCCTGCACCGCTTTTGCGTCCTCCGCTTCATAGTCGCAGGCATACACCTGCTTCACTTCCATGTCTGCCAAAAGCTTTTCATCCTCTTTCCCACAAAGCTCCGGCATCATATCCTCAAAGGTCAGTGCGCCACCTGCCAGCGTAATTTCCAGCAGATTCATTTCCGTCCAGATTTCCACAGACTTTCTTTCCAGAAATGGCAACGCTCCCGCCAGCTTTCCCGCGCCTGCCTCCACCGGCAGCATATACAAAAAACTTTTGTACTCCTTTTTCTCCGCCATCTATTCTTCTCCTTCATAGATAAAGCGCCTGTCTGCCTTTACCGTACACTTTGCAAGGCACTCTATATCATATACCTGTTTATAATCCTCTTCCCCGATAACAAAGCCTGCAAGATGGAAGTCATACAATCCTGTCTGGTACAGGACATTCGTAATATTTTCCCCGTCCGCTTCCTCCACCCAGAAAATAACGGGAAAACCATCCTGCTCACTTCCATAGATGGCTTCGTATGCCATAGGCAAGTCCGCGCACTCAAAAGACAGTCCATACTGCATCATGTTGGAGGGATACCAGATGTATCGTTTATAACTCTCCGCTTCCCCGTCATTGTCCAAATCGCAGGAGTATCCATCCTCCCCTTTTGTTTCCGCACTCCCCAAAAAAGCCTCACACTGATTTATCCTGTCACTGGCTTCCATGCAGTCCTCTGCCGTAAAATAGGCTTCCGCATAGTCCCTGTAAGCTTCCGAAGCATAGGATTTTACCTGCACCTGATATGTTTCAGGCACAAAGTACAGGGATACGCTTTCCTTTCTTCTCCCGTCCTCGTAATAAAACAAATCCAAGCCGTCATACATCTTTTTGTTATAGTCATAGGTAGTCCGGCAAAGATAGTTTTTCCCTTCATAACAAATCAGGGCAAACTCTTCCATAACATGGGAATAACTGCCTGTATACGAAAAAGTGCCGTCCGGCTGTCCTTTGAAAAAGGCAAACTCCGTAACACCGCCGCTTCCTCCGGTATATATCTCCGCCAGGACATCCTCAATCCCATCGTTGTCGCCGTCCCCCATAACCGCCAGTAAACTGCCTTGTAATCCCATACCCAATATGATACGGGCGGTTTCCCTGTTTGCAAAAGCAATCTCCCGCGATTCTTCATCCGAAAGCTCCCTGTCATTTACCATTGCCTCCAGGGTTTCCAGTTCTGTGCCATCCAACATGGCCTCCGACAGCAAATCTATCAGTCCGTCGGGAATATAGGATATCTCCCCTGCCGCCCTGTGTTCCAGATAATAAGCCTCCTTTGGCACATAACCGGCATAAAACCTCTCATACAAAGCTCTTAATTCTGTCAGGTTCCCATCGTACTCCTCATTAGGAATGACAGCGGTAAACAGCTCCTTATCCGTCTGCACCTCCCTTGCGCAGATGGTGACCTCTTTTTCCCCAAACTCCGCCACACATTCCCGCACAAGCACCAGTTCATACTCCTCCCACTGCCAAAGCTGCTCTATATATGCTCTCCTAAGCCATGTTTCCTTATCATACTTTGTATCGCTCTTCCATATCGTCTTTCCCTCTTCAAAAAAATAAGCGTCATACGGTATATGAAAATCTATATCTGTTTCCACCTTTTCAAAACACTCGCTTTCCGGGTGGTAAAGATAATAATCCCTGTAACCGCACAAATCAGGATAACCGTCAAAATTAATATCCTTTTCAAAGGAAACGTCAGGCCTTCTGTCTTCTCCTTTATACAATGTCTGAGAAAAATTTTCCATGCTGTTTTTGTATATGGTAATATCATTCTCTCCTTGTATCAAAAAGAAAACGTTTCCGTCCGGTTCTGTTCCCCTGACATATTCGACGATTGCATCCCCGTAAACTGTGACTTCGTCCCCTCCTTCTCCCCATGTAAGCGCATTGTCGTAATGAAAACCATAAAAACTAAAATTAGCAAGAGTATTCAAATCCTTTACCAGATAAATATCCTCCCCGCGCACCAACACATAATAAAACCAGAAGTTATCTTCCGCCACAAATGACAGTTCATCCCCGTCCGTATTGCGGCAGCATATGCTGTCCGTGTCCAATAGCTCCATCAGGGCATAGGCAAGGCTGTGCATATGCATCGGTTCCTGCTGCCATGCGGCCTTGTAATGGTAAAAAACAATTTCCACCGGACAGCTATATTCCTCACTCCACATACAGGCGCCCCTGCTGCCGTCCGAAAGGGTAACGTCCTTAACCTGCGTTTTCTCCAACAATTCCTGTGGAACCGCTATATGAAGCTCTCCAAAAGAAAACTCCCCCTCCTCCCAGACATACTCCTCATCCACCGCCACAATCGGCAGCACATCAAAAACCTCTTTCTCTTCTTTTTCTTTCTCCCTTCCTTCCGCAGGCAGCGTGACAGCCCCTTTCCCGCCATCGTCCCCCCTCATTCCGCATCCCGCCAGGAAAACCAGAAAAACTGCCACTAAAACAAAACCTTTTTTAATCCCCCTGTATCCAATCCCCTTCACTCTCTCCCCTCCCAAACCTCTCTCTTTATCAGGCACTTGTAAAAACATCCTGCTGCAACCGAATTGTGCCCATTGTATCTTCCATAAGCAGACTCCGGAAAAACGCTTGCGCTTAGCGAGGTATTTTCGAGCTTAGCGCAACTGCGTTTTTCCCGAAGCGAGAGCGCGTCTGCATTGGAACATACAATGGGCACAATGACACTAGCACCAATTTTTTTTAAAGTGACGCCACATCCACCAAGGTCAGTTCTTTTGCCGCGTTTTCCATACTGGTCACCAGCGCCCTCGCCGTGTCCATGGCAGTGATGCAGTTCACACCGGTTTCAATGGAGGTACGGCGGATTAAAAAGCCGTCCCTGGACTTGTCGCGCCCCTGGGTCGGGGTGTCAATAACCAAATCTATCCTATGCCCCAAAATCAAGTCCATAACGGTGGGGGATTCCTGTGAAATCTTATTGACCTTCCTTGCCTTTACGCCGGCTTCATTCAATGCTGCCGCCGTGCTTCTGGTGGCATAAATAGTATACCCCAGCTTCTCAAAGCGGCGGCCGATTTCGATGGCTTCCCCTTTATCCGCATCCTTTACGGTAATAATCATCTGTTTATGCTTCGGCAGCTCCACACCTGCCCCTAAAAAGGCCTTGTAAAGCGCCTCATTGAAATCTTTGGCAATGCCTAAGCATTCGCCGGTGGATTTCATCTCAGGCCCTAAGCTGATTTCGGCCCCGCGAATCTTTTCAAAAGAGAATACCGGCATCTTGATGGCAAAATAATCCGCTTCCGGCTGTAGTCCCGGCTCATACCCCAGCTCCCTTATGCTCTTGCCGATGATAACCTCCGTGGCAAGGTCCACGATGGGGATGCCCGTCACCTTACTGATATACGGCACGGTACGGGAAGAACGGGGATTTACTTCAATCACGTAAACCTCCTCCCCGATGGCAATAAACTGGATGTTGATAAGGCCCTTTACATGCAATGCCTTTGCCAGCCTGCGGGTGTACTCTGCAATTTTCTCTTTCACATTCTTATCAAGGGTAGGCGCAGGATATACGGAGATAGAGTCGCCTGAGTGGATACCGGTTCTCTCAATATGCTCCATAATGCCGGGAATCAGGATGTCGGTGCCGTCGCAGACCGCGTCCACCTCGATTTCCTTGCCCTGTAAATATTTGTCCACCAGAATCGGATGGTCCTGTGCAATCCGGTTGATGATTTCCATAAATTCTTCAATTTCTTCATCGGAGGTGGCAATCTGCATCCCCTGTCCGCCAAGGACATAGGAAGGTCTTACCAGCACGGGATATCCCAGACGGTTTGCAACCTCCTTTGCTTCCTCTGCCGTGTAGACGGTGCCGCCTGCCGCACGGGGAATCTCTGTCTGCTGCAGGATGGCGTCAAACAACTCCCTGTCCTCCGCCGCGTCCACATCCTCCGCCTTCGTGCCCAGAATGGGAACTCCCATCTTCATCAGGCTTTCAGTCAGCTTGATGGCTGTCTGTCCGCCAAACTGCACCACCGCGCCGTCCGGCTTTTCAATGTCCACAATATTTTCCACATCCTCAGGCGTCAGCGGTTCAAAGTACAGCTTGTCCGCAATGTCAAAGTCCGTACTCACCGTTTCCGGGTTGTTGTTGATGATAATCGTTTCATAACCGGCTTTGGAAAATGCCCATGTGGCGTGAACGGAGCAATAGTCAAACTCGATTCCCTGCCCGATACGGATGGGCCCGGAGCCAAGTACCAGCACCTTCTTTTTGTCACGGGTGGGCAAGGCTTCGCACTCACCGCCAAAGGTAGAATAGTAATAAGGGGTGGTTGCCGCAAACTCCGCCGCGCAGGTATCCACTATTTTAAACACGGCGTGGATACCGTTGTCCTCCCGCTGCTTTTTCACATCGGCTTCGGATATGCCGGAAAGCCTTGAAATAACATTGTCGGGAAACTCCAGCCGCTTTGCTTCTTTTAAAAGTTCCGTCGTCAGAGGACCTTTCTTTAAGGCGTCCTCCATCTCCACCAGAACGGCAATTTTGTCGATAAACCAACTGTCAATCATGGTAACCTCATGGATTTTTTCATAGCTTACACCCTTGCGCAGCGCTTCCGCTATCACCCAGATTCTCTGGTCGTCCACGATTTTTAAGCGTTCGAGCAGCTCATCCCCAGACAAATCGGAAAAATCATAGCTTAACAGGCAGTCCACATGCTGTTCGAGAGAGCGGATTGCCTTCATCAGCGCGCCCTCAAAGTTCGTACAGATGCTCATCACCTCGCCGGTCGCCTTCATCTGGGTCGTAAGCGTCCTCTTTGCCGTAAGGAACTTGTCAAAGGGCAGTCTGGGCATCTTGACAACGCAGTAATCAAGCGCAGGCTCAAAGCTGGCATAGGTTTTGCCGGTCACGGCATTTTTGATTTCATCCAGGGTATAGCCCAGCGCAATCTTTGCCGCCACCTTTGCTATGGGATAGCCGGTTGCCTTGCTTGCCAGCGCCGAAGAACGGCTGACGCGGGGGTTTACCTCAATCACACAGTATTCAAAGCTGGTGGGATGCAAGGCAAACTGCACATTACAGCCGCCTGTAATCCCCAGTTCATTGATGATGTTTAACGCCGAACTTCTGAGCATCTGATACTCTTTATCACTCAAAGTCTGTGACGGCGCCACCACGATGCTGTCTCCGGTATGTACGCCCACCGGGTCAATGTTTTCCATGTTGCAGACGGTGATACAGTTGCCGAGACTGTCCCGCATCACCTCGTATTCAATCTCTTTCCAGCCTGCAATGCAGCGCTCCACAAGCACCTGCCCCACGCGGGAAAGCCTGAGTCCGTTTTCGAGAATTTCCTCCAGTTCCGTCTGGTTGTGGGCAATGCCGCCGCCGGAGCCGCCAAGGGTATATGCGGGGCGAAGCACCACCGGATACCCAATCTGGTTGGTAAAGGCAACGCCGTCCTCCACATTTTCCACCACCGTGGAAGCGGCGCATGGCTCCCCGATGCGCTCCATCAAGTCCTTAAACTCCTGCCTGCCCTCCGCGTTGCGGATGGTTGCGGCGGTGGTGCCCAGAAGCTTTACATGGTGGCTCTCCAAAAAGCCCGATTCCTCCAGCTCCATACCAAGGTTAAGCCCTGCCTGCCCGCCAAGCGTAGGCAGGATGGAATCCGGTTTCTCCTTTTCAATAATCTGTTCCAAAACCTTTATGGTAAGCGGCTCGATATATACCTTGTCCGCAATGTCTTTGTCCGTCATGATGGTAGCCGGGTTGGAGTTTACCAAAATAACCTCCACGCCCTCTTCCTTTAAAGAACGGCATGCCTGCGTCCCCGCATAGTCAAACTCCGCTGCCTGTCCTATCACGATAGGCCCGGAACCAATCACCATCACTCGTTTTACGTCAGGATTCTTTGGCATGTTATTTTCCCTCCTTTATCAAAGAACTGCTGCTTCCCTGCGTTGGTACGCCCTGCTTTTCTCCCCGCATCATATTGATAAACCTGTCAAACAGATAGCCGGAATCCTGCGGTCCGGGACACGCTTCGGGATGGTACTGCACCGTAAATATGTTTTTGCCCGTATAAGAAAGCCCTTCATTGGTGCCGTCGTTGACGTTGATAAAGGCCGGTACTGCCACTTTTGCATCCAGCTTGTCCGTGTCCACCACATACCCGTGGTTCTGGGATGATATGTAAACCCTGCCCGTCGCCAAATCCTTTACGGGGTGGTTGCCTCCCCTGTGTCCGTATTTTAATTTATAAGTGTCCGCTCCCGTTGCCAGCGCCATTAACTGGTGCCCGAGACAGATGGCAAAGATAGGGATGTCCGTGTCATACAGCTTTTTGATTTCCGCTATAATGGAAGTGCATTCTTTCGGGTCCCCGGGGCCGTTGCTCAGCATAATGCCGTCCGGCGCGTCCCCGATAATTTCCTCCGCCTTCGTCCATGCCGGGTAAACAGTCACCTCACACCCTCTCTGCGCCAGGGAATGGGCAATGTTGGCTTTCGCGCCCAAATCAAGGACCGCCACCTTAAGCCCTGTACCGTTTAACTCGCGCACCATGGAAGGGCGCATTTCCCTTTTCCCTGCCTCAAAACCGGCCCTGTTGAAAACGGATGAACCGGAAAACGGCCCGTTATCCGCAAGGGTTTTGCTGGGAGTAAGGGTATACTTTTCCTGACAGGTAGCTTTTTCCACCACCTTGCCCGTGGTATATGCTTTCAGTTTTGGAAGAATCTCGTCTAATTTATAATTCTCATCCGTGGTAATCATGCCGTTCATGGTTCCCTTTTCCCGAAGAATCCGGGTCAGTGCCCTGGTATCAATTCCCGCAATGCCGGGCACATCGTTTTTTTCCAGAAACTCCTGAATGCTGCAATCGCTCCTGAAATTGCTTGGTATCCGGGACAACTCCCGCACAATAAAACCATCCGGCCAGGGCTTCCTTGACTCCATATCTTCCAGACATACCCCGTAATTTCCAATCAAAGGATAGGTCATACATACCGCCTGCCCTGCATAGGACGGGTCGGTCAGCACTTCCAGATAACCCGCCATGGAAGTATTGAATACAATCTCGCTAATCACTTCTTTACAGGCGCCGATATGAAGCCCTTCAAACACAGTACCGTCTTCCAAAACCAAAAAAGCTTTCATCCTTACTCCTATCTGCTCGCATACACAAAATGCTGTAATATCCCATTTAAACGAGCGTATTTTTCCTATTTCTGCATAATCGGTTTATTATAGCACAAAAAAGCAAGCCGTTCAACCGACTTGCCTTAAATTGTTTGCTCCTCCCACAATAGATTTTAATAAAATGAATAATCATATTTACCCGTATTGCCGAGAGCACTTGCGTTAACATATATAACAGTATAAAATAAAGCAACAAAAGTCTCTCGCTTAATAATAAATATTGAAGAAAAGGAGCGTTTATGCTAAATTTTTCAAATTTTGTAAAACAAAGCGGAATAGATATTTTCAACATGGTTGACATCTCCTCATTAAGCTTAACAGAAAATCGAGGATATTCATCTGCAATTCTATTGGGTAAAGCTTTGCCAAGAGAATATATTCAAAATCTAAATTCTGAAAAAGAAACGGATTATACAATTTTTTCACGCTATGAACACGCGACCGATGAATTGGCAGATGCACTTGCCACAATTATTCAAAAAAATGGCTATAAAGCAATTTCGCAATCCGAACACGGCATAGAGAAGAGAAAAGAATATGATGAAAAAACGAAAACTTCTATATTGCCTCATAAAAAAATAGCTGTACTTTCAGGGCTGGGCTGGATTGGAAAAAATAATCTCTTAATTACAGAAAAATATGGTGCAGCGCTTTCCTTATGTTCTGTACTTACCAATATGCCTTTGGACATTAAAAAAGCAGAAATTATTTCCGGCAAATGCGGTAACTGTAATTTATGTGTTAAAGTCTGTCCTGTTCAGGCAATATACGGAAAAAAATGGACGCCGGGAGTTAACAGAGATGAAATCGTAGATGTTTATAAATGTGTTGCGTGCCTAAAATGTCTGGCGGGATGCCGCTACTCCATTATTTATTCAATGTCATGATTTTTATCCCTATTTTGTTTTACATTTATTAAGTTGTTTTTTTCAAATTTTCCGATATAAGGGTCACCCCTGTTCCAAACAGGTGTGACCCTAAATAAATTCAACTCGAAAAATACTCCTTCAGCCTCGTCGGTCCTGCCAGAATTTCCCTGCCCACATACATGCTCCTGTCCATCCGGGTGTCCACGCTCCACTTTACCAGCGTGAGATTCCCGTTTTCTATTTCCAGCGCCGTAATGCCGCTGGGATGAACACAGCTTCCGTCATTGCAGTATAGGGATTCCCCGGGCTTTGGCAGCGCAGCCCTGTGGGTATGGCCTGCCACCAGCATAACGCCGTTTTCATCCGCCCATTTTGAAAGCCGCTTCTCCGTGTTCTTTTTTCTCCTGTAATTTTTCGCCGTACTGGTGGGGTCCTGTACGCCCCACAACTCCAGCTTTCTCCACACATGGCGTACCAGAAAACGCGTCAACTTCCAGAGTGTGTCATTCATCAAATCCCCCTGATGTCCATGCACCAGAAAAACCTGATACCCACTCCCCGCAAACTCCAGCACAACGCCTTCCTTCGCCTTTAGTCCCGGAAACAGCTCGCAGTGGCAGTCCCTGTGCATCGGATAGTACCGCTCACAGTACCGCTCCATAAACCGCTGTTTTTCCTTTTTTCTGTCATGGTTGCCGTACAGCATGATAAACCTGCCACTCCGGTAAAATTCTGACATCAGTTCAAAAATATCACTGTGTTCCTGTATAATCATCCCCATGTTGGGATTTTCCCACAATTCATCCCCGTCACCCAGCTCCACATAAGTAAACTGCCTCTGGTTATAAAAAGAAAGGGCAGCGGATACCAGATGCCTGTTGTTTAGAAAATTGTCACCGTGGTTTCCCACGCCACGGTGACAATCGCTCATCAAAACTATTTTGGCACATTCGCCTACACGGATTCTGTCTGCTTCCCGGTACAGATTATCCAGACGGCTTTTCGTGCTCATTTATCTGCAGCAGCGGCATCTTCTGCCGCATCCGGGTTTACAACGCTTTTTCTTCGGGTATCTGCAAAGCTTTCCAAGCATGCGGTAAAGTCCCGGGAAACACATGCCCAGATAGTCCACCCTGTCGATGGTCCGTACAAATTTTCCGGTTACCCGAAGATACTTTTTACACCTTCGTTTGTTGTTCCAGCGTACCCACCAGATTCTGAGTTTGCAGTGCTTCGGCTGGCAGGTATGGGGCTTCGTAAAGCCAAATCTGATACACAGGCCTTCCACGCAGATATTCTCCTTGTGATAACCGGCGCGAAGCAGCGCCTCATAAAAGGCATTGCGCATTCCGTAATTCGGGAAACCGATGGATACCTCCATTGCCAGCTGCGCCGCGTCCGAGTGCTCACCCAGCACAAAACCGGTCAGCCACCAGTGTACTTCATCCCGCATCATAAGGATGCGTCCCCGCTTTCTTAAGACAAAGCGCATGGACAGCATTTCCTCATCCTCTACGCTGCGGTAAAAAAGCCTTTCGGGATGCTCCGTATCCACTTCATCCGAAACATAAAATCCCATTTCCGCCCCGGTTGTGATACCATACTGGCCTTTCCAGAGTTCAAACAGATAACTTTTTTTGTTATAGACAAAATACAGGGGTTCACAGTCTATGAGCATCCCCATGCCTATGGCATGTTCGTCATAAATCCTGCCATACCCCATTTCTCTCTGCCAGGCATCCCTTCTGGAATAAAAAATATCCTGACAGATATCATATTGAAAGCCGAATGCTCCGACGGCCTTGTTCAAATCCCTGCATTTTTCCTCATCCGTCCTGATTCGGACCAGACACCTTGCCCTGTACCTGTGGCAAAGCACCCAGATAATGCAAAGCAACAGCAATATTATCAGGATTCCTGCTGCAATATAAAGATATTTCATGGTAGTTTCTCCGTTATCCTTTTTTTATAATATATTCAGGAAACTACCTTTCTGCTCTTATTTTCGACACAAAAACAAGGAAAATAACAAACTGACCGCCCTGTCAACACATAATCCCACGGAGCAAAAGTTCCATGCGTAAAACTTAGTACTTCTTAGCAAAACGCCCGCTGGCATGAACTATTAGAAGTACTTTTTACGCTAATACCTTAGACAAAAACTCCTTCAACCGGGGATTCTTGGGATTTTCAAAAAATTCCTTTGGCGGTGCGCTTTCCAATATTTGCCCTTCGTCGATAAACAACACCTTGTTAGCCACTTCCCTTGCAAATCCCATCTCATGTGTCACGATAATCATGGTCATACCCTCTTTTGCAAGCGCCTTCATCAAATCCAGAACTTCTCCTACCATTTCCGGGTCCAGCGCGCTGGTGGGCTCGTCAAACAGGATGACGTCCGGATTCATGGCAAGGGAACGCACAATCGCCACCCTCTGCTTCTGCCCGCCGGAAAGCGTGGAGGGATAGACGTCCGCTTTTTCCTCCAGACCAATCCTCTTTAACAGGGACATGGCATTTTCACGCGCCTCCTGCTTTATCTGCGCTTTCGTCACAGAAACAGGGATAAGTTCTTTCTTTTTGTCCTTTCCCTTAAACAGGTTTGCAAACTTTAACCAGGCATTTTTTCTTTTGACTTTTTTCAGCTCCTGACACCGGATATGCACGGGGGCAAGCATGATATTCTGCACAACCGTCTTGTTGTTAAACAGGTTAAAGTGCTGGAACACCATTCCCATATGCCGTCTGTGCACATTGATATCCACTTTCATGTCGGCAATATCCACACCGTTAAAGATTATCTGTCCCCCCGTAGGGTCCTCCATACAGTTTAAGCAGCGAAGAAACGTACTCTTGCCGGAACCTGAAGGACCTATGACTACCACAATATCACCCCTGTCAATCGTGACATTGATGCCCCTTAAAACTTTGTTGTCTTCAAAATGTTTTTCCAGATTAATGACGTCTATCACTTTTCCTCAGGCTCCTTTCCATGATTTTGATTCCCAGACTGATAAGCAGCACTATCAGAATGTAGATAATTGCCATCACCAGATACGGCACCATAAATTCATAGCTGTTGCTGCCTATATAATTGAACGCCACATATAGGTCTGCCGCACCCACAAAGCTGACAACGGAAGTTTCCTTTATCAGGGCAATGAACTCATTTCCCAAAGTAGGCAGGATGTTTTTCACTGCCTGGGGAATTACAATTTTCATCATGGTGGTGCCAAAGCTAAGCCCCACTGCGCGTCCGGCTTCCATCTGCCCGTGGTCCACGGACAGGATGCCGCTTCTCATAATTTCCGATATGTACGCAGCGCTGTTTAACCCAAAAACCAGCACGGAAACCTGCACACCGCTCATGCGTACCCCCATCAGGGGCAGCATAACGTAGTAGACCACCAGAAGCTGCACCACAATCGGCGTGCCGCGAAACAGTCCCACATAAAAACTGCAAAAACCGTTCAAAATGCGCGGCAGCACCTTATACTTGGGAATCACCCTCACCGTGGCAATCAAAGTACCGATTAAAATACCGATGACCAGTCCCAAAATAGCTATGTAAAGTGTATTTTTCAACCCCTCCAGTACCCTGACATACCCGTTCTGGGAAACAAAAATCTCTATAAATTTATCTATTTTCTGTGCAAAATTACCCATGCCGGTCTCTCCGTATCTTTACTGCGTATTTACTGCATTTTGTTAATGGCTTCCGTAATACATGCCGCCGGTGCAGAGTCAATGATAACATACTGGATGTTGCCGTTTATCAAATCCTGTACTGCAAGGGAGCCGTTTTTATAGCCAACTGTCTGTACCGGAAAACCGTCAAATCCCCAGTCGGCATCTCCTTCGGAATAGAATTGTCCTGTGGTACCGTTCTGTACGCCTACCTTTACGCTGCTGTCCTTCGTCTGTAAAACAGCCTCCACGGAAGCTGCATCCGTACAGCCGTCAAACTCCGTGTTTTCGGAAAGCACAATCAGCTTCTGGGATGCGCTGTAATAAGGAACGGAAAAGTTTACATATTCTTCCCTGTCCGGCTTAATCGTCAAGCCTGCCATTGCAACATCACATTTCTGCTGTCCCACGGAAAGGCATACTGCATCAAATTCCATGTTCTGAATAACCAGTTCTTTGCCCAGATAATCTGCCAATGCCTTGGCAATTTCCATGTCAATACCGTAATAGCTGTCGCCCTGTGTATATTCAAACGGCTCAAACGCAGCGTTAGTGGCCACCACAAGCTGGTCCTTGCTCTCGTCATAAGCTGCGGAAGTAACCGCTACAGGCGTACCGTCCCCGAAATAATTGTTGCAGATAGCATCAAAAGTACCGTTTTCCTGAATCTCCTTAATAAATGCATTAACGGATTCCAGCAGCTCCGGCTGGGTTTTATCCACACCAAACGCATACTCCTCATCCGTAAGCTCAATGTCAATAACCTTTACCGCACCGTTGCCGTTCACCGCCTTATCCTTGCCGCAGCCGGCCAATGCAGTTACGGAAAGTACAATCATCAATCCAATCGCCAATAATTTTTTCATACTTTTTCCTCCTCGATACAATGCATTTTTATTACAATATACTTGCATAATATACCACTTTATAAAGAAAAATGCAATATTATTAATTGTACTACGAAAGAAGCATCGCTTTATAACTGAAATCAGTTATTTTGCGATGCTTCCTTAAGGCTTCACCCTACACTTCATGTCACAGCTTCGATGAAAAATGCCGCGTTTCACTCTACTTTATTTCGTCAAAATATAATTGTATTCTCTGCTGCATATTACTGCATACATCCTCGGCGCTTCTGGCGCCCTGATAATAGCTTTCCGTTTCCTCAAAGATAATATTCTGCACTTCATCCACATATACGGTCTGCGGCCTTGCATCTTGAAGCACTTTTTTTACTTTCTCCAGATATTCATCACTGCAATACCTCTGCTCATATTCAAATCCACCGGACTCCACTACATAACCTATTGCATACCCGACCGAATTTTCTTTCGCATAGAGGAATGCATTTTCGAGTGACTCTTCCCGTACCGGCAGTTCACCATACAACTTTCCTCCTGCAATATCTTCCTGTACTTCTTCTGACAAAAGATACTTGATAAACGCTATGGCGCCCTCCGGGCATTCACAGGCCTGATTAACGGTCAAACCATTCACAATCATAATATTGCCGCTTTCCCATGCCGGATTGTCCACCGGATAACCTATATATACGGCATTTCCTTCAAAAATCGCTTCCGTTGCAGGCTCTATGACAGGAATATCAAAAATGTAATCACGAATCGCAAAGGTCTTTCCCTCCGCAACATCATTATTGCAGCTCTCCCATGAATCCGGTTTTCCGTAATTTCCGGCAAATTCCAACAAGGCCACCGCCTCCTCACTGTCCATGTAGCACTTTCCGTTTTCCCAGTCAATAAGACTTGACCTGATTGCCAAAAGACAGAAAAGCTCGTAGCTTTCCATGCGGGTTACCGCCCTTTCATATCCTCCTGCTTTCAGATATTCCATCATTTCCCACGTCGTCCAACTTTCTTTATCCCCCACAACATCCCCGGATACAGTGAGGGTTTCCACACCAAAGCTGTACGGAATAATATACCTCGCATCATCCACCAATCCGTACTTTTCAAGGTTCACCAGCATCCCTTCCTGCTCATCTGCAAAATCCTGCGTCAAATCCCGCAAAAAACCTTTTTTCGCCGCGGCATAAGAATCTATCACAGTATCGGCAAGAATATCGGGACCGCCGCCGCTGCTGACTTCCATCTGTATGGTAGCCAGATAATCCTCATACCACTCGTCTTCCCCTCGTTCCCGCAGTTCAATATAGTATTCATCACTCTGCTTGTTAAAATCTATGATAGCTTTACTCAGATATGGTCCGGCATGCATTGTTGCCAGTTCCAGCGTCACCTTGTCCTGCCAGGTATCATCCACAACCCTTTTTACCAGACTACATCCGTCATCTGTATTCATCAGCATAAGCAGGTTTCCTTCTGCATCAAGGGAAGCTGCCAGCAATCTTTCAAAAGTATATCCCTGCTCCATAAAAGAAAACACCCGCTCCGTCTTTCCCTCTTTTATGTCAAAATGCCAGATTCCATGCAATGCATTGCACAGAATTCCTTCTGTCTCTCCGGTAAAGACAACCTTGTCGGTAAAAGTCATAGACACATCATCTGAAGATAAAACAGGCTCATTGCTTTTCATCGTATAGATACTGAATTTGTTTTCTATATTGCCTCCGCACAGATACACCTGCCCGTCTTCCCCTGCAGACTCTTCAATCTGCCAGACATACCCCGTACTAACCCACTCTTTCTTTTCCCCATATGTCCCGTCAAAGCATTGCACACCCAGCCCCGTCATAAAATAGGTGTTGTTGCTTCATCCACATAGCTTTCGGTATTTATGTCTTTCCAAAAATTATTATCAAAATAACTGCTGGAAACAATTTCCGTTTCTACTCCATTTTCCTGCGTCCATGTAAGCCTGTATGCACTGCCCTGCTCCTCCGGCTTACTGACTAACATACAGATGCTCCCGTCTGCACACATTGCAATGGATTGCATGACATAGTCATCCCCCACCGCTTCCTTCCAAAAGACAGGATAATTCTCCCATTCCGTATAAGGCGCCGCCAGTTTTTGTATACAAATGCCCAATTGCGCTCCATCTGCCGACAAATCTTCCGACATAATTACAAAGCGGTATATGGATTCCCCTGACATATCGTGCGCCAAAGCAAAACAGGCGTCGCACCCTTCAGACAGAACGGCTGTCAATGCCTCGTCGGCATCCGGAAGTTTTGTTTCTTCCAATTTCCACCTGATTTCTTCCAAGTCCCCCGTCTGCACAGCGGCTGTTGGCTGCGCGGCGGTTGCCGGGTCCTTGTCCGCCTGACTGCCACAAGCGCCAACCAATAATAATAACGCTAATAAAAATGCTGTAATTCTTTTTCCCATAATTTCCTCCCGATACCTTACAGTTATAATTCTTTTGTGTTTGTTTTCAATATAATTTTACCATAACTTAATCTTTTTCCGCACTATTTTTTTGATTATTGGGGAAAATAATAAGAAAATCACAACACAGAAAAGAGAGGCATTTAGTATGAATCTTAACAAAACCGTCTGCTACTGCATGAATGTCACAAACGGCATGATTAAGGATGCCGTGGAAAACGGAGCTGCGACACTGGAAGAGGTACAGGAAATTACCGGGGCGGGCACCGTCTGCGGCACCTGTCTGGAAAATGTACGACGTCTTGTCGAAGAGTTTTTGGCTGAAAGGAATCAGTAACCCAAAGCAAAACTTGTCCCGGAAGTGTATTTATCACTTTCGGGACAAGTCTTATATACTTATTCTTTTTATATATATTTTAACAGTCTCCACAAATTTCTGTGCCTTTGCCAGCTGCTCTTCCGCTTCTCCCCTGGTGGAGATGTAAAAGTCGTCATTATCGCATTTATCCCTGACATTGTATACTGAATCAATCATTTTATACATTTCCGCGCCAAACACACCGGTGTGTACAAAATACCGGTTAAAGTGGGTTAACAGCGCCGTCTGCTCTACCTCCTCAAATCCGTCAAGCGTATTTACCGCAAGCAGGGAGAAAAAAATAGCATAACAAGAATGATTGATTGCTATTTTATAACATCCATCGGTGATTTTTGATTCTGCTGACTGCAAATCCTCCTGTGCCCTTTTCAGGTGGTTAGTCGCCAATACTGCCATGTCATGACGCATAAAACATCCCCCCTTCATCTGTCGCCTGTGATTAGATAAAACGGGTGTATACCTACCTTTTATATAGTACTATTATACCAAAAATAGAAAGATTAAACAAGGGAAAAGCGACCAAAGTTTCTCTCTTCTTTTCACTGTCTTTCACCTCTGACCTTTTACCTTCAACTCCGCCATGGCGCCGTAATGCAGGACCGTAAACCTATCGGGAGCAATTTCTGCAAGCATTTTTTTATGCTCCTGTTCCCAAGCCGCAATCTCTTCCCCGGATAAGGACGCGCCGATGCCCCTGCACGCTTTCATCCTGCCATTCCAGCTTTCTCTGGTAAAAGGCACCTCCAAAGGATATTCCGCGCTGTAAACAAGTTCAAATTTATCACTGTAACAATCCGGTATCCATACCGGATGTACCTTCTCTCCCGCGCCGCTCCATACCGGATTGTATTTTAATACCAGTTTTTCACTTTCCCCTGCAATTTTATCTTCAGACGGCTGCCATGCCATATACATAACAAGAAGGCTCCCTTCCGGTTTTAACATATGTACAAACTTGGGCATTACCTGTTCATGCTTAAAATAAACAAAACACTGACATGCAGTAATTACATCAAAAGAGCCGTCCGGAAAATCCATATCCTCCGTGGGAATTGCAAAATAGTCGATATCCATACCTTCCGAAAGTTTTTTTGCCTGTAAAATCTGGTTTTCGGAAATATCCACACCCGTCCATTTCGCACCGTAACGGTACATATTCCTGGGCAGCACTCCAGTCCCTGTGCCTACGTCAAGTACACTCTGGTTACGGATGCACAGTTTCCGGTTTATTATTTTATCGTAAAATTCCTGCGGATAAATATCACGGTATTTAGCATAATCCGCAGATGTCTTTCCCCAGTCAAAAGCCTTACCTCCATCGATACTGTTATCTGTTATCTGCATACCCACTCCCTCGAATTGTTATGATTATATTCAGTATAACAGAAAGTGTTGTAAGAGTACAACACACAGTTTAACCATCTGTAAATTGTTTCAGATAGAACCGTGGCATTTCAATATATTATGTACAACAGTAGAAAGAACAGTCTTAAGGTCAGGTTACCTCCCAGATGCCAAATATACGGAAGATGGGACTTTAACGAATTTCCTGCAGCGCAAACCCTCATAGAAAGGAGTTTTTCGCACATCAGTTAATAGGGTGTTAACCAACTTGTCAACCTCTTGTTTATGCTTTTATGCTGCAGACCGGAATTTATCTCTCTCCAATACAAGTTCCGAATGGTATATATAATCTCTTTGAATTAGGATGTTCATCTGCATATACAAACGGGGAAACCTTGGTATTTATCAAGGTTTCCCCGCTCTTAACCCACTGCGGAAGATGGGACTTGAACGAATTTCCCTGTACTGCAAACCCTCATAGAAAGGAGCTTTCCGCACATCAGCTAATCGAGTGTAACCAAAAGTGTAACCAACTTGTCAACTGCCTGTTTTTTCTGAAAGAAAAAATTTGCGAAGCAAACAGTTTACAAGTTTTCA
>ERZ777305.1466-NODE-1466-length-27541-cov-4.706105_pt1 | contig 27541 bp, 24 predicted proteins | sample MGYA00374965_ERZ777305 | MGnify/ENA primary metagenome ERZ777305 (study PRJEB29328, sample SAMD00013331) | mouse gut metagenome | study: EMG produced TPA metagenomics assembly of the Metagenome analysis of fecal microbiota from mouse which was promoted... | reverse complement strand
CCTGCCTCCCCTTAAGCCCTCCACCATTCCGCCTCCTAGAGCCTTTTAATGGGACGTACCCTCATTCATGTGAGGAAAAACATATTTTAAACGTACAAATTAATATTTTTCTATCGCACCCCCAAATTATTTCTTCTTACGATTAATTACAAAGGTCACCCCCGACAATATTGCAACTAGCGGAATAATTGAAACCGCCGCGCCCGTTGGGGGATTGTTGTTGATGTCAGATGCGCCGCTGTCGTCTGGAGTGCGATTGCTCTCATCGACGGCTGAATTTGTGCCAGATGTAGGGCTGTTGCTTGAAGAGTTGTCTGATGTATTATCCGAAGGAGCCTCTTCCTGATAAACCAGCGCATATGTCGAGAATTTATCGGTCTCGATAGTTATGGTGTTTGGAGCGTTGTCCAAATCCTGAAGCACATCGGCTTTGTCTTGGTGAATGCGAATAACGGAATACCTGACCTTTCCCTGCAGAACGTCGGGAATTTCAAAGGTAACGGTAATCGGTTTATTTGTTTGGGTTATTTTCACGCCCTCGCTTCCACCGATAATTTTCAGCAGATTAACGTCAAGATACTGTCCCAGCTTATAATCCTTCAGTCCGCCCAGCCTGTTCTCAACTGCCGTTTTATCCTGAGGGGAAACATTGTTAGTTGCGTCGTCTACGGTCAGCATTATTTTTATATCAATACCGCTGTTTATTACTTCCTGTTCTTCGTGAGTCAGAACAGACGCTATCAGTTCTTTAAGCGGGGTAGTCAGTGTTGTATTGGGAACATTAACGCTCAGCGAAACGTCCTTGATGATATTTCCTTTATCGGATGTGGCAGGCTCATCTGTATTATCTTCGCCCGTCGCCGGGATGTTTTCTTCCTTTTCTGCTTTGCAGACCGTACAGGTATATTTGGTCCTGCCCTCCATGTCGGAAGTAGGCGGCGTTATGACCACGCCTTTGTTCCATGTGTGGGTTTCTTTACTGCTTTTAGCATTGCAGATTTCGCATATCTTCCAATGGGTATTGGAATCCTTTTGATAATTGTCAGAGTATTTGTGAGCCTCTATATCCTTAAAACCTTTCCGGCATACCGTGCATATATGATAATGGCTGTTTTCATTGTATTCCCATGTATCCGGAAATGTATGTCCTCCGAGACTGCTTGTATTGATTGTCTGGGTCTTTCCGCAGGAAGTACAGGTTTGCAGCGTTTGTCCGCCCTCGATGCAGCCGGGAGCTTTAATAATTTCAGTATCCTGCCAGTTATGTACGTGTGTCTGTGTCCAATGCGCATATAAGGTTGCGTCGGAATTAAAAACCGTATCAGCGGTTATTTTGTCACCGCCGTCTTTCGTGGTAAACCACCCGTCAAAAGAATATCCTTCCCGTGATGCCTCCGGCAGAACAGAAGCCTTTAACTCATCATTAACGATTGTGTTGGACGTATTACATGTGCCGCCGTTGGCGTTAAAGGTGAGCGTAAAACATCTTAAAACCGCTTCTCCACCTGACTTTGCCACGGTGCAGGCGCTGTAAGGGCTTTTAAAATAATTGGACGGTGCATTGCTGCTCATATAGCTGCTCCAGCCGCTTGTAAAAACTCTTGGCGTCGTACTCTCTATATATACCAAGGCAGGAGCGGAGTATGTAAGCTCTCCGGTTATCCCGATATTGTCGTCGCTCTTAAGCCAGATACTTGCGTTATTAAATAACGGCGAGCCGCTTAAATTCAGCTGCTTATCATTTATAATGAACGTTGGATTTGATGAATCCTCTGCGCCGAAGCTGCCGCCTGAAATATTTAACGTTTCGTGATTTTCGATAGGCGAGTAGAAAGCTTTTATTTCTCCGCCTGAAATATTTAATGTTCCGTGGTTTACGACAGGCGAGTAGGAGGCTTTTATTTCTCCGCCCGAAATGTTCAGTGTGCCGTTGTTCCAAATGCAGTAGTTGTCATAGGTAGTGGTAAGGCTTCCGCCATTTATGTCTGTCAAGCCGCCGTCACGGTTATATAGTGCGTATCCACTGCCATTGATTGTGCCGCCGCTGATTTTGAGATTAGCGTTTTCATAGTTCTGGATTGCATAAGAGCTATCGCTGTCTATATTTCCGTTTGATATTTCAAAGGCGCCGTAATTGCGAATGGTAGACTTGTCTTTGTTGCCTGAACTTATTGTGCCGCCGCCTATCTGCACATGGCAGTCCTCGGAATTATATATTGCCGTTCCGGTGACAGAATTTATCGAGCCGCCGTTTACCTTCAAAGCTCCCTTCCAGCAATATACACCGTCGGAATTTTCGCTTATAACCTGGCCTCCGCTTATGGTAGCAGAGGCGCCGTCGCCTTTTATCGCAAGAGCATCATAATAATCGTCGTTTTGGATTATTTTTCCGCCGTAAATTGAAACCGTACTTCCTTTTCCCAACGCAAATATGGTGTAATACCCGTTAGAGCGCATTTCTCCACCATAAATGGAAAGGGAATTGGCGATGGAAGAATGCTGGCAGGATTCTTCCTCAAAGTTCCAGCAACCGCAATCGGTAACATGAGATACATATACGCAGGCGTTATTGTCTGACGATATGACGCCGCCGTAAATATTGACCGAGCCTCCTCTTGTTATAGTACCCGTGGAACTTTCAATATCTATTCCGGAGCCTTCTGCGCCGCCGTCTATGGTTCCTCCGTATATATTGAGGGTGGAATCGTCAATAACGTTGATACAGGCATATCCGCTGGTTTCGGATATGTTTTCTATCCTGCCTTTTCCGGTACAGTCGCAGATATTCAGCTCTGCTGTCTGCCCGTCAATATTGTTTATGTCAATAATCTGACCATATTCCTTTTTTATGGAGTGTCCGTTAAGGCAAATATTTGTTACTCCCTTTTCAACAAAAATTCTCTGGTTTTCACCCAGCACTATATCCTTTGTCAGATAGTAGTTTTTGCCTCGTAAAATAGCTCCTCCGTCGCTGGGGTATGGCTCAAACTCAATATCTCCGTGAGTACAGCCCTCATGGGCCAGGCCGCCGCAAACCTTGTGGGAATGAACTCCCTCAGCCGCCGCAGTCATATTAGGCACGTAGAACAGGACTGCCGGGGTAATTATCATCACAAGCGCAATTACCAGAGAAGTGATTTTCTTAAATAGTTTATTCATACAATTCATCCTTTCTTTTTAGCTCTCTGCCCTGCCGTATGTGGAACGGATTTTATTTGTATATAAGTAAAGACCAAAAGGGCAGCCGTTAATAATTCTATTATATATATTTTTTAGGGGGGGGGTGCGCTGATTTTGCTTTAAATTACGTTATTTTTGCATGATTAATTAAACAAGATGAGAAAATCGTTATTCGTTTAAAAAATAGAAATGATATATTTGAATGGGGAAAGAAAAAATATTAAAGCCTGCAGAAATAATGTTAAATCACCGTTTCTGCAGGCTTAAGTATTTGTTTATGTTAATATGTTCAATCCTGTGGGATTATTGTGCGGCAGGCGCGCCTACAGGACATGTAGCCTCGCATGAACCGCAGTCTATACATGTATCAGCATCAATTACATACTTTCCGTCTCCCTCTGATATAGCTGACACAGGACAAGCCTCTGCGCATGCTCCGCACATAATACATTCGTCTGAAATCTGGTATGCCATATAATTCCTCCATTCCGAAACCCCTTGGCTTCAAATAAAAAAGTTTTTATGTTTTCTGATTTACAAAAAGTAAATGATAATTGTTTTCAATTACTTAAACCAGTACATTTATAATAATACAAATAGTATTATTTTGCAATAGGAAAAATTATGTTTTAATTTCTGGTTTTAATTTCCGGCGATGTGGCTAAAAATGCAAAAATAACGTAATTTAAAGCAAAGTTAGCACAAAAATAAAAAATGTAAATGGTATAATAAAATTGTTGTCGACTACCCCCTTGGCCATTATATAAACAATAATAAAAGGCTGAAAATTTTGGAAAGAAGCACAGGATAAATTCTGCAGACATCTGGAATGTGTCACTATGGCAGGAATTATGCTATCATTAAGTAATAAAGCCAGCTAAAACAACGCTTGCAATAATGCCTGCCAGACTGGCTGTAAGACCTCCCGCAAGAGTCCACCGTGTTTTTGTAATTTTTACAGCCATAAAATAAACGCTCATACAATATAAGACCGTTTCCGTACAGCTCATCATAATGGAGGCGGCCATGCCTAAAAAGGAATCCGTACCGTTTTCCTTGAAAATGTCAAATACAAGCCCGTTAGCGGCAGATGCGGAAAACAGCTTTATTAAAGCTACAGGTATAAGCTCTGCGGGAAAGCCTATATGCGCCGTTATGCCGGACAGCTTATCACATAAAAAATCAAGAAGACCGGATGTGCGAAGCACGCCTACGCCCACAATAAGCCCTATAAGAGTAGGGGTAAGATTTGCAACGGTTTTTATACCGTCCCATGCGCCTCTTATGAAAACGTCGAAAATATTTATTTTCATAAGAAGACCAAATCCAATTATATAAATTACCATTATGGGTATAATAGAGGTTGACAAAAATGTGATAAATTCCATTGACCTTACACCAATTTAAACTTATAATAAATTATATTTATAATTATATTATTAGGTAAAGGATGTTTTTATTCAAGGGATTTTAGAAAGGGAAGGTAAAATTAATGAAAATTGTACTTTTTTCAACGAAGCCATATGATAAAATCTGGTTTGAGCCTCTTTCAGGACAATACGGTATGGAGGTAAAGTTCTTAGAGCCAAAGCTGGACGAGGATACGGTTTTTATGGCAAAAGGAAGCGAGCTTGTATGCGCCTTTGTAAACGATATACTTAACGATAAGGTAATTGCAGAATTAAAAAGACTTGAAATAAAGGGCATACTAATGAGATGCGCAGGCTATAATAATGTTGACCTTAATGCAGCTTTTGAGTACGGAATTCCGGTAATGCGTGTGCCGGGATATTCTCCTGAGGCAGTGGCAGAATTTGCAATGGGACTCTGCCTTACCGTAAACAGGTATATACACAAGGCATATGCCAGAACAAGAGACTTTAATATGAATATAAACGGTCTTATGGGAAGGGATTTATGCAATAAGACAGCGGGCATAATCGGAACGGGACGTATAGGACAGGCAATGATACGTATATGTAAGGGCTTTGGAATGAGGGTTATGGCGTATGACGTATATCCTAATAAAAATCTTGACGTAGAGTATGTTGACCTTGATACATTATTTTCAAAGTCAGATGTAATATCCCTTCATTGTCCTCTTACACAGGAAACCCACTACATTATAGATGAGCATGCCCTTTCCCTTATGCCGAAGGGCGTATATATTATTAATACATCAAGAGGGCCGTTAATTAAAACCTCGGCGTTAATTCAGGAGCTTAAGGTGCCGGGCAGAATCGGCGGCGTAGGTCTTGATGTGTATGAGGAGGAGGGAGATTTATTCTACGAGGACCACTCCAATGAAATCATGGAGGATGAGCAGCTTGCGAGGCTTGCATCTTTTCCAAACGTTATTATTACCTCACATCAGGGCTATTTTACAAGAGAGGCTATGCAGGCTATAGCGATAGAGACAATGGAAAATGCATATGCCATAGAGCATGGAACGGAGCTTGTAAATCAGGTAAAATAAATTATGAGATATCCTAAATATATTAAACAAAACGATACAATAGGCTTTGTTTCACCTTCCTTTGGCTGTGGAACAGAGCCGTACATATCTGCTTTTGAGAACGCAAGGCGCAAGCTTAGGCAACGGGGATACAGGGATGATACAGGTTATAACTGCCGTAAAACCGACGGCATAGGGCGAAGTACAAATGCCAAAGACTGCGCAGGGGAATTTATGGATTATTATAAATCAGATAAAAATCAGGCTCTTATATCCTGCGGCGGCGGGGAGCTGATGTGCGAAATACTTGATTTTATTGATTTTGATAAGCTAAAAGCCTTAGAGCCAAAATGGTTTATGGGTTATTCCGACAATACCCATATGACTTTTTTGCTGACTACCATATGCGATACGGCAGCAGTTTACGGGCCGTGCGCTCCGGCGTTTGGCATGGAGCCATGGCATAAAGCCTTAGAGGATGCCATAGGCATACTTGAGGGAAAGGTAAATACTGTAAAAAATTATGACGGCTGGGAGGCCGTTTCCCTTAAAAATGAAGAAAATCCACTAAAGCCCTACAACATAACAGAGCCCTTTAAACTGAAAAAATTTATTAACAGTTCGATGGACTTTAGTTCAATGAACTTTAGTTCAATGAACTTTAGTTCATTAGGTACAGACGAAGCGTTATCCTTTTCAGGCCGTTTATTAGGGGGCTGTCTTGACTGTCTTGTCAACATTTCAGGGACAAAATTTGATAATGTAAAAATCTTTACAGAAAAATATAAGGAAGACGGCATAATATGGTTTTTGGAAAGCTGCGATTTGAATGTAATGTCTATAAGAAGGGCAATGTGGCAGCTTGATGCAAGCGGTTGGTTTAAATATGCAAAGGGCTTTATTATCGGACGGCCTTACTGTATGAGGGAGGATGTGAAAAACGGCGCCTCCATGATGGGCTTGGACCAGTATAGCGCAGTCTTAGAAATTGTAAAAAAGTATGATGTACCTGTTATAATGGACGCAGACATAGGACATTTGCCGCCAATGATGCCTCTTGTTTTGGGGAGCATGGCGGATGTGCAGGCAGAAGAAAACAGTCTTACAATAAAAATGAATATGAAATAATAAATTGTTAAGAACTTTAGTTCTTTGTGAAGACGGCAATTGCAAATTCGGCAGAGCCGAATTTGTGGCTTGCATAGTGAATTTCCTATCATATAAAAATGTAAAATTAATAATATACTAAAAAGATACAGAGAGGAGCCCATATCGGATATGGATTTTGAAAAGGAAAAAAGAGTAAACAGATTTGTATTAATCATTGTCACGGTGATTGATATGTTTTTATTTTTCGGCTACATCGGAGATTACATACAGGGGAATATAGGATTAGTATTTATGTTGTCAGTTGAGGCGGCGGTAGTTTTATCCTTAATAGCCTGTTACGGGGTTTACTTTAAGAAGAAGGACAGTACGGCCTTTAAGCATGTTTCCATGATTGGCTATGTGATAGTTTATGGACTTGCAGTGTTTGGGGCGAAAAACGATTTAGTATTTATGATGGTCTTTCCTCTGACAGTCATATATATTTTGTATTATGATTATAAGGTGGTGCTGAGAATAGCCGTTATATTCGGAGCAATTAATGTTGCGGATGTTATTTTGATGATAGCGGTGCTTAAGCATATGCATTCAGGAATTCCAATTAACAGCACGTCCATTTTGCTTCAAGGGGCGTCTGTTGTGGTATATATGATTGTGCTCTGCGGAACAACAAGAATCTCCAACGACAATAATGCAAGGAGACTTGCAAGCATTAAGGAGGAGCAGGAAAAGAGCGCAAGGCTTTTAGACGAGGTGCTTAAGGTAGCTGTAGCGGTAAAGCAGAATTCTGCCGAGGCGGAGACACATATCAGGGAGCTTAGCGAGCATGTGGCATCTACAGCAGCGGAGCTTAATGAAATTGCGGAAGGAAACAATAATAACGCAAGCAGCATTGAAAAACAGACAGTCATGACTGAAAATATACAGAATATGATTTTTGACACAAAGCGTATGTCAGATGAAATGGTTAATCTGGCAGAGGAGTCTGAGAAGGCTGTTAAGGATGGACAAAAAGCTGTAGACAGCCTTAAGCAGCAGGCGGATAAAACAAGCGAGGCAAATGAACAGGTAGTTTTTTCTGTTACACAGCTTATATCAAATGCAAAGGCGGTAGAGGAGATAACAGAAAAGATTTTTGCAATTTCAAGCCAGACTAATATGCTCGCATTAAATGCTTCAATCGAAAGCGCCAGAGCAGGAGAGGCAGGAAGAGGCTTTGCGGTGGTGGCAGAGGAGATACGGGGACTTGCAGAGGAGACAAGAAAGCTGACAGAGGGTATCCAGGGCGTTGTGACAGAGCTGCAGAAGAATGCAGATACGGCTAAAAACACCGTGGATAATGTTATTGAAACATCTAAAGCCGAGCATGAACTTATATCGTCTGCCAATTCAAAGTTTGGAGAAATCGGCAGCAGTATAGGAGGACTTCATACAAATGTGCAGATGATTTATAAAAAGATAGAAGAAATATTAGAATCTAATCACGCTATTGTGGACAGTATAAATCATATCTCCGCAGTCAGCCAGGAGGTAACGGCAAGCACCCAGCAGGCAGTGGAGCTTGGAACGGATACAAGCAACAAGGCGGAGCAGGCGCGGGAGCTTATGGAGGAGCTGTTAAAGACAGTGGAGGCAATTAATAAGTATGTGCCGTAAAAGTATGGCGGATTTACAATACATATAGAGACGGTTATAATGTTAAAATAAAGGAAAGCCCATATACTTATCGAAGGAAATAAGTATATGGGCTTTCCTTTTTATAAATATATTTTTCTAGCATACCCCTAAGCTTTTCAGCAAAAATATCCACAAGGTAAGCGTGACTGCAGAAAGCAGTGTAGACATAACCACAATACTGCTTGTAAGCACCGTATCATTATTCATTGCCTTAGCCATAATATAGCAGCTTGCAGTGGCAGGAGCTCCCAGCATAATAAGAATGGAAATCAGCTTTTCACCCTCAAAGCCAAGTCCTATGGCAGCAGGTAAAAATATGGCAGGCTGGATAACAAGCTTTATAAGACAGCCTGCAAGAGTAATCCGTATCTTAGCTATAGCCTTTCTTCCCTCGAAGCCGGCGCCAATCACAAGGAGAGCTAAAGGAGTTGCAAGCTTAGCGACGCTTTCCAAGGTTTTATCTATTATTACAGGAAAATCTATTTCCAGAAGCGAAACGGCAATGCCGGCAATTATGCTTAAAATAATAGGATTTTTGCATATATTAATTAAAGCCTTCTTTATATTTTTTCCGTCATTATTTTTTCCCTCAAATGTAAGAACTATAACGGAACAGATATTATAAACAGGAACGGCTCCAATAATCATCAGAGGAGCCATGCTTGCAGTTCCATACATATTTTGTATAAAGGCAACGCCTAAAACAGCCGCGCTTCCCCTAAAGGAGCCCTGTACAAAGGCGCCGGTTTCAGTTTTATCCTTTACAAAAATTTTTGCAAGGCCCCAGATTGAAATAAAGCATATAGTAGTAACAATAGCGCAGTAAAGAACGTATTTTGTGTCAAAGCACTCCTTTATGTTTGTGGAAGAAATATCTATAAAAAGTAAAGCGGGAAGAGTAAGTTTATAGTTTATATCGTTAGATACAGAACAGAAATTATCATTAACCTTTCCCCGGATTTTTAGTATATATCCAAGCACTATTACCAAAAATATAGGTAAGGTAGCGTTTATGCTGAAAATAAAGTTATTCATATTTCCTCCTGAAAGTATGGGATAAGCGCCGGAAGGGTTAAAACTCTTGACAAAAAATTAAAGCTTTGGGCGCTTTTTTAATAATATCTCTTTTTTATGGAAATGTCAAAATTTTTAATATGATAAGGAATAATTTACTTGACATATTTGCAAAATAGTAATACTATATTACATAGTTTAAATAACTACATTACGAAATAATCCTAACCATATGAGAGGGTGAAGAACTGCAGGTATACAAATTGAAGCTTTATAAACAATGTGGTTATTAACAAATATTTAACAGAAAAGAGGGGTATTATGGATACGTCAAAGAGAGTTTGCTGTTATACAGAGGAAGAAAAGAATAAGAGAATACCGCTTCCGGATTATACCTTGGGGGAGGAGCTGATAAACGCTATCTCCCATGGCATAGGCGCAGGTCTTTCCATAGCGGCCCTTGTGCTTTGCGTGGTAAAGGCGGCAGGAAATGGAAGCCCAATGGCAGTTGTAAGCGCAGCGCTTTATGGAAGTATGCTGTTTATACTTTATATGATGTCTACTATGTATCATGCCCTTAAAAGAAACAACGCAAAGCGGGTATTCAGGGTATTTGACCACTGCACTATTTTTCTTTTAATAGCGGGAACATATATACCGGTTGTCCTTGTAAGCATAGGCGGAGTCTTGGGCTGGGTATATTTCGGAGTTATAGTGGCAGCGTCGGTGGTAGGAATAGTTTTTAATGCCATTGATGTGGAGAAATATCAGAAAATTTCCCTGTTTTGTTATATTTTTATGGGCTGGGTAATAGTGTTTGGCTTTAAGTCCCTTTTAAGAAGCATGGACAAAAATGGAATAATCCTCCTTGTTGCAGGAGGACTTGTTTATACTCTTGGCGCGGTGCTGTACAGCATAGGAGATAACAGAAGATATTTTCATTCTATTTGGCATTTCTTTGTGATGGGTGGAAGTATTCTTCATTTCTTTACAATATATTTATATGTATTATAATTTTACGGCTCTGTCTGCAATCAGCTTATTTATTGGATTGCCGGCAGAGCTGAATTTTTCTTCATATTCAGTCATTACATTGCCAATGTTCATTTCTTCATCATTATGTAAGTCTCTGGTGACTGCCGTTAAATTCCAGCCGGCTTCGGGTATCTGTTCTAAAGAAAATTCAAACAGGTCGTTGTTATCAGTTTTAAACTCAACCTTTCCTTCAGGAATCAAAATTTTATCATATCTTTCAAAAAAATTCTTAGAGGTAAGACGTCTCTTAGCATGTCTGTCCTTTGGCCATGGGTCGGAAAAATTAAGATAAATTTTAGATATCTCATTCCTTTCAAACACATCGCATATATCCTCAGCATCCATCCTTATAAAATAAAGGTTTGTAAGCTTAAGGCCATCCATTTTTTCCAGGGCGCGGTAAAGTACGCTTGAATATTTTTCTATGCCTATGTAATTTATGTCAGGATTAAGCATTGAAAGAGCAGTGATAAACCTTCCCTTTCCCATGCCTACCTCAATGTGTATAGGGTTGCTGTTTCCAAAAAACAGCTTCCATTTACCCTTCATATCTTCCGGATTATTAATTACATATTCATTTATTTCAATAGCCTCTCTGGAGCCTTTTATATTTCTTAATCTCATACTATTATCCCTTCGTTGCCGTTATACAGCGCAAGTCATGGCTGTTTGCATTAACTAAAATATTATAGCATAGGGGTACAAATAAAAAAAGTAAAAATTCTCTTTATTTTTCATAAAAAAAGTAGTAACATTAGAAACATAGCTAAAGATATAAATCAAAGGAGGTGTATGGTCAGGATGGAAAGAAGCAGGGTAAATCAGGTTATCGCTTCATTATCCAAAATTGAAAAATCCGCTGAAGGCATAAAAAATGATACGGAACAGAAGAAATCCGCATATGCTAAGGAGATTGAGGATAAAATTAAAATATTTGACGAGGAGCTTGAAATAAAACATCAGAAAAGCATGGAAGAGCTTAAGGAAAGGCTTGAAAATGAAAAAAAGGAAGCCATGCAGAAGATGAGGGCAGATATGGCGGTAGAGGTAGGCAGGCTTGACGAGGTATATGAGAAGCATCATACGGAGCTTGCAAAAAAAATATTCGGGCAGATGTTAAGGGAGTGAGGTTTACTATATGGGCAGTTTGAAAAAATATAGCGGACTTACCACAAAGGTAAAGGCTATGAGGAGCAGACTTCTTTCAGCATCGGAATATGAGCTTATTATGGAGTGCAGTACAGTGTCAGAGGTTGCGCAGATTTTAAAGGAGCGGGATGATTACAGATATATACTGGAGGATACCGACAGCGCAGATATTCATAGGGAAACTCTGGAGTATGCCATTAAATATTCCGGGTACAGGGATTTTACAAAGCTGTATAAGTTCTCTAATCTTTCACAGAGAAAATATCTTAAGCTGTTTTTTTTAAGCTATGAGACAGAGCTTATAAAAAAATCCCTGCGAAATACCTCGGCGGAATATATGACGCAAAATGAGAGGAGCTATATTGAGGGATTTATAAATAAGTATTCAAAGGTTCCTTTTGGCAGACTTGGCGAAGCGTCCTCCATTGAGGAAAAGATAAGGCTTTTAGAGGGAACTATATATTACGAGCCTTTGAAGATGACGATGGATGCGGGAAAGGCAGAGCTTTACGACCTTGAGCTTGCTCTTGATATGTTTTATTTTAAATATATATGGAAGAAAAGAAGAGTAAGCTTTAGTAATGAGGAGCTTAAAAGCTTTACGGATACTGTGGGGACAGAGGTGGATATGCTTAACCTTACATGGATATACAGGGCGAAAACCTTCTATGGAATGACTCAAAGCGAGGTGGCAGCCATGATAATACCTATATACCATAGAATAAAAAAACCGCAGATGCTCAGGCTTATAGAGACTGCCGACATACATGAGCTTATAGGAGAAATCGGAAGGACGCCCTACGGCAGGCATTTTACGCCTGATACCTTTAAAAAAATGGAGTTAGACAGGCAGATAAGAAAGCTTACCGGAAAGGTCTATGAGAAATATTACAGGCTGGAGCCGTATTCAATGGCGGTTATGAGCGGATATCTCCATGACAAGAGCAAGGAAATAAGCAGGCTTATAAGTATAGTGGAATGTATAAGATATGGATATTCAAAGGAAGAGACAGCGAAGGCTGTGCGATAGATTGACAGGAGGTGTGACGATTGATTGAAAAAATGAATTTTGTCAACATAGCAGGACCGAGAGAAAATATAGATGATATCGTGGAAAAATACCTTTCAAAATATGAGATTCATCTTGAGTATGCTCCGTCTGAGTTAAAATCCGTAAATACTCTGTATCCCTACACAGATGCAAATCCCTACAAGGAGTATGCGTCATGTGCCGAGGAGCTTGCAGACGCAATGGGACGTGAGGAAAAGGAAAGCGTTACCATGGGCATAGACGAGAGCGTGGCTTTTATAAGGAAGCTTTATAAAAGCTATAAGGAAATAGAGGAAAATATCAGAAAATATGAGACAGAGCTTTTAGAGCTTAGGGATAAGCTTGTAAAGGTAGAGCCTTTTTCAAATGTCAATTACGACATAGACGAGATACTTGATTTTAAAAACATATGCTTCAGATTTGGACGCATACCAAAGGACAATTTCGTAAAGTTTACGGATTATGTAAACGAGGATATAAAATCAGTTTTTGTAAAGGCAATGGAAAATGAAAAGTATGTATACGGAATATATTTTGCCGCCCTCAGGGACAAGGAAAGCGTAGACGCCGCATATACATCACTTCATTTTGAAAGAACCTTTATAGCCAGCGACGTCCACGGTACGCCGGACGAGGCTATAAGCGATTATAAGGTAAGAATAAGCGAGCTTGAGAAGGCGCTGGACGGAGAAAACCTGCTTCTTAAGAAGGAGCTTGATAAAAACAGGGAGAAATTTTACGAAGCCTATGCGTCTCTTAACAGAAGCATAAGAAACTTTGATATAAGAAAATATGCGGCGTGTACAAAGGAGGATGGGCTTGCATATTTTATTATCTGCGGTTGGATGGCGGCAGGCGACGCCCTGAAAATGAGCAGGGAAATAGAAAAAAATGAAAAGGATACTATGTGCATAGTTGACGGAAAAAATGAATCTACAGAAAGCACGCCGCCGACAAAGCTTAAAAATCCAAAGCTGGTAAAGCCTTTTGAAATGTTTATAAAAATGTATGGCATGCCGGCATATAACGAGATAGACCCTACCATATTTGTGGCAATTACCTATGCGTTTATATTTGGAGCTATGTTTGGCGATGTGGGACAGGGCTTGTGTCTTTTAATAGGAGGCTTTGTCCTGTATAAGGTTAAGCATATGGATTTGGCGGCAATTATAGCATCCGCAGGCTTCTTTTCAACTATATTCGGATTTTTGTATGGAAGCTTATTTGGCTTTGAGGATATTCTTCATCATCTGTGGCTGAGTCCGTCAAAGGCAATGAGCAATCTTCCCTTTGTGGGAAGGTTAAATACGGTCTTTGTTGTTGCGGTTGCGTTCGGCATGGGTATCATTGTAATAGCCATGATAATGCATATTATAAATGCCTTCAGGGCAAGGGATACCGAGGGAAAATGGTTTGATGCCAACGGTGTGGCAGGACTTGTATTTTATGCTGCAATAGTAATGACGGTGGTATTGTTTATGACGGGAAATACCCTTCCTGCCGGGGCAGTACTCATAGTTATGTTTGTAGTTCCCCTTATACTTATAGCCTTAAAGGAGCCTATAACCCATAAGCTTCAAAAGAAAAAGGCCATAGACGGAGGTGTGGGAATGTTTGCGACACAGACATTTTTTGAAATGTTTGAGGTTTTGCTAAGCTATTTTTCTAACACACTGTCCTTTATCAGAGTGGGAGCCTTTGCGGTGAGCCACGCCGCCATGATGGAGGTAGTTCTTATGCTTGCGGGAGCGGAGAATGGCAGTACAGGCAATATTATAGTTATTATTATAGGAAACATTATAGTCTGCGGACTGGAGGGTCTTATAGTGGGTATTCAGGTGCTTCGTCTTGAGTACTATGAGATATTCAGCAGGTTTTATAAGGGAACAGGCAGAGAGTTTAAGCCATATGGAAAAACTGCCGAAGGGCAGCGGCAATCTTAGCCTGCCGGCAGGACGCCGCTTTAGGGCGCCGGTTATTTTTGTTTGGGCAGCAGTGCAGACCGGGTATGCGGATGCATGAGTGTTAATATATATTTATTTTTTAGGAGGATAAAAAAATGACATTTACAGTTGGAATTATATTTTTAGCAGCACTTATTCTTAGCTTTGCAGTTCCGTTTGGAGCTTACGCTATGGGAGAGAAATCTAAGGGACGTTACAAAAAGGCGCTTTTTGTAAATATTGCCACATATGCGGCAATCGTAATTATAGGAGTTATATTTGCCTTTGCATCTACTGCTACTGCAGCAGAGGTTAGCAATACAGGCTCAGGTCTTGCGACAGGTCTTGGATATATAGGCGCGGCCCTTGCTGTTGGTCTTTCAGGCATAGGCGGAGGTATTGCCGTTTCAAGCGCAGCCAGCGCGGCTCTTGGGGCTATCAGTGAGGACGGAAGCATATTTGGTAAGTCTCTTATATTCCTTGGACTGGCAGAGGGTGTTGCTCTCTATGGATTGATTATTTCATTTATGATATTAGGAAATCTTTAAGAGAGGCGCCGGTATGAAGAGCTATTTGATAAGCGATAATGTGGATACCGCCACAGGCATGAGGCTGGCCGGAATTGAGGGCGAGGTTGTTCATGAGAGAGACGAGCTTACCGACGCCATAAACAGGGCCGCTAAGGATAAGGATACAGGTATTATTTTTATTACGGAGCTCCTTACGCAAAAATATCCTGATGTGGTTGGAAACGCAAAGGAAAATTTAAAAAATACCCTTATTCTTGAAATTCCTGACAGGCATGGAAGCACAAGAAGGGCAGATTTTATTACCGCGTATATTAATGAGGCTATAGGCGTTAAGCTTTAATGAATTTAGGATAGAAAGGCGAGGTGACCGTTTTGACTACTGAGGAAAAATTGCACCATTTTAACAGTATTATACTGGAGAGTACAGAAGCTGAATGTAATGAGGCATTTGAGGAATATAAGCAAAGTATGGACAAATACTTTGAGGCTCATAAGAAGGAGCGGGCAGAAAAGCATAAGCTTGAGGAAAAGGTTGAGGCTGACAATATAAAGAGAACGGCAAGTAAGGAATATACCACAGAGCAGCTTCACATAAGGAGAAAGATAAACCATAAGCAGGAGGAGCTTAAAAACAAGCTGCTTGCCGAGGTTGAGACCCTTATGGAATCCTATTTTACAACGGAGGATTATAAAAAGCTTCTTATAAAGCAGATAAACGAGGCAGTGGCAGTGGCAAGAGGCGAGGAAATACACATATTTTTGGACGCCAAGGACGAACGCCTGAAGGAGGAGCTTGAGGCGGCCTGCAATGTTCAGCTTATAGCGGACGGACGGACCTTTTATGGAGGGATAAGAGCAGAAATTCCAAAGAAAAATATACTTATAGATAATTCCTTTGAGTCGAAGCTTGACAACTGGAAGGAAACGTATCTGATAGAGCCTGGCATGTAGCTTATACACAGGCGTAAATTGGAAATCAGAAAGGAAAGACAGTATGAAAAGTGGAATTATATATGGTGTAAACGGACCAATCGTATATATAAAGGGCAGAACAGAATTTCTTATGGGTGAGATGGTGTATGTAGGAAGGGAAAGGCTTGTAGGCGAGGTTATAACTCTTACGGCAGATATGACTACCATACAGGTATACGAGGAGACAAGCGGTCTTAAGCCGGGAGATATGGTAGAGGGAACTGACAGGGCTATATTTGTCACGTTGGCGCCGGGAATACTTAACAATATATTTGACGGTATAGAAAGACCCTTAAGCCAGATAGCAGAGCAGTCGGGAATATATATATCAAGGGGTATCAGCGTAGATTCCCTTGATACGGAAAAGAAATGGGATGTAAAGGTAACGGTAGAGGAAGGGCAGACTGTATTTCCGGGAACTGTTATAGCCGAGGTACAGGAGACAAAGGCCATAGTACATAAGTCTATGGTTCCGCCAAATACAGAGGGCGTTGTGGTAAAGGCTGCCGCAGACGGACAGTATACCATAAACGATACCATTGCGGTGATAAAGCTATACGACGGAACGGAGCTTAACCTTACACTGACGCAAAAGTGGCCTATAAGAGTGCCAAGACCTACAGCAAAAAGGTTTCCGTCATCAAAGCCCCTTGTTACGGGACAGCGTATACTTGACACCTTATTCCCTATAGCAAAGGGAGGAACTGCGGCAGTGCCGGGAGGCTTCGGCACAGGAAAGACAATGACACAGCACCAGATAGCAAAGTGGTCTGATGCGGATATTATCGTCTATATAGGCTGTGGTGAGCGTGGAAATGAAATGACGCAGGTTTTGGAGGATTTTTCAAAGCTTGTTGACCCAAAGTCGGGAAATCCTCTTATGGACAGGACAGTCCTTATAGCAAATACCTCTAACATGCCTGTTGCCGCCAGGGAGGCAAGCATATATACAGGTATAACACTGGCAGAGTATTACAGGGATATGGGATATCACGTTGCCATTATGGCGGATTCTACCTCCCGCTGGGCGGAGGCCTTAAGAGAGCTTTCAGGACGTCTGGAGGAAATGCCGGCGGAGGAGGGCTTCCCTGCATATCTTGCAAGTAAGCTGTCAGCCTTTTATGAAAGGGCAGGCTTTTTTAGAAATCTCAATAATTCGGAAGGCTCAGTGTCTATCATAGGCGCCGTATCCCCTCAGGGCGGTGATTTTTCAGAGCCGGTAACACAGAACACAAAGCGTTTTGTAAGATGCTTCTGGGGACTTGACAAATCATTGGCTTATGCAAGGCATTTTCCGGCCATACACTGGCTTACAAGCTACTCGGAATACTTGTCAGACTTAGCTCCGTGGTATAATGAAAACGTAGGAGCGGATTTTGTATCCTGCAGAAACAACATACTTACAATTCTTAATCAGGAAAGCAGCCTTATAGAGATAGTAAAGCTTATAGGAAGCGACGTGCTTCCTGACGACCAGAAGCTTACATTGGAGATAGCAAGGGTTATAAGGCTGGGATTTTTGCAGCAGAATGCATTTCATAAGGACGATACGTGCGTATCTCTTGAAAAGCAGCTTAAAATGATGCAGACAATTTTGTATCTGAATACTAAGAGCAAGGCCCTTGTAGCAATGGGCATGCCTGTGTCGGTTTTAAAGCAGGACAATATATTTGAGCGTGTCATTGCAATAAAGTATGATGTGCCTAATGACAGACTGGATTTATTTGACGAATATATGAAGGATATAGATAAGTTTTTCGACAGAATTATAGAGCTGAACGGATAGGAGGTAAAAGCAGATGTCAATAGCATATTTAGGATTGAGTCAGATAAACGGGCCTCTTATAGCCTTGGAGGGCGTTCAGGACGCTATGTATGATGAGATAGTTGAGCTGACTGTAGAGGGTATAAACGGAAAAGAGAGAAAAATAGGACGTATAATTGAAATATATGAGGACAAGGCTATTATACAGGTATTTGAGGGAACTGAAAACATGTCCTTAAACAACACACACACAAGATTAACGGGTCATCCTCTGGAGATAGCGCTGTCGGAGGATATGCTTGGACGTACCTTCAACGGCATAGGCCAGCCTATAGATAATATGGGCCCTGTGGTATCTGATATAAAGAGGGATGTAAACGGGCAGCCGTTAAATCCTGTTACAAGAGAATATCCAAGAAACTATATAAGGACAGGTATATCAGCCATAGACGGACTGACTACTCTTATAAGAGGCCAGAAGCTGCCTATATTCTCAGGAAACGGACTTCCTCATAACCAGCTTGCAGCCCAGATAGTTAAGCAGGCGTCCTTGGGAGACGATACGGATGATGAGCTGGTAGTAGTGTTTGCGGCAATGGGCGTAAAGTATGACGTGGCGGAATTTTTCAGAAGCACCTTTGAGGAAAGCAGGGTTCTTGACCATGTTGTAATGTTTTTGAATCTGGCAAATGACCCTGTTGTAGAAAGGCTGATTACTCCTAAGGTAGCGCTGACCACAGCGGAATATCTGGCGTTTGAGTGCGGAAAGCAGGTGCTTGTTATACTTACGGATATGACCTCCTATGCGGAGGCCCTTAGGGAGGTTTCATCCTCAAAGGGTGAGATTCCAAGCAGAAAGGGCTATCCGGGATATTTGTATTCTGAATTTGCCACTATATACGAGAGAGCAGGAATAGTAAATAATTCTAAAGGCTCCGTTACACAGATACCTATTTTGTCTATGCCCAATGATGATATTACCCATCCTATACCTGACCTTACAGGATATATTACGGAGGGCCAGATAGTCCTTGACAGAAACCTTCACGGCCAGTCGGTTTATCCGCCGATAAACGTGCTTCCGTCTCTTTCGCGTCTTATGAAGGACGGTATCGGAGCAGGCTATACAAGAGAGGACCATCAGGATGTGGCAAACCAGCTTTTTTCCGCTTATGCCAAGGTGGGAGAGGCGAGAGCGCTGGCGTCGGTTATCGGCGAGGATGAGCTTTCACCTGCGGATAAGAAGTATCTGGAATTTGGAAGGGCGTTCGAGACTCAGTTTGTAGGTCAGGCGGAATACGAAAACAGGGATATAGAAACAACTCTTAACTTAGGCTGGAAGCTTTTGCATATACTTCCTAAGGAGGAGCTTGACAGGATAGATACGAAGATAATAGAGAAGTATTACGACACCTTAACATAAATAAAAGGAGGTGGAATGGATGGACCCTAATTCCTTTCCTACAAAGGGAAATCTTATGCTTGCAAAAAATTCATTGGCGTTGGCGAAACAGGGCTATGAGCTGATGGATAAAAAGAGAAATATACTTATAAAAGAGCTGATGGATTTAATAGAAAAAGCAGACAAGATACAAAACGACATTTTAAGGACATATGAGACAGCCTATATGGCGCTGCAGAAGGCAAACATAGATATCGGCATTAACAATGTAATGGGAGCGGCAGGAGCAGTGCCTGTAGAGGATGGCATAACCATAAAGACAAGAAGTATAATGGGAGTGGAGATACCCCTTATAAGGAGGAAGGAAAAGGAGATAAAGCCAACATATTCCTTCTATGGCTCCACGGAAAGCCTTGATACTGCAAGGGTAGCGTTTGAAAGAGTAAAAGAGCTTTCCCTTGAACTGACCGAGATTGAAAACTCTGCCTACAGGCTTGCCTATAACGTGAAAAAAACGCAAAAGCGGGCAAACGCCCTTCAAAATATTACCATACCAAAATATGAGGAGCTTACGAAATCAATTTCCAACGCATTGGAGGAAAAGGAGAGAGAAGAATTTACAAGGCTAAAGGTTATAAAGAGGAGAATGAATGAAGCGGGATAAAAAAGCAAGAATAATGATAATTGGGTTAGCGGTTATTATACTTCTGCAGTCAGTGAATGTATATGCTTCTGCCGGTAATTCATCGTCAGATATAACCATAACAACAGAAACTGACGTATTCACTAAGGAACCACAGAATGTAGAATGGCCAATGCCGGCGAAAGAGCCTTACGGAAAGTCGGCGATACTTATGGAGCCTGATACAGGCGCGATTCTGTATTCAAATAATCCTGATGAAAAGTTGTATCCTGCCAGCATTACAAAGATACTGACAGGACTTTTGGCAGTGGAAAATTTAAATTTGTCAGATACAATTACCATTACAAGGGAGATGACGGATTCTGTTCCAAGTGATGCGGCAAAGCAGGGAATATCGCCGGGAGAGGTTATTACGGTAAAGGATTGTATTTATTCCCTTATGCTTAGAAGCAACGCCGATATGGCGGTAGCGCTTGCGTATGCAGTAGCAGGCAGCGAGGAAGCTTTTGCAAAAATGATGACAGAGAGGGCAAAGAGCATAGGCGCTGAAAATACGAACTTTGTAAATTCAACGGGACTTCATGACGCCAATCATTTTACCACAGCAAGGGATATGGCTCTTATAACGAAGGAAGCTATATCAAATCCTACATTTTCGGCTATATGGGGAACTGAGGAATATACTATGTCAGCCACCAACATGGAAGAAAGCTTTACCATATGGAACCGTCATGATATGCTGGTAAGCGGAAGGGCAAACTACTATCAGTACGCCATAGGCGGAAAGACAGGATACACTGATGAGGCAGGAAGAACTCTTGTGACCTGCGCATCCAAGGATGGAATGAAGCTTATATCAGTAATAATGTTCAGTACAAACGAATTAGTTTTCAGCGATACAAAGGAGCTTTTAAATTATGGCTTTAACAGCTTTAAAAAGCTTACAATAAATGGAAACGACGGAAGGTTTGGACAAAATGCCGGTACCGGATTTTCTATAGTCAGCACTATATATGGCAAAAAAGGAACCCTTCTTACCATAGGAGCAGGCAGCGTAGTTATTCCAAAGGATGTGAATCTTTCACAGATGGGATACAGCCTTGATATGTCCATAGAGGATACCGGAAGGGGAGAAATGGCGCGCCTTACGTATTTAAACGGAGAAGAAGCCTTGGGAGAAGCAACAATTTATATGAGCGCCGTGCTAAGTGAGGATAAGACGGTAATAAGCAGCTTGGAAAAGAAAGAAGACAAAGCAGACAAGACGGATTTAAATACGGTTTTTTCCATTAATATATATTACATTGCAGGCGGTGTGGCAGCAATACTCGTTATAATTCTTGTTATACGAATAATGGTAAAGGTAACAAAGAGAAGGCGGATAGGAAGAAAATATTATACAAAATAAGCTCTGACTTAAATAAGCTTTAAATCAGACCTTAAGGGCGTGACGTTTTTCACGCCTTTTTTTTCGTATTTCCGCCTGACGCTCATAGATTTTAGAGGCTCCCTCCTCGTTTGTAAGCTTAAGGATACGGGTTGCAAAAAATAAACCGCCATCATGCTTTTTAATGCGGATTTTACCCTTCATAAACCCATGCTCAGGGCAATAGGAAAGACAGTAGTATACCCTTGAGTTGCAGGAAAACCAATGGATTTTTTTCTTTAGTTTTCGCCCGCATCTGTAGCATGGCGTAGACACCACGTTTTTGTCGGACATAACAAGAGTTTTGCTTTCAAAGCCCCTTGAAATATATTTTGAATATGAATTATATTTTTCGTTGTCATAAACAGCATAAATTTCATCTTTTTTCGTAGAAGGAAGCTGGTAGGTATCTATAGAGTAATATGTTTTAACCGTATTTATATTAAGCCTGTAAAAAATCTCCGCCGTATAACGTGCGTCATATATGGCCCGGTGAAATTCATCTGATACAGGGATGTTAAAGAAATTTACAACATAATCCAAGGAGCGGCGGATTTTGCCGTCCTCGTATATAAGGCTGAAAATTTTCTGCAAATCATAGTAATATACAGGGTATGACAAAAGAGGAATATTGTAGTAATGCATATTCCTTTGAAGCTCTGTAACATCTGATAATCCCCATGTGCAAAAAATAAAATCACTACCGCACCAGTTTAAAAAGTTTTTACAGACAGGGCTAAAGGGTTGTCCTGTCTGTAATTCCTCCATGGTAATGCTGGTAAGGGCGCCTGTTATATGGTGCATATGGCTGTATACATGAGGAGCGATTACCTGATGAAACTCGTCAATATATTCCCTGTTTTCATTTAATTTAACAGCGCCAATCTCTACGATTTCGAAGGGCAGCCCGTCTGCAGGCATGTCATTTAAGGTGCATTCTGACTGATTCCATTCCAGGTCTAATACAATATAATTCATAAAAAAATTCCTATCATAAAAAAATTATAAGCTTTCAAAAAGAGCGGCAATCTCCTCAGGAGTCAGAGCATCATTAGGCCCTTTTTCACTGACGGAATTAATCTCGGAAGCCTCCTCCGATGTATCGTTGTCCAAGGCAGCTTCTGCTTCGCTGTCCTTAGCTTCGGTCATGGATTTTTCTATTTCTTCAACATTTGTATCAACCAAAGCTGCTTCAAGGTCACTGACAGCCTCCATAGCCTCTATAGTCTGTGATACGTCGGCTACGGCAGCCTCTGCGCCGGCAATATCATTATTCATGGCATCCTCTGTGGTAAGCTCTGCTGTGTCATCATATTCCGGAAAGTCATACATAGGCGGCGGATTTATTTCATCCAGCTCCTCCAAAGTTATTTCGTCAATATTTATAGTGTCCTCCATATTATCAAAGTCCTCTGCCACAGGAAGCTCCACAGGAATAGTCTCAGGTATTTCCACGGGAGCATAAGGCTCGATGTCAGGCGGGGTAAGAGGCTCGTGCTCAGGAGTTTCAGGCGTGATAATGGGATTAGGGGTTACGAGCGGCTCAGGCTCGATAACAGGATTAGGGGTTACAAGCGGTTCAGGCTCGATGACAGGGTTAGGGGTCACGAACGGCTCAGGCGTGGTAACGGGGTTAGGCGTAATAAGGGGTTCAGGCGCGGTAACGGGCTCATGCGTAATGGTTGTCTCAGCTTCCGATAAATCAGCAGACTGACCGTTTAAAACGCTCTGAACATTTTTAATAAGGTTTTCATTAGCCTTCACAAGCTGATTTACCGTAATGGCGTTCTGTACCTCCCTTGCGAGCTTTGCATTGGATTCGCTCAGCTCGTTAATAAGTCCTGTTATATCCATAGGACTGTCTGCGGAGGCTTTTGTTTCAAGCTGCTTCTGGGTAATGTTTTCCACCATTCTGTCCATAAGAACATTAACGGCTTTAAGGCCTTGAATCTGCATATTTTCAGCCTCAGCCGCATTTTTTTTAGTGGCAAGATAAATAGCCTTTTGAGCCTTTATCATAGTTTCGTTTTGTTCTCTTTTTAGCTCCTCTGATTCGTTTCTCATTTTTATAACGCCGTCAAAGCTTAGGTATCCGGTGATAAGTACCACCAGTCCTATTCCTATAAGCATAAAATAATCGTAGGGATGAATATTTATCCAATACAGCTCAAAAAATACTGCTGTGATAAACGTTAATATAAAATATACCAAGGGTGAGTTTTTCTTTGTATTTTTTTCCACAATAATACCTCCAATAAGTGTGTATATGTTTATTATAATCTATTTTAAAAAATCATTCCACAATAAATTGAAAAATATTAAAACTTTCCTGATTATATAAAAAAATGAAATTATGTGTAGATAGATTTTATAAAATGAATTATAATATACTTATTATATATAATGCTGTTCACATAAAATCCAAAAACAGGAGGAAGGCAGAAATGCATAGTTTCCTAAGGGCAATAGGCTTTAGTGAGTATAATACAAAGGCAGGAATAGTAGAGCTTTTAAATAAAGTAGCAGAAAACCCTGATAATCAGACAGCGCTTGTTTCAAGTGAGCCGGAAACACATGTGGAGCTGACACATTATTTTGGCAAAAATATAGGCATTACATGGCATGGAACAATATATGAGGGTGAGCCGGACTACGATTATTATTTTCCTTTTTATTTTGGAAGACATACATATCTGAGGGAGGGCTTTTCCATTGAAAAGAAGGCGTCAGGTAATTCTTATATTGGAGTTATCGAGGATTTAAGGTCAGGCGTTTCGCTTATCTTTTATGTTATAAATCCTCTTGACTATATGGAGTGGAACGAAAACGGACAGATAAACTACAAAAGCACACCTATAGCATTGTCTGCATTGTCAGTAAGCGGAACCATATTACTTCCAATCAGTAAGAATGGCAGGGATTTAAGAAGAGAGCATAAGGAACAGAAGGAGAGAACAAAGCTCCTTGCGGCGGCAAGAAACGGTGATGAGAGAGCTATGGAAAGCCTTACGTTTCAGGATATGGATGTATATACAAAGATATCCAGACGTATAGCAAAGGAGGATATTTTTTCCATAGTCAACAGCTCCCTTATGCCGTATGGTCTTGAGTGCGACAGATATTCAATAGTTTCAGATATACTTGAGGTAGAGGCTACAATAAATTCTGTTACAGGTGAAAAGGTCTGGCTGATGATAATAGATTACAATGGCATTGTAATAGATTTAGCAATAAATGATAAGGATTTGACAGGAGAGCCGGAGGCAGGACGAAGATTTAAGGGCTCCATATGGCTTCAGGGCAGACTTGATAAATAAAAAAGGAGGAAATTCAATGAAAAAAAAGCAGGGAGTTTTTGTAAAGGCGGCATGTTTATTGATGGTGACTGCTATGGTGGGCGGAAGTATTTTCGGTTGCGGAAAGAGCGAAAAGGAGGAGGAGACAAAGGATTCCGGAGGAGAGAAGAAAACCGAGGTAGCCAAGGAGCCTAATGAGGAGACTATAGGCTTAAAGGCGTATTATTCCCTAAAGGAGATAAAGGGAAGCGTAAAGCTTGAGGATGAATCGGGAAATGGCTATGACGCCATGATTTATAATAAAAACAATATGCATACGGAATATGAGAAGGGAGCGGCATTTTTCAGCGACGGAGCATATCTTGAAATGCCGGCGGATATTTTTAAGGGAGAGGATACCCTTACCATATCAATATGGCTTAAAAGCTATTCCGGGGCAATAAATACAAGCGCGGTATATTTTGGTACAAGACAGCAGCAGCCGTTGAACTACTGGCTGTTAAATCCAAGTAATACAGCCGGAAATCTTAAATCGGTCATAACTGACGGAGATAATGCAAATGAGCCGTATAAAACCGAGGTGGGCATATCGCCGTCTGTTGCGGAAAACGGTGTTGAGGGGCCTACGACAGGCATGGGCTGGAATCATTATGTAACTATTATTACGCCTACCGAGCTTACGGTATATATGAATGGTGAAAAGACAGGTACCGTAAAGCACAGCAAAAAGGTAAGCGATTTTGGAGACAATATAGTGGCTTATATAGGAAAGTCGGCATATGCTGCAGACCCAACCTATACAGGGTTTATAAAGGAAGTAAAAATATATGATGAAGCTTTAACGGAGGAAAAGATTATGGCAGAGTATGAGGCAAACAAGCCGGAGCAGGAAAAGGTAAACGCCACAGAAACAGAGATATTCATAGCAGACAGGGCAGACCCGTACGTTACAAAGGGCAGCGACGGATATTATTATTTTACAGCATCATATCCTATGTACGGAGCTAATGATAAGGAGGGCTATGACAGAATTATTTTAAGACGCGCGTCAACTATAGAGGGACTTAAGGACGCAGAGGAAAAGGTTATCTGGGATGAAAGCGAATCAGACAGCGCCTTCAGGTTTATATGGGCGCCTGAAATACATGAGATAAACGGAAAGTGGTATGTATATTTTGCCGCCAGCGGCCAGTCAAATAATGTATGGGATATAAATTGCCATGTTATAGCATGCGATGGAAAAGACCCGTATAATGACAGTTGGACAGATAAGGGAAAATTTATGTCAAATGATACGGATAAATTTCCTTTTACAGGATTTTCACTTGACATGACATACTTTGAGTGCAATGGAAGACATTATGTATGCTGGGCTCAAAATGGAGGAAATTCAAACGTATATCTTGGTGAAATTAATCCTGACGAGCCGTGGAAGCTTATAAGCAATTCAATGCTTCTTACAAAGCCTGAATATTACTGGGAAAAGGTGTCAATTCCTGTAAATGAGGGACCTTCAGCCATGATACATGACGGAAAGATATTTATGGCATTTTCTGCATCGGCAACAGGGCCGGAGTATTGTATAGGTCTTATGTACGCGGACGTTACGGCAGATTTGCTTGATATTAAGTCATGGACTAAGCTTGATAAGCCTCTTCTTACGTCGGAGGATTTAATCGGCGAATATGGCCCGGGACATAATTCCTTTGTTCAGGACGAAAAGGGCGACTGGGTATTTGTATACCACTCAAGAGATGAGAAATGCTATAAGGGCGAATGCGGATATGGCAATGAGGACCCGTTATATGACCCATGCAGAAGCGCAAGAGTAAGATATGTAAAGTGGGGAGACGACGGAATGCCTATACTTAATCAGTAAATAGCATTATTATTGTGTTGATTTTCTTGACTAAAGGAATATATTGTGATACACTTATTTACGTTCAAAAAATTTATATGCTTACAAGAATAATATATATAGATTTAAGAATGTCGTTATAGCTCAGCTGGATAGAGCGACCGCCTCCTAAGAAAGTGTTATAACACTCGCCTTGGGAGGGCAAGAAAAATGTTGCGAGTTCCACAATTTCATAGTTTTTATAAATGTTTCCGTAGCTCAGTTGGATAGAGCGACCGCCTCCTAAGCGGTAGGTCGGGTGTTCGAGTCACCTCGGGAACGCCAAAAACCCCGCCGAAAGCCCTGTAAAATCAAGGTTTTCGGCGTTTCTTATTTTCCGAGAGAAATCGGACAGATAGCAAAGTGCGATTAGCAAAAGCCCATCTTGCTAATCAGACGCACCAGAGAAAAGTCGAACTTTGATTTTTTCGTTCATCGGTTAGCCTGCTTTGGCTTGCTAATGATTAGCAGGATTTTTGCCGAGTTTGCTAATCAAAATGCCTTTCCTGCTAATTTCCCGAAAAAAGCTGCTAAAAATCGTGCTAATTTGAAAGGCGATAGTTCCAAGTTCAATAGCCTGTTTTATAGGTTTACCTGCTACCAGATACGGCACATTTGAGTATTCCATCGCTTCTATATATAATGGAAGCAGGAAAGGACGGTGAGCTGCATGAGAGAAAGGAAAACTCACATATATGTGGATAGCCAAGAAAGAACATTGCTTTTACATAGCCTTGTGGAGCTGAAAAATCAGCTCATACGGCAAGGCAGATACGGGGACTGCGTTGACGAGCTTATCTTCAAGGTAGCCAATGCCCCCGTCAAGAGAGTAAAAATTGAATATGTCTAAGGCACATCTTTATGAAGCCGCTTATTCTTAACCCTTTTAAGAGTAAGCGGCTTTTTTGCGTTCTGCGTTCTCTGATACAGTTACATAGCCGCCTTTGACAAAGCGGCTAAATCTATGCGAAAGGAGGACGCACCCATGTCAAATTGCAA
>ERZ777305.1465-NODE-1465-length-27565-cov-43.001236_pt1 | contig 27565 bp, 33 predicted proteins | sample MGYA00374965_ERZ777305 | MGnify/ENA primary metagenome ERZ777305 (study PRJEB29328, sample SAMD00013331) | mouse gut metagenome | study: EMG produced TPA metagenomics assembly of the Metagenome analysis of fecal microbiota from mouse which was promoted... | reverse complement strand
CCCCCCGACGGCACACGCCGCCGGGGGGCCTTTCTTTTTTGCCCCTGCCAGGCCGGCCTGCCCCCGGCAGCCAGCCGGGCAGGGGTTGTTGATTTGACTTTTTTTGAAAAATGCGTATATTTGCTTCATGGAACCGAACGGATGCTTGAATAATATGGGTTATTCTGATGCCGGAATGGCAAAGGGGGAGGTTAAGCCTTTAATCGGGCTTACGCTTGATGGGTTGCGTCGTGTTGCCGAGGTGTGTGGAATGCCTCGTTTCGCGGCGGGTCAGATGGCACGCTGGCTCTATGAGAAGCGGGTCGGGGGGATTGATGATATGACCGATTTGTCGAAGGAGGCACGTCGGCGTTTGAAGGATGAGGGCTATTGTGTGGGTAGGGAGTTTCCGTTGTCGGAAGTCCGTAGCGCCGATGGTACGGCCAAGTATCTGTTTCGCGGGGCTGGGGGACGGGATGTCGAAAGTGTGTTTATCCCCGACCATGACAGGGCTACGCTTTGTGTTTCGTCGCAGGCGGGATGCAAGATGAATTGCTCGTTCTGTATGACGGGTCGCCAGGGTTTTCACGGTAACCTTACTGCCGCGCAGATTGTGAACCAGGTGCTGTCGGTGCCCGGTAGCGGGGATTTGACGAATGTTGTTTACATGGGAATGGGTGAACCGTTGGACAATCTGCCAGCTGTTTTGGATTCCATAGAGGTTCTTACCGCTAAATGGGGGCTTGGATGGAGTCCGAAGCGTATCACGGTAAGCTCTATAGGCAAGCTGCGTGAGTTGAAGCGTCTGCTTGACGAAACAAAGGTGCATGTGGCGATTTCGATTCATTCCCCTTTCCCGTCGGAGCGTGCGTCGCTTATGCCTGTGGAGAACGCGTTCCCGATTATTGAGGTCATAGAGTTGCTCCAGGGTTATGATTTCGCCCATCAGAGGCGGTTGTCGTTTGAATATACGATGTTCAAGGGTGTGAATGACACACAGCGGCATTGCCGTGAGCTGGCAAGGAGGCTTAAGGGGCTTGACTGCCGTGTGAACCTTATCCGTTTTCATGCTATCCCGGGGTCGGATCTGGAACCGTCGACACCGCAGCGTATGGAGCAGTTTCGCGATGCTTTGAATGCCGAGGGTATAATCGCGACAATCCGGGCATCGCGCGGGGAGGATATAATGGCGGCATGCGGTATGCTTGCCGGAGAGGGTGTGCAGGGGCGTAAGGCCAAATGATATGGCCTTTACGAACAAAACCTGTGGCGGGCGTTGTTAGATAGTCGATGGCCGTGCCGGTTTGTCAATGATAAATATGGAAGGGAGAAAAACAACAAAGGATATGAAGAAGTGCCTGATAGGATTTATTATGGGAGCCGCAGTGTTTGCGGCTTCTGCCGGTGAGCCTGTTGTGGAGTTTGCCGAATTGTCGCATGATTTCGGGACTATCCAGGAGGATGGTGGCCCGGTGAGTCATGAGTTTTTGTTTTCCAACACGGGCGACGCTCCGTTGATGGTTGTCAATGCCACGGCGTCATGCGGGTGTACGCGTCCGGAATATCCCAAGAAGCCGGTAAAGGCCGGTAAGCAGGATAAAATCAAGGTTACCTATCTTCCGGCAGGGCGTCCGGGTGAGTTTAACAAGACTGTTACTATCCGCACCAATGCCAAGAAGGGGAAGAAGGTGACTTTGAAGATAAAGGGATTCGTGAATCCTAAAAAGTGATTATGAGGAAGATATTTGCCATTTTGGCTACCTGTGCCGGAATCATGGTGCCTGTGATCTGTCAGGGCGCTGTGAGATGGCTCGGCACGACGCATGATTTTGGTGCGTTCAAGGAGGATGACGGGAAGGTCACCTGCCAGTTCAAGTTTGTCAACGACGGGCCTGACGCGGTTTCGATACGTGCTGCAAGGGCATCGTGCGGTTGTACGGCGCCATCGTTCACCAAAACCCCGATAGAAGCCGGTGATACGGGTGTTGTCACTGTGAAGTTCAATCCGACAGGGCGCCCGGGGAGGTTTTCAAAGAGTGTGACTATGGATTTGGCCGGAGAGGGTAAAATCCCCCGCCAGACCTTGGTCATACGCGGCGTGGTGATAGGTTCGTCGAACACGTTGCGTTCACGTTATCCCGTGGAGGCAGGTTCGGTGAAGCTGCGCACCACGCAGTTGCCGTTCGGCACAGTTCTTAAAGGGAAGGCCAAATCGGCGTTCCTTGAGGTCTATAATGCTTCGGAGGCGCCGGTATCGCCGAAATGGGATGGTGTGCCTGAGTATATAAGGATAGCGTCGTCAGACGGCGGGGAAATTCCTCCCGGTGAACAGGCGGTGTATTCGTTTGTGCTTACACCCGGGGCAACGGCTCTTTACGGGATTCTGACTGATTCGGTTTTTATGAATGTAGGGAACGATAAGCCGCTGAAAATCGACCTTACGGCGATATTGGAAGAGGATTTTTCGCGTCTTACACCCGGTGAACGACAGAAAGCCCCGTCAATCAGTCTTGCTGCCGACCGCGTGAATTTCGGGGAGATTGCTGCCGACGGCGGTGTGGTGAGCGGCACGTTCACTATAGCCAACCACGGTAAGAGCGACCTTATGTTGCGCCGTATATACACCATCGATCCAGGTGTGACGGTGTATGCACCCTCGGATAAGGTGAAGAAGGGGAAAACAACAGAAGTCACCATCACTGTCGACCCATCGAAATTGCCTGGCGACCTGCTAAATGCCCGTATACAGGTGATTACCAACGACCCGGAGAATCCGATTGTGATTGTGCGTGCGGTAGGGGAGGTGAGAAACCGAGAGGACTAGAAGTTAAGAAGTTAAGAAGTTAAGAAAGGATTTAAGGGGGGAGACCGTTTTATTTATGGCCAGGGATATACTCAATCGGTATATATGGATAATCGACACGATTCGCCGCTATGGGCGGATTTCGCGCCGGGAGCTTGACGAGTGCTGGCAGCGGTCGATTCACAGCAACGGGGAGCGGTCGATTCCCCGTCGCACGTTTTTCAACTACCGCAAGGCTATCGAGGAACTGTTCTCGCTGTCGATAGAATGCGACCCGTCGACATATGAGTATTATATCGTCGAGCCGGAAGGGGGCAACATAACCGAGTGGCTGCTGAATTCATCGGCCACGAGCAATGTGCTGCAAGGTTCGCGCGACGTAGCGGGGAAAATCCTGCTTGAGGATGTGCCGTCGGCACGCGAGTTTCTCGCCCCCGTCATAGAGGCGCTGCGTGCCAACCACACCATCACGTTTGATTATCATCCCTACACCCGTTCGCAACCATCGCGTGGCGTTGTGCTGGAGCCTTATTTCCTGCGCATACACCGCCAGCTGTGGTATGTTACCGGGCGCAACACCGCCGACGGTAAAACCAAGACCTATTCGCTTGACCGCATGCGCGAGCTGCGCATCAATGCCGACAGTTTTATCCCTCCTGCCGACGCCACCCCCGATGACTATTTCCGTGATTCGTTCGGGGTGATGGTCACCCAGTCGCAACCCAAAACGGTCAAGCTCCGTGTGGAGAGCCGCCAGGCCAAATATTTCCGGGCACTGCCCCTCCACCCCTCGCAGCAGGAAATGGTCAATGACAAATATTCCATCTTCACCTACCGCCTGCGCATCACCCCCGACTTCGTTGCCGAGCTTCTAAGCCACGGCCCCCGCGTTGCCGTGCTGTCGCCCCCGGAACTACGCGCCATGGTGGTCAGCGACCTCCGCGATGCCCTGGCCAATTACGAATAATCAATTGTGTTTGTGGTGTTGTATCAGCCAAGTCCTCGTGCGGTAGTTTGATGCGTATTGTTTTGCATAATGGCTGATATATCTTTCTGCATATATGCATATATGGGTAATATTGATAGCAGAATTGTTAATGAGGCAAATGTTATTCTTAAGAGTTTCATTTTAGTATGATTTTTTCAGTCTTGGTAAGATTATTGCTAAAAAGATATTTAACTATTGCAATTCCATGGAACCCTGAATTTTTCCATTCGTCGAAATCTATTCCGTGCCAAAGTAATTGACCATATAAATCATAAATATGAATTTCGCGAATATAGTTAGTCGATTTAGAATCCGAATGGTATGAATAGGCATTTATTGGGATTGATTGAGTAGAGGCAGTGCCATATGGCTGAAGCTCAATGGTATATACGTCTTTGCCGTATTGGTTTTCGGCTGTGAAATCAATCCAGGCATAATATGGCGATGTTATATGGTCTGCAATTCCAGTGGCGTAAAATGGTTCGCTGATATACCATGTTTTTAAACGTGCACTATATTCTTCTTCAACAGAAACCATAATACGGTCTGCTCCTGTATATACTACTTCATAATGTGCATCATAAGATGTGTATGGGCTATTGTCCACAATTTTCAATATTGAGGCCCTTTCTATGAATGGTTTTAATTCCCAATGAACAGTAAATGGAGATGCGGTTACGTTCTGGCCATTGATTGTACATGAAAATTCCAAATGGCAGGGAATTACTCCATCAACATTAATATTAGAGGGTGTTTAATAATAAATGTTAAATTCCCGGTGGCGTATCTTTTAGCTAAATTGCTATAAATGAAGAAGGAGCGTAGCGAGCTACGTGACTGATGAATTTTAGCAATTCAGCAAAAGAGACGCCAAGGCGGGGGTAACTTTAAAAATCCATTAATTCAAAAAATAATGTTGATACAGAAATTACCATTCCACTCGAAAATCACGGGCGCCTTTAGCTCTTCATTTCAGTCACATAGCTCGCTATGCTCCTTCAATTCAGAGCAAAATTCGCCACGTGATTTTCGGCCGGGAATTAACATTTATTATTAAACACCCTCTTATAGAGAGTTTCATCGTCAATAGCAGGAATTGAACAAGAGTGATTGTTGTCTTGAAGTGACAAAATTTTCTCTTGCCCGTTTTTGAGAGGGATTCGGAAATTCCATTCAGGGTTAGTAATCGATGCGGATGTGTTTATATAAAATCTGTGTGAGATATATGCTGAGGCTAAACCATTTTGGGAAATATCATTACTTTGAATTTCGACTTCCGGGGCCGACTTTGTATTCCATCCTAAGTTTTTAAGAATTCTTAAGGTTGTCTCATCAATTTGGAGGTTATAATTTCCTGTAATTAATTGTTGCGACATTAAGCCTGTTTCTATTAATGTCAGCGGTGGATTTACTTCGGTATAAGGTCCGGAGGCAAGTTTATAGTCATTGTTTTTTTCGCCAATATAAAACAGCCTATTTGAAGCATTTACAAACGCTGTCAATTCTGGATTGGGACGCCCACTCATTAATGTTATATCGGTAAGCCGTTTGTTGTCATTTGAAATAATCAGTTTATCAAACAAAGAATATCCTGTTTTTGCTCCAAAACAACAATCGCCTGATGAGTGAACCTTAATAGATGATCCAAATCCGAGAATTCGACAAATTGCCCTTAAAATGCCTGTAGTAAGATTTTTCTTATCTTCCGGAATGTTTTCGCCTACAGAACAATCCCATGAAACATTTTTATTAGAGGGTGTTTAATAATAAATGTTAAATTCCCGGTGGCGTATCTTTTAGCTAAATTGCTATAAATGAAGAAGGAGCGTAGCGAGCTACGTGACTGATGAATTTTAGCAATTCAGCAAAAGAGACGCCAAGGCGGGGGTAACTTTAAAAATCCATTAATTCAAAAAATAATGTTGATACAGAAATTACCATTCCACTCGAAAATCACGGGCGCCTTTAGCTCTTCATTTCAGTCACATAGCTCGCTATGCTCCTTCAATTCAGAGCAAAATTCGCCACGTGATTTTCGGCCGGGAATTAACATTTATTATTAAACACCCTCTTAATTGTTATTATTCCATCTTTGCTATCGTCCATTCTTTTACCCTCCTGATAAATGGCAAGTGCATTTGGAGTCATTGTCCCATTGATGAGGCGGTAGACAACATCCGTTTGTAAATCATCAGAGATATTTTCGTATCGAAATTCGATATTTAATGGAATTGAGTTCTCGATATGAGACTCCCATATTGTCAAAGCATAATCGATGCTTTTCTTGATATCCGTAGGTAAATCGGAATTCGCATAAAATGGGTTTATAATCGAAGCTTTGTTTGATAGTCTTTGTGTTTTTGGCAACATTGGTACAGCAATGCGTAATCCGTGAGGATCTGCATATGTGTCTGTATATGTGATTACTTCTGTCTCTTGGGCATATGTTGAGTTACACTTAAATGTGGATAGAATGAGTACAACACATGTAACGAAAGCAAACGGATAGTGTGATATTTGTTTCATGGTATTTGGATTTTAGTAATGAATTCAGCTTATATTTACAAATATAAGTTGGGATGAATCAAAAACAAAGCTTGTTTTATATTTTTGCAAAGTTTAACATTGTGGCCATCGCGTGGCGTGATGCTGGAGCATTATTCCCTGCGCATACACCGCCAGCTGTTATATGTTAGGGGGTGTAACATATCCGACTGCGTGGCCGTGCTGTCGCCCCCGGAATTACGCGCCATGGTGGTCAGCGACCTCCGCGATGCCCTCGCCAATTACGGGCAGTAGCTATATCTGTTTCCGAAGGAGGGCTTGTTGAACCGGTTTTATGCTCAAAAAGTGCATAAAATATTTTAAGGTTATAATTTGGAGGTTATTCAGGAAAAAACGCTTATCTTTGCCAACAGCTCCCCCGCATTATAAAGTGTGGCCGGGGAGGTGCGTTAAACAATCGAACGACCTAATCATTATCCATACTAACTTATTTCAATACCTTCCATGGATAACACAAATCAGAGCGGCCGCCACGTGCGGTCGATGGAAAAAGTCGCCGTGAGGTTCTCAGGCGATTCCGGCGACGGGATGCAGCTCGCCGGCAACATTTTCACCAATGTTTCGGCGGGGCTTGGGAACTCGGTTTCCACGTTCCCCGACTATCCGGCTGAAATCCGCGCCCCGCAGGGTTCGCTCGGCGGCGTGAGCGGTTTCCAGGTGAGCGTGGGTTCGGGTGTGCACACCCCGGGCGATGAGTGCGACGTGCTTGTGGCGATGAATCCCGCGGCACTGAAGCAGAGCTATAAGTTCCTGAAACCGGGCGGGGTGATTATCGTAGACATCGACTCGTTCAAGGAGGATGGCCTGAAAAAGGCCAAGTTCGCCACCGACGACCCAATCAAGGAGCTTGGCATCACGGCCCAGGTTGTGGAAGTGCCTGTAACGACTATGACCAAGGCTGCTTTGGCCGACAGCGGTATGGATAACAAGGCCGTTCTGAAGTGTCGCAACATCTTCACTCTCGGGTTGCTCTGCTGGCTGTTCGACCGCCCTGAAGAAGGTGCCCGCAAGATGTTGCAGGACAAATTCGCGAAAAAACCGGCGGTTTACGAGGCCAATGCCAAGGTGCTCCGTGCCGGTTATGATTACGGACACAATATACATGCCTCGGTTTCGACCTACCGTATCGATACGGACGAAATCTGCCCGGGCGTGTACACGGATATAAAGGGTAACGAGGCTACGGCATGGGGATTGATTATGGCTTCCGAGAAATCAGGCCGCCCCTTGTTCCTGGGCAGTTATCCTATCACCCCCGCCACCGACATCCTGCATGAGCTTGCAAAACGCAAGGACCTCGGGGTAAAAGCCTGCCAGATGGAGGATGAAATCGCCGGTGTATGCTCGGCCATCGGTGCTTCGTTTGCGGGTTCGCTGGGAGTTACCTCGACGTCGGGCCCCGGCCTTGCGCTGAAGGGTGAGGCTATCGGCCTTGCCGTTATGGCCGAACTGCCGCTAGTGGTAATCGACGTGCAGCGCGGCGGCCCGTCGACGGGTCTGCCTACCAAGACCGAACAGACCGACCTTAACCAGGCTCTTTACGGGCGCAACGGCGAGTCGCCGCTGGCAGTTGTCGCCCCGTTGTCGCCTACCGATTGCTTTGACATGGCTTTCGAGGCGTCGCGTATCGCCATTGAGCATATGACCCCCGTTATCCTGCTTTCGGATGCGTTTATCGGTAACGGTTCATCGGCATGGCGCATACCCGAGGCGGGTGAATATCCCGACATCCGGGTGCCTTATGTGCCTGACGACGTGCGTGAAGGGTGGAGACCCTATATGCGCGACGCGGAGACCCTTTCGCGCTACTGGGCTATTCCCGGCCGCGATAACCTTACCCACCGTCTCGGCGGCCTTGAAAAGGATGTGAAAACCGGGGCTATATCGACCGATCCCGCCAATCATGCCAAGATGGTGGATATCCGTCGTGAGAAGGTTGCCCGGATTGCGAACGACATCCCCGCGCAGGAGGTGCTTTGCGACACCCCGGAGGCAGAGACCCTGCTGATAGGATGGGGTGGCACATTCGGCCATCTCTACACTGCGGCCGAGGAACTTAACCGCGAGGGAGTGCCAGTTGCCCTGGCCCAGTTCCGCTACATCAACCCGTTGCCTGCCAACACCGGCGAAATCCTGCGCCGTTACAAACGGGTGGTGGTGGCCGAGCTTAACACCGGCCAGTTTGCCGATTACCTGCAGGCACGTTTCCCCGATGTCGAAATCCGTCGCTTCAACAAGGTTGAAGGGCAGCCCTTCCTCGTAAGCGAGATTGTGGCCGGGGTAAAGCGGGAGATTGCGAAATAAGGAACTGTAAAATCCAGATAAAAGAATTCAGAAGCTATGTGTTTCACAGCTCAAGATTATAAAAGCGACCAGCCTGTGCGCTGGTGTGCCGGGTGCGGTGACCATGCCGTTCTCAACTCGCTTCACAAAGCGATGGCGACCCTCGGGACTGCTCCCGAGAAAACCGCCGTTATTTCGGGTATAGGATGCTCGTCGCGTCTGCCCTATTACATGAACACTTTCGGGTTCCACACCATCCATGGCCGTGCGGCAGCTGTTGCCACCGGTTTCAAGGTTGCTAACCCGGATATGTCGGTGTGGCAGATTTCTGGCGACGGCGACGGCCTCGCCATCGGCGGCAACCATTTTATCCATGCTGTGCGCCGTAATGTCGACATCAACATGTTGCTGCTCAACAACCGCATCTACGGGTTGACCAAAGGGCAGTATTCACCCACCTCGGAACGCGGTTTTGTGTCGAAATCGTCGCCTTACGGCACCACCGAAGACCCGTTTATCCCCGCCGAGCTGGTGTTCGGCGCCCGTGGCAATTTCTTTGCCCGTTCGATTGACGTGGATCTTGCAACCTCGCAGGAGGTTATGGTCGCTGCAGGCCGCCATAAAGGAGCCTCGGTTGTTGAAATCCTGCAAAACTGCATGATTTACAATAACGGCATCCATGCGTATGTTGCCGATAAAGATGTCCGTGCAGAACGCACGATACATCTCCGCCACGGCGAGAAGATGGTTTTCGGCAAGGATAACGACAAGGGGCTGGTGCGCGACGGATTCCTGGTGAAGGCTATAGAAATCGGCAAAGACGGGTGGACGATTGACGATGTGCTGGTTCACGACGCACATGCCTCGTCAAACTTCCTTCACCAGCAGCTTGCCATGATGGACGGCCACGACCTCCCGCTGGCAGTGGGTGTGATACGCGATGTGGAAGCGCCCACCTACAACGACGGTGTTTCGCAGCAGGTGGAAGAGGTGCGTGCCCGCAAGGGTTTCACATCACTGCGCGACATGATTCTTGCAGGTGACACCTGGACGGTGGAATAATCCCCGCCCGTTTTTAATAAACTTTGGATAATCCGACAGCCTGTGTCTGGCGGAGATATATTGGAATCCCGCCCCGCGTCTACAGCATGCAAAGCCTGTGGACGCGGGGTGGGATTTAGAAATTGCATAAGGGGGAATATGGAAAGATTACTTATTGTTTACGATGATGATAGATAAAGATTACGCGTTGCTGTTTGACCTGGGCGGGGTTATTGTCGACATCCGCCGCGAGGATTGTGTGGAAGCTTTCGAAAAGCTTGGTTTTGCCGATATTGCCGACTATCTTGGCGATTACGGGCAAAAGGGGCCATTCCTGCTTGTCGAAGAGGGTAAGATATCGGTTGAGGAGTTCCGCGCAGAGATGCGCAGCCATATCCCACATGCTGTTAGCGACGCACAGATCGACGAGGCATTCAATGCTTTCATAACGCGGATTCCGCGCCACAGGCTGGAAACGTTGAGGCGGTTGCGTGCCGAGGGGAGGAAGCTGTATGTTATCTCCAACACAAACCCCGTTATGTGGCATGGGAGGATTGCGGAGGAGTTCGCCCAGGAGGGGTTGACGGTGTATGATTATTTCGACGGGGTGGTCACATCGTTTGAAACGGGATGCTGCAAGCCGGAGCGGGCGATTTTCGACAGGGTTGTGAATGAGTGCGGAATCGACCCTTCAAGAACGGTGTTTTTCGATGATTCCGAAGCCAACTGCCGCAAGGGTGAGGAGTTAGGGTTCAAGGCCGTGCATGTTCGCCCGGGCACGGAGTTTGCCGATTTCATTTGAACCGCCAGGCTGTTGCAGCCGTTTGGACAATGAGATAAGGATTACTTCCATACATCTCGTTGACTTTTTGTGAAAAGGATGTAAATCACTAATCATGGGAGCTTTGAAAAGGATATTACTGGTTGTGCTTGTATGCGTGTCGGCGGTGTTGCATATGTCGGCCGGCGGATGGCAACCCGATGTGCTGGGTGGCGGTTATGAGATGCGTAGCGTAGGCCATGGGTCGGATTATTCCGGTAAGGTTGTTTCGACTATTATCCGCAAAACGGTGGCTGACAGCACCGCCACGCAGCGTGGTGTGCTTTATGTGCACGGGTTCAACGATTATTTCTTCAATGCCTGTATGGGTGACGAGTTTGTTGCCCATGGTTATGATTTCTATGCTGTCGACCTGCGCAAATACGGGCGTTCGTTGCAGCCGGGGCAACATCCGTTCGAGGCTCGTGACATCAAGGAGTATTATCCCGATATAGATTCCGCACTCGTGGTTATGAAGGATGCGGGCATTGATGAAATCGTGCTGATGGGGCATTCGACCGGCGGATTGATATGCGCATGCTTTATGGCCGACAATCCCGACGCGCCTGTCGACGCACTTATTCTCAACAGCCCGTTCCTTGACTGGAACCTGGGATGGAAGGAGCGGCTGGTGCCGATGATTTCATGGTGGGGGATGGTGTCGCCCGACACACGGATACCGCAAGGGGAGTCAACGGCTTATGCCGAAAGCCTTTTGAAAAAATATCACGGCGACTGGGATTATAACACTGACTGGAAACTGGAACAGTCGCCCGACGTGACAGCCGGATGGGTGAGGGCTATAACGCGTGCCCAGCGTTCACTGCGTGGCGGCAAGGCCGATATAAGGATACCCATATTGCTGATGTATTCGTCGGAAAGCATCGACGCTGCCGAATGGACAGAGGCGCACAATCGTGCCGACGGAGTGCTTGATGTGGCCGATATAAAGAAATACGGCATGCAGTTAGGGCCGCATGTGACATGTATGGAAGTTGTTGGCGGCATGCACGACCTGATGCTTTCAAACAAGGCATTGCTTGCCGCGCTCTACCCCAGGGTGTTTGCATGGCTTTCCAAAAAACTCCCACCCCAAAGCGCTACAATCAGCAATCACAACATAACCTGTCCAATCAAACCACAACCTTAGGTTGGAAAAGATATTGTGGGGTTGCAATTAGCATTTGGTTAACCCCAAGCATCTGAATCCCTTCTTCCTTGTACTTTTGTAGAACCATATTTTGGTCGATAACCGACGCTCCGAAAGGGGCTTTTCCGCTGTTGCCGGGCGATGCGTAGACAAAATATATGTTTTTTGCCGCCGTATCCACAAGACGCATCACAGCCAATTTCCCAAGAGTCGCCCTCATTTGAGAATAAGCCTTGAACACATAGTCATCAATATTGTCAGGATTGCAGTATTTTAGTTCCAGGAACAATATCCACGACCGTCCTCGCTCTGTCAAAGCATTAAAAACGCATTCACAATTTTGAATCCCTTTGATAAATGCCGGATATTCTTCAAAATTGACTGCCAAATAAGTTATATTACTATTGGAAATCTTTTTCAAATGGAAAAATTCAATATCTTCAAAAGGTACATCTGACATCACCACCCCCCTTTTGCTATTGCTTTCATTAGTATAATCAGCGACAAAACAATCGCCGTGAAGCACCTTCGAGTTTTTGAAATACTTTTCCATTTAAAGACACTTGCAAATTATCCTAAAAAGTTAACAAGTCCATTGAAATCGGCCATCACATTCTTCATCACCCGGTCAAAATAATTTCCACGGATAAGTCCGTCAGCATCTTGGATGGTTGCGTTAAGTTGGCCATCTACCGGCTGTATATGCCCCTCACGCAATTCCCATACCGAGACCTTATGGGGGTCTATCCATGCTTCATGAGGCACAGAGATGTGTTCAAGCAGTTCTGTCGGAATTTCGTTGCCTACTTTCCCTGCCAACATACAATTATTCAAGGCATAAAGGATAAAAGGACTGTGCGTGGTAATCACAAGGTTGTCACGGTCATGGTTAATCATGGCCAGGATAGCGTGAACCAACGAGGTTTGTGTTAGTGGAAATATGTTTTGCTCCGGCTCTTCAATTATGATATTGGAAAACTTCGGATGTCCCATAATCTTTTCCATGTCGAATACTTGCTTTGAGAACTCCGCAAATTCTTCGTCGAAATTATGTAGGCCATGGTCATATGCCCGGTTAAACGTCTCATTGAATTTATCAAACCTTTCGGACAATTTCGGATCCGGCTCCTTTGTACCTGGCATCTTGACAAAATCGAGTGAATTTTCAAGTATCGGATTCTTAATTGCCAGTGCCTTGACTAATGCTGCCTTGCGAATACGTTTGCGTGCGTCTGACGACCGGTTTTCTTCATGGCAGTAAATCCAATCAGTAAGATATGAGATATAAACACATAACGGCACAACTGATTGCAATCCACTCGACGCCTGTGAGAGGTGAAGTGGATGCCCATTATTTATCATCAGCATGTCGGTGTCAGAATTCTCGTCAAAATAGTAACTTTCTCCAAGGTCGAGCACAGAAACCTTATCGTTCTTTCGGTATTTCGCACGGATATTCTGCCAGTCATCAAGAAAGCTTGCAAGGTAATTTTCAGGCATCTTTGTGCTGAAAATTCCGGGAATAGAAATCACGTTTCGTTCCGATGGGATATAAGCGTTTTTTGAGATTGCGGCATTCTTGAAGTCTGCTGCACGGTTCACAATAAGTTGTGAATCAGCATACATTATCTTTAAAGCCTGGCCTGCATAGGTAAATAAGGATGTCTCGTTGAGGTAATCCGACACGTTGTGATACTCCACAAATCGTTCCTGTGTGAAATTCTCATCAATGTGACCTATACTTTGCCGGGTCAAGCAATCTTTCTCAAGCCATTGGCAAAAACTGATGATTTTTGCAATGGTACTTTTGCCACTGCTTTGCGGCCCCATGAATACATTCACGCGGTTCAATTCAATGTCGATTGCCTTGACCGGGCCTATATTTTGGATTGAAAGATGTGCCATCTGAATTTTGTTAAGCGATAGTGCTGCATATATCTTACAAAGATAGCAAATTTTATGGATGGTACGGTGCTGCATGACCATGATTCTTGTTCACCTGTCAAAATCAGTGACGCTCCGCAACAACACCATATTCTGCTTCCGTTCGTTGACAGCAATAACACACCACTTCCTCCATACTCAAGGATTATAAATCATCCAGATTAGATGCAATACCGGCTTCTGTATTTATTGTGTCTACATAAAAAATGAGAATAACACATTCGCTAAGTGCTGGCTCATAACCTAGGGACAAAATGACACCGCCATTAGGTGTTAAAAATGTCGTTTTGTATGTACACTCATCCATTTTTACCCTTAAAAGTTTGTCTATATTGTCTCTCGGCGAGCTATATCCTGTGAATGTTTCTACACATTCAGTTGGACTCCCATATTTTATTGTTAGCATATTCTTTAAATGTTGATAGGAGGTTTCCAATAAAGACCAATTGTCAGAAGTTGGAATTTCAACTCCTACGGAATATATCAGTTTTGAATTACTATGGGCACAAACAACGATATAACACTCCTCGTATCCAGCAAAACGGCCTTTCAGAATTCCATGCTCGGCATTAGTCTCGATAGTAATAAACCCTGCATTTTCCATTTTTGCCATAAACTCCTTTAGCGTGCCGTCAATAGGCACACCTTTGAAAGTCATGTGTTTATTTTCTGTCTGTGCAGCTGTCGCAACATAGGATAGCATTCCCACTATGAAAAATAAAATCGTTTTCATGGTTATTGAAATATGGTTAAAGTTATTTGGTTAGAATACTCGACAGAATCCACATATTCACGTATTACTTCTGGTGTTCGATGCGGGGGAAGAGTTTGCGGAGCCGCATGAGATGTTTGCCCACGGAACCGCCTGCCACGACCAGGGTGACTGCTACTATTATCAGTACGATACCGGTTGCGGAGCGTGGTGTGAGCTTTTCGCCGAACACCGTGATACCGATGATTACAGCCGTAACAGGCTCGAGCGCCCCGAGTATGGCTGTGGGTGTAGAGCCGATATATTGGATGGCCCTGGTGGTGCATAGCAGGGATATGGCCGTGGGGAATATTGCCAACGCCACAAGGTTCCCCCAAAGATACCATTGGGCCGGCAGTGCTATCGTGCCTGACGCTATAAGGCGGATGGCGAACACAACCCATCCGAAAAGAAGCACATAGAAAGTTACTTTCACGGTAGGGAGGCTGTTGAGGCGTGAACGGTTAATGAACACGATATAGACCGCATAGGTGAGTGCCGACAGAAACACCATAATTGTGCCTGTTAGGCTGAGGGTGACCCCGTTCTCGCCGTTGTACAGCAGCCCGATACCTCCTAAGGCCAAAGCCATACACAGGATGGTGATAATGGTAAGCCGTTCGTGAAACACGCATGTCATCATCACTGCCACCATCACGGGATACACGAACAACAGGCTAGATGCAATCCCGGCATCCATATAATTATAGCTTTGGAATAGGAACAGCGATGAGAACGCCATCATGATTCCCATCGCCACCAATGCCAGTGCCGGGCGTGGCTGAATGGCAAAGCTGCGTCCGCGCATTTTTATCATCGCCCCGAGGATGGGGATGGCGAACAGGTATCGGAAGAATAGGACCGAATCCGCGTCCATCCCGCCGGCATAGAGCGGAAGTGCGAACAGCGGGTTCATCCCGTAGGTGGCTGCGGCAACTGTGCCTAGTATGTATCCTTTGACTTTATTGTTCATGGCTGCAAAGTTAGGCAAAATTCTTTGCCCCGTGGATTATGATATTGCAATAACATTTTTTGATTCGGGGTATATAAGTATATGTCAAGCTGTTGTTGCTTAAATGATGCATCAATCAAGAATTTTGGAAAAAATCACATGGTGATGAAACTTTGAAGGGGCGAACTGCACCTAATGGTGTAAACAAACGATATATGACAAGTCCGCCGATAAACGAAAGGGAGTTTGAATCCTTGGTAAAGGAGCACTCCCGCATAATCAACAAAGTCAGCTATTTTTATGCTACAGGTAAAGTGCCGTTTGATGACCTCAGGCAAGAAATCCATGTCAACATATGGTTGGGGTTGAAACAGTTCCGTGGGGATTGCAAATTATCGACATGGGTTTACCGGGTGGCGGTGAACTCGGCACTGATGGCCATACGTTCATCGAAATCAAACATAGAAACCGTATCGGTTGATTTTGGTCTACTCGACATCTCTTCCGAGATTGACGATGCGCAAAAAGAGAATCTTCAAGCCTTGCACTCTCTGATTAACAGACTTGAAGATATTGAGAAAGCTGTTATTCTCCTTTGGCTTGATGAATATTCGTATGATGAAATAGCCGACACCCTCGGACTTAAACGCAACACCGTTGCTGTAAAAATTCACCGCATTAAAGAAAAACTCTCAAAACAGATATAATATGCAACTCGACGAACTCAAAAAAAGTATGTCAACGCTTGAGCAGGTGCTCGCAAAGACAAACTCTGACATCAAGATAAATGTGTCAACCTCCCAAACTGCCAAAACCAAGATACTTAAAAAAATCCGTCAAGGATTTGTATCCTGCATCATCCTCGCTATTGTTTTCACAGCAATGGCACTCGGCAACATAGAGCCTCAATCCTTCCCCAACTATCTTAAAATCGGCATGGCAATTTGTCTTGCTGTGGGTGCGATGTGGTACATCTTTGTGTACCTCCAACTAAACCGTATAGATGTGGCGGCTCTATCTCCGGCCAATCTATTTTCCAAGACGGCAAACATAAAGCTGATGATGATTTCGGGAGAGGTGTTCTTCATCGTTTGCCTCGTCATCTTCTTTACACTCCTTTTCCAATCCTTTTGGAATTATAACCAAACAGGTTTTTGGGCGATGGTTGCTACTATATTGTTTGCTATCGTTTACGGCATAGTCTATATGTGGCCGCAATACGTAAAACTATTCCGTGACCTCAATTCCATAAAGGAATAAATCCAGCCTATTCATACACCCCAAGTAAGCCGCTCACAAATCCGGGCGGCTTTTTCTATTACCATATAAGGGGCGAAAAACGAAACGTTCAAATTGAGTATGCGTGGCAGTTTGTATATCTGATGTAATATCAGGGAGTTATATGAGACAGTGCGGAATGTGACAGAAAAACGAAACGTTCAAAAAGTTTACATGGGTTTAATTGGGGTTTACATGAACGGGGGTAAATATTTACATTTGGGTAAAAAGGTTTATATTGGGGTTGCAAGAGGGTTATTTTAAGCGTAATTTTAGGGTACGTAGATGATGGCGCACGGAGAGGATCTATGATGAATGGGGGGCGGTCGGTAGCCGCTTTTTTTTGTAGGGCGCTGTTGATTTTGGTTTATGAAAATATTCTATATAACGGTTATTTAGTATATTTGCGGTGTAAAAACAGAAGAGTATGAGAGCGATTAAGGTTATACATGTGCATCTGAGGGGGAAGCGTAGAGACCTCTATTTCGGGTCGATTACGGCCATATATTCGGTGCTGACCGCTGAGGAGGTCGGTGCCAGTAAAGAGTATCTGTTGCATGCGGGACTGGGCGGAGGGGGAACTATCATGACTAAATGCGCGATAATCAAGCAGTCAACGCTGATTACAAGCCGCCAGAACAGAAGTCGCGATAAAGTATGATTAATCAATTAAGACGCTGATTAAACGACACTTGAACGAAAATATTACGAAAATTGAACAGGGAGCAGCCTTTTGCTCCCTGTTTTTATGCTCTGAGGCATCTGTTTTAAGGACAAAAATATGTTTGGGTGTGAGTTTGGGTGTGAGTTTGGATGCGTGTTTTCAATAAGTTTGGATGTGTATTTTTGCTATTAAAAAACGGGATAGACATGGCCGGAATCCACGATTTTTCCTGTAAAATTGAAAAAACGGGTGGATAGAGGGGGTGAAAATACCATGGGGCTACGGCTAATATGGGGGCAATGCTTAGATTGATTATATTGATAATCAAGATGTTAGTGCGAAATAGTCTCAAAAAGCCGTGTGTGGGGCATTTTGAGGCTATTTCGCTGTATGGGATGTGGGGATGGTGTGTGTGAACTGCGTGGTCGTTTTTGTGTGCAAAATCGGCTATGTTTGATAGTACACAGGCCTCTCCCAACGGCAATCAATACTGGCGGATGAGGCCTATGACGAGCGCCATGTGGTATATTTCAGACTTAGGGATTTTGAATGCGCCATAACGAGGGTTGTCAGAGGTACATATAACACAGTCGCCATCGTCCTGGACGCGTTTTAAAACTATGCCATCGTAGGAATCGATGACATAGGGGCGTCCCCACTGGATATAGGCATTCTGCCGCACCATACGGCATGCCACCTCGTCACCGGCTTTAAATTCCGGCTCCATTGAATCACCTTTGACCCCGATTGTAAAGTCATAGGAAGGGAGCAGCGGTACTACTGGAAAATATTCACAATCAGTCTCAGTGACAGACTGTGTAAGTAAGGACAACGTACCCGCCGCAGCCTCCAATGGGATACGTGGCCGCATTTCCGACCTAGGAATGTTCTTTTCGACCTCTCTAGCCTGAGGGATGTTAACCGCTTCTTCTGTGCTTATATCGGTATCAGCCTCCGATTTGAGCATGTTTCCTATGCCGCTTAAGAGCCATTGCTCAGATATATTCGCATTTGAGCACACTTTGCATAACACATCGTAAGATGGCTTCCCTTGCCTTGTTCCTACTATATTTTCAATTACGGTAGGAGCAACCCCTATCGCAGAAGAAAAGCGTCGTTTATTTCCATTATACAAGGTTTCAATGATAATTTTGACTCTGTCGTTGATGGTCATAGTTGTTAATTTTGTTCTCTTTTGCGAATTTTATTCTTGAATAATTTGTATTGTTCGCAAATGCGCATTATCTTTGCACAGAGTTCACGAAAGAACCGCCCCAAAGATACGAAAAAGGGGTGAGATTATCGAATTTTCAAGATTGAATGATATGGTACAGATATTGGTTACAGCAGATACGCTTGACGAGTTGACCGAGGCCTACTGGGCAGATGAAAGAAACATCAGGTGGTTTGACGGTTTTAAGGACTGGGTGATATATCACCTTTGCGGGTTTTGCGGGCAGACGGAATCAGAGGCCGAGGATACTTATGAAAAAATCTGTGATGCAGCGCCCAGTGACTACAGCTGATACACAAAGATACGGGCTGACCCGTGAGGGCGCCTCCGCCGAGAGCGGCGGGAAATAGTTATTCTTTTTCTTAATGGTTGGCGTCGCCGGCGCAAAACGGGCAAAGCAATCAGGCCCATCCACAGCGCCGGCGGCCATTGGGGAGATAGTTCAGTTGGCAGAACAAACGGCGGTATCCAATCCGGCTGTACAGTCCTCGGTTCGAGTCCGGGTCTCCCCGCAAAACATCAACACCGAAACGACATGAAGGAACGTGCGGAACAGATGGCGGGACGCGCCATAATGCAGCTCACCGAGGTGGCCATGCGCTACCTGGAGGATGTGGGACAGGTGCTTACGGAGATGGAGGCCACCCATGACGATGCCGAGCTGACGAAGTCGCTTGAATACCAGACGCTCCTTGCTGGCCACAGCGGTCTGCAGGAGATGATGGATCGAATGAACCAACAAATCAACAAAGAGATATGAAAAGATTTATTGCGATAACTACAGAACAGCGTGGGAAGCTGGAGAAGATTTTCGGCTGCACCTCGCGCATGATTTCCTACGCGCTGTCGTTCCACGCCAGGAAGGGCAACACGGATCTTGCAAAAAGAATTCGCAAGGCCGCCCTTGAAATGGGAGCCCGGGTGACCGTTGTGACCACCGAGATGGAAAGCATGGTAGATTCGGAAGGGACACTCCATCAGGTGTTTCCCAACGGTGCCCATATCGAGCTGTACAAGAGTGACGGCCGGGGTGTGATTATATTCAACGGAGAGACCGTGGCCGAATATGAGAACGTGAAGGTGAGGGAAATCGGGGCCATACAGCAGCGGGCGCAGTTGCTGTGAGTATGATGTGATTTGAAATGTATCCGGAGATGGAAATTTATAGAAACAAAGTGTGTGTGACGTTTGAGGAACTGACCTCAGACCGCGACGGCGAGCCGGTGATGTCGAAGAATACGTTAAACGGTATTCTTCGCAACGACAAATCGCTACGTCTTTCAAGCGGTGGCGGCCTGGGACGTTACGTGCGCATCGACTTCTACCGTCTCCGCGACATCTACCGAGAGCGTTATATAGCTAAATACGGGGATCCGGCAGAAAAGATAAAGGAGATGAGGCTGCGGGAGCAGCTGAACCTGGAAATCGACCACGCCGCGCGTGCGTTCTACGAGGATTTCCGATACAACAAGCGCGGGGAAGAGGTCGGGCTTACCGACACGCTGATCGAGCGTTACACGGTGAACGCGTCGGTATTGAACCGGCTGATATCGGTGCTTGACGACAGGGCGATGTACCGCCGCGCCTGCAACGGGCCGTCATCCTCCCTGACAGAGACAGCCGGGGAACTGTACGAGCTGCTGCGCGAAGCCTACGGGCACACCCTCCCGGCCAACACCGACCGGCTGCGCAGGGTCATCTGCACCTACCGCAGGGAAGGGTACATGTCGCTTATCAGCGGCAAGATCGGCAACGACAACACCACCGTGATCACGGAGGATGCTGGACGATACATCGTGGCGTTGAAAAGGAGTTCCGACCCGGTCTATACCGACCGCCAGATCTTCGAGAAATACAACTGTGAGTGCGGGCGGAAAGGATGGAAGCCGCTGAAGAGCCTCAAATCGCTGAGCGGCTACCTGAAATCCCCGAACATAGAGCCGCTTTGGTATGACGCGGTGCACGGCGAGCTTGCGGCACATCAGCGCTACGGGCGCAAGAACAAGACGGAGATGCCGTCGATGCGCGATTCGCTGTGGTACGGCGACGGGACGAAGCTCAACCTGTACTACAGGGCATGGGTGGAAGGGAAAGGATGGGAGGCCCGCACCATGCAGGTCTACGAGGTCATGGACGCGTATTCCGAGGTGCTCCTGGGCTACCATATCTCGGAAAACGAGGACTACGAGGCGCAGTACCACGCCTACCGCATGGCAATCCAGGTGTCGGGGCACAAGCCCTACGAGCTGGTGCACGACAACCAAGGGGGCCACAAGAAGATCGGAGCGTTCCTTGACCGGCTCGTAAGCCGGGTGCACCGCCCCACGGCGCCTTACAGCGGCCAGTCAAAGACCATAGAAAGTGTTTTCGGCCGGTTCCAGGCACAGGTGCTGCACAAGGACTGGCGGTTTACAGGGCAGAATATCACAGCGAAAAAGGCCTCGAGCCGTGCAAACCTGGAACGTATCCGAGCCAATGCCGACAAACTCTACACACTCGAGGAGCTGAAGGAGGCATATTCGAAAGCCAGAAAAGAATGGAACGAGGGGGCTCACCATGCCACCGGTGAAAGCCGCCTGTCGATGTATGAGGGGAGCATTAACCCTGAGACACAGGAGGTGACAGTTGCCGACATGGTAGATATGTTCTGGCTCACCACCGAGAAACCGTCGACCTATACGGACAACGGCCTCAACATAACAATCAAGCGCAAGAACTACCGTTACGAGGTCTACGATGAGACAGGGATGCCCGACCACGAATTCCTCCGCAACAACCGCGGGCGCCGGTTCTATACCAAATACGACCCGTACGACCCGTGCTCGGTGCGCCTCTATACGATGGATGCCGACGGCGGGATGCGTTTCGTGAGGATAGCCCGCCCCTACTTCGTGATCCACCGCAACATCCAGGAACAGACCGAGGGGGAACGCGCGTTCATCTCCGCCAATATCAGGGCCAACGAGGCCGACCGCATACGCCGCCAGATCGAGGGGCGCGTCATCGAGCGCGAGCACGGCACATCCATGGAGCAGCAGGGGCTGCGGCGCCCGAAGATGGCGGGCCTTTCCGGGGCTGAGAAGGCGGAACGGGAAATCGAGCGCGAGGTGAGACGGCGCACCCGCAAATATGCCGCCGACCCGGAACAGCTTTCGCCGGGGCGCATCACCAAGGCGATAAGCAACATGGTGTTCGACCCGACGGACGGCGGCATACGGCTCGACGAACGGAAGGTGGCAGGCAAACTTTGACAATACATAACGCAAAACACGACATAACGATTATGACACCGACAGAAAAACAGATGACGATCGACGCCCTGAAGGCGTACGTGGGGAGATACCCGAGCCGAAACAAGGCCGCGGCAAGCCTGAAAGGGGTTTCCCCGGCCACCCTGAGCGCCATACTCAATGGCAAACTCGGGATTGTAAGCGACGAGATGCTGCGCTCCATCAGGGAACAGGTTGCCCCGGCAGCCGCAGCATGCGGATGGCAGATTGTAGAGACAGGCGCGTTTCAGGAGATACGTGCCGCCATGAGAGACGCACAGGAATACAAGAAAGTGAGATGGATTGTCGGTGATGCCGGTTGTGGCAAGACCACCGCGGCAGCGGCCTACGCCAGCGAGAACCGCGAAGTTTTCACAGTGCTTTGCGACGAGGATATGCGGAAAAGCGACTTCGTGCGCGAGATTGCCCGGAGGGTCGGGCTGAAAAGCGCGGGCATGCGGATACGTGAGACCCTCGAGGCCGCCATAGGACGGATTCAGCAGATGGATGCCCCGCTGCTGGTTTTCGACGAGGGGGACAAACTCAACGACAATGTGTTCCACTATTTCATCAACCTCTACAACCATCTGGAGGGGAAATGCGGCATAGTGTTCATGTCGACCTCATACATCGAGCAGCGCATCGAGCACGGGGTGAATTCCAACCGCAAAGGTTACAACGAGATATATTCACGCATCGGCCGCCGCTTTTTTACCCTCGACCCCACAACCCCTATGGACGTTTCTGCCATTTGCCATGCCAACGGGCTTACCGACAACCGGCAGGTGTCGAACGTGATCATGGCCACCGAGAAGGAAGATTTCGACCTGCGGTGTGTCAAGGGAGCCATCCACCGGGAAAAGAAACTACACGAGGCCGGGGCCTGAACACCGTTAGAACGGCATTCAGGCGGCATTCAAAAACAATACAGCAGACAGAAATGGCAAGGGCATATTCAGTAAACGAGGCAATGAGCATGAAAAAGAAAACGATACCTTTCACAGGGGCGTGGGCCGACGCCTTCGGGAACCCTGAGCGCAAAGGCGTGTGGTTCGTATGGGGGCAATCGGGCAACGGCAAGACCAGCTTCATGATGCAGCTGAGCAAGGAGCTTTGCAAATTCGGCAAGGTGGCCTACAACAGCCTGGAGCAAGGAGTGAGCCTCAGCATGCAGCAGACGCTCGCACAGCACGGCATGATCGATGTCAACAGGCGGTTTGTACTGCTCAACCGCGAGCCTATAGCGGAACTGAGCGAACGTCTGGCGAAACCCAAAAGCGCCGATTTCGTGATAATCGACAGCTTCCAGTACACCCAGATGGGGATACGCGAATATATGGACTTCGTGGGCAGGCACCCCAACAAGCTTATAATATTCGTCAGCCAGGCCGACGGGCGCAACCCCGACGGCCGGACTGCGCGCAAGGCCATGTTTGACGCAGACCAGAAGATATTTGTGGAAGGATTCAGGGCTATGTCGAAAGGACGTTTTTTCGGCCCCGTCGGGAGCTATACCGTATGGGAAGAAGGGGCGGAAAGATACTGGGGCAGGAAGGCAGACCGATAAAAAAGATTCGATATGAGCAAAAGTAAGCAGATAATAGAGATTGAGCCGGACGGACGCATCCACAAAGAGGGGTTCTGCTCCCGGCCAATGACCTGTCCTTACTGCAGAGGCAAAGGATGGCTCTACAGTGGGCAGCAGGATCCGGAGACAATACCTTGTCCCGACTGTGAGGGAACAGGCGAGGTCATCGCCTTAGTAACGATAGACTGGAAACCAAATAAAGAATAAAATTATGGCAAAGAAATTAACAGTTGCTGAACTTCAGACCCTTGAAGCCCAGTGTGCCAATTTGATGGGGTCGCTTGATACAGCGATTCGCAACATCAATATCATGGCAGAAACAAACGAGACACGAGAACTCTCCATGGTAAGGACTAAAATTGATGAGGCCATAATGTGGCTTGACAGATACCAAGCCGGGGTGTGTATCGATATAGCGAATAAAACCAGCCGATAACATGAAACAGCAGGTAACTAACTTCGGGCGGTTCTATGCGGCACTGCGTGAGCTGAGCATAATCGGTGACCGTGACGAGGTGAAGGAGAGCCTCGTGTGGCAGTACACCGGGGGGCGCACCGGGAGCCTGCGCGAGATGACCCGGACGGAATACGAGCGGTGCTGCCTCGGGCTCGAACGCCGGAACGGCCGCCGGGAACAGCTGCGGAAGGAACGGAGCGCCACCCTCAAGCTGCTGCAGCGCGTGGGGATTGACACCACCGACTGGGCGAGGGTGAACGCCTTCTGCCTCGACCGGCGGATTGCCGGAAAGGAGTTCGCCCGTATCGGGGCCGAGGAGCATCCCGACCTCCGCCGGAAGCTCCGCAGCATCGAGGGGAAAGGGGGCCTGGGGAAACACCCCGCTCCGGCAAAGCGCCGGGTGGTAATCATCCCGACGCACCCCGGCGGGGAGGCATAGAAAATCGATAATCACAAAACAGGTATTACTATGAGCAATACAGCGATGAGCGACGTGAAGCGCGAAATCAGACGGCTCACATCGGGGTTGGAATCCCGGGATTACGCGAACTTTATGGAGGAGCTTGCCATGTGGGCGGCCGACGAAGCCGCAATGGCCGATTATCAGCCGGAGGCATACGGAAAGGAGGTGGAGGATGAGAAAGAGGAAGAATGACAGGCGGAGGGGGTTGCGCATCGCGCTATGGCTGCTGACACTGCCGATGTTTTTCATCGTCTCCATGGCAGGGAGCCTTTTAGAGGCCATGGGGCGGATGATCAACGAGGCGGTGGATGCGCTCGACAGCGCGATCAACGAATAGCGGATTTATCAACAATCAATAAAACAAAACAGTATGGAACAAGTGGAAATGACCGCCGAAGAGCGGAAGGAATTCGAGGCCTACAAGGCCGAAAAAGACAAAAGACGCCGCGAGCAGGAACGCAAGGAACAGCGCAGGCAGTATGCCGACATGGTGGACGAGGAGATCGCCACCGCCATCCCGCAGCTCCGCGAGTTGAGCGAACAGATCAAACTGGTCAAGGAAACCATCTTCGGCAACTTCGAGGCAATCCTCAAGATGAAAACCGAGATTACCGGTGTGGCCCGTGACGACCAGAACAGCCACACGTTCACCAATTCCGACAGCACTCTGCGCGTCATCCTCGGGGTGAACACCATCGACGGCTACCGCGACACGGTGGAGGACGGCATCGCAATGGTAAAGGGCTATATCGAGAGCCTGGCCAAAGACGATGCTACCAAAGCCCTCGTAAACGCCGTGCTCCGACTATTGAGTCGTGACGGCCAGGGCAACATCAAGGCAAGCCGTGTGCTCCAGCTCCGCAAGATGGCCGAGGACAGCGGCAACGAACAATTCCTCGAAGGAGTGAAAATCATCGAGGAGGCCTACCAGCCCACTATCTCCAAAAAGTTCATCCGTGCCCAGTACAAAAACGACAAGGGCGCATGGTGTTACATCCCGCTCGGCATGACCGATGTCGACTAAAAGAGAGAAGCTATGGAAAGGAATCTGACCAAACCGCCCAAAATAGCCATCTGCCAGAGGTGCAAAGGCACGGGGCGCATAAAAACCGGCGATTATTCCACATTTCCGACCTTCGGGGCTTGCCCCCGGTGCGAGGGTAGCGGCAGAGTGACCGTGAGTTGCAGGATGACACTCGACATCCGGGCCTACAGGCCGGGGAACAATGACTGACAAAACAAGCGACAGGCAATGAATAAAAAGCGCGGTATGTCCTACAGGAAGCGCGTCGATGGTATAAACAGGATATATGACAAATATGCCAAGACCGGACTTAGCAACCGGGAGATATGGCGCAGATACATCTATCCGATCTACTGCATCAGCGAACGCACTTTCTACAACATCATGAACGACACGGCAGGGTTTGAAAACCCGGTCGTGGCGTCCGACATGCCAAGCCTTTTTGATTTTATCGACGAAAAACCCGAAACGGAAGACCTTAATGAGCGAACTTGACCAACAGACTCGTGCTGTCTTCAGAAGCATATTGCGCGACATACAGGTCGAACTTGGAGATGAGTTCGACCAAAACTTCGAGCGGCAGGCATTCTTCAGTCAGGCATGGGCGAGGCGCAAGAGTCCAACGCGACCCGGTGGTCTGATACTGGTTGATTCCGGCGGCTTGAGACAGAGCATCCGCAGTGAAATCCGCGAAAGCAGTATTGTATTTCTGTCAGACCATCCGGGAGCAGCCATTCACAACGAAGGTGGCGAAATCAAAGTGACGACCAGAATGAAGCGCTACTTCTGGCACAAGTATTATTCCGCTACCGGCTCCTTCGGACGCCGAAAAGACGGCTCTCTACGGCAAAATAAAAAGAATAGCCAACTATCCTCCGAGGCCGATTTCTGGAAAGCGATGGCGCTCATGAAGGTCGGAAGTGCCATCAAGATACCGCAGCGCAAATTCCTCGGCACGTCGCCGGAAGTAGAAACAGCAGTCAGGCAGATCATCGAGGAGAACCTTACCGAGTACATCAACAATATAGACTTCAATATAAGATGAGAGAAGAATTATACCGCAAACTTAAGACCCGGCTTGAAGCGTTGTGTGTCAATGCCGCCGGAGAGTATTATGAACGCCCGGACGAAGCAGACATGGATGACGAACTGTATCCCCGTGTGATCAGACACATCGACCTCTGGAACCATGAACGCCCGGATGAGGCAGACATGGATGACGAACTGTATCCCCGTGCGATCAAGCACATCGACCTCTGGAACCACAATGTAGAGTTCCTTGAGCAGGAGGCTCCATGGCCACGCCCGGCAGTGTTCATAGAATTTGTGCCCTTTAAGTGGCACGCGATAGTCCCCGGGGTGGAATACCGCGCCGAGCCTTTGATAAACCTTCACGTTGTTACTGACTGGACGAATCAGGATGCCGGTATATCACAGTTCCGGCTGCTCGATAAGATCCACGGGTTGCTGGCCTGTCTTTCGGGAGAGAACTTTATGGAGTTCGACATCGACAGTTCCGCAACCAACCACAACCATGAAGAGATAGTGGAAAATATAGAGACATACAGGTGTACCGCCATCAGACGCCTCACACAGTCATGAAACGGCTGTTGACGAACCTATGATATTACGGGGGCCTTCAACGTTTTAACGTTGAAGGCCCCCGTAATATCGAGACGGAACCACTGCGGTGTTCAGAATTCAAGGCCGATACCGCCTGTCAGGGTATAGCGCGTGGCACCAAGATTTATTATCAGGCTGCGGTGATTGACGACCAGTGTGGCACCATAATCAAATTTATATTTGATCTCTGTCGAGACCTTGTTATATACCTGGCCTGTATCACTGAACGTGTAATCATATCCGTCGGTGGTTACTTCTCCGACACCTGTCATGCCCAGCACGGGGATTATACGGAACGCCTTCACAATCGGGACCTGGTATCCGACATGGAACATGGCAGAAGCCTTTTCCTTCCACGCCCCTACACGCCGGTCATGTTCGTGTGAGGATCCAAGCCCCCCGACTTCGACATGGAATCCACGTACGGTCGCCCCCAGCCCATAAATCCCTGTCTTTTTCTCAGGGCTGTACCCGCCGTTTATCGAAATGTTCCATTTGCGGTTCACTTCACTAAACGGGAACCAATCCGTTGCGGTGGCAGACATTACGCATAAAAAAGCTGTTAACAGCAGCAATGATTTTTTCATAACGGTATAAGATTAGTTTATTCCTGATAAAGGTACGACAATCCGTGAATAAGAGGGTGTTTAATAATAAATGTTAATTCCCGGCCGAAAATCACGTGGCGA
>ERZ777305.1463-NODE-1463-length-27595-cov-4.086855_pt1 | contig 27595 bp, 29 predicted proteins | sample MGYA00374965_ERZ777305 | MGnify/ENA primary metagenome ERZ777305 (study PRJEB29328, sample SAMD00013331) | mouse gut metagenome | study: EMG produced TPA metagenomics assembly of the Metagenome analysis of fecal microbiota from mouse which was promoted... | reverse complement strand
TTCAATGCAACTTTGTTGCACTTCACATTTAAATTAACATATGGAAAATAATTTGTAAAAAGATATATTTTATGATAAGATACCCTTTAAAAAAGGGTGTTTTTTAATGAATAATAATCTAAAGGAAAATGCAAAACTTTTACTTTCGCAATTGAATGAGTTATCAAGACCGTTAAGCGACTGTGCAACATTATTTATTAGTTATGTTGATAATTTATCGGCATCTGGTAAATCTATGGGAAGTTTTATGTATAATGGAGAAAAATACCTCTTTAGATTACTAAGTAGCGAAGTTTTAGAATTTGATAAGAATATCTTAAAAAATCGCGAAGAGCGTGAGAAGTGGGAGAGCATTAGGAGTCTTAGGATTGCTGCTTGCCCATATCTTGATAATGCCAGTTATCTTTCTGTAGTGTCAGATATGCCCAAATCTCTAGTTCAATATAACGATAATAATGAAACCTATATCATCGACTATAGCAATAATCTAATAATGCGTGAAGAAGATTATTTCCATATATTTAATGTCCAAGTAATAGAGAGAATCCCCGCACATGAACTATCTTATTTTAATGAGCTAATTGGCAAAGATTTAACTAGTGAACTGTTATATTTTTTAGTTATCAGTTATAAAGATATGAAACGGGATATGCAGAAGCATCTACCTAGTTTTGCCCCAAAGTTATATGCATCGGGCGTAAGAGATGCTAACCGCAAGATTCTTTCTTTAGCCGATGAAAATTTATTTTTACTTAATCATGAGAGGTTTGATGACAACGATACTAAACACCTTATTTATCAGTTCACAATAGATCGCAATAATTCAAAAATAAAAAGAAATGCTGATGACAGTTATCGATATTTAAATTATATATTTTATATCTTAAGCGATTATATTAGTGAAAAATATCGAAGCGATGCTGAATCAACAAGGCGTTATCATCGCTGCGTGGAGATGAGTCTTGAGATGCTTTGGTATTTAGGTCGTTCGCGAGATACAAATACTTTATCACTTGTTATGGGAAAAATCCCCCTCAAAGGTCGCGATAAAACAACCCATTTTTGGGTAGAGTTTAAGGCGAAAGAACAAGATAAATATTATGCTCTTGATTTCACCGGAAATATTATTATGGAAAGTGATTGCTATATTCGCCTAATCAATGCCAAAGAGATAAGACGTATATCGTATGTAGTACTAGATGAGCTCTTCGCCAAATTAATCTCTTCGCCAATACTATTAGATACTTTTGATGTTCTCTATTTTGCCGAGGATATTTTAAGAGATTTAGATAAAAATAAGATGCTTTTTAAAGAAAATTGTTAAATGCGTTTACTTGTGATAAAATAGGTAACAATTTAAGGGGGAAATATGAATAATTTTGTCAAACAAAATCAATATATGTTACTTGGAAAATTAGAAGATAGATGTCTTTCTTTGAGTGAAGATGCTCAAAAGTTTTTAACGGATATTGAAAACAAAGAAGGTACGGGAAAGACGATATTCCAAGGAAAAGAAGTGGCTTATGAGATTCTTTCTTCTAAAGATCTCATAGCGTTTGATAAATCAATTTTATCGGTACCTGAGAATAGAGGTAAGTATGAGACTCTTAGAAGTCTAAGAATAGCTGGTTCACATGTTCTACCTGGAGCGCGTTATCTTGTCGTTTTAGCCGATACATTGAAGTCCTTAGTAATATATGATCGCGAAGCGGAGGAATACATAATAGATTATGCCAATAATCTAATTATGAAAAAAGATGAATATAAAGAGATATCTCCCTATGAAGTCATAGAAGAAATTAATCAGTGTGATTTATGCTATTTAGCTCAATTAATAAAAGATGCCGATAGCGAACTATCACTTCCCCTTATTTTAACTTGCTTTAAGGAAATAAAAGAGGATTTAAGACGTCATATTCCTGATTATATTCCCAAGTATTATAGCAATGGAATTAATAGTGCCAATGATTTTATCTTGGATATTGACAACGAAATTTTATTTTGGTTAAATGCCGATTATTATTCGGAATACTGTTATGATGCTAACGTTATAGACCACTTTACCCTTGATCCTTTGGCCACTAGATTGCCTATTGAGAGAGTAGATGATAAGAAGTATCGCTACAAAGATTATGAATTTTCCTTATTTAGTGATTTTGTAATAAGCGAGAATAAAAAAAGAGAATTATTATCAGATGATCGAGTGGGAAAATGTTTTCCAACTAGCATAGAAACTTTATTTGGCATGAGAAATGTGGATAAGGATAGAAAAAAAGTTGTTCTTGGTAATGTAAAAATTCGCGATAAAGAAAATTTTTTACATGCCGTTGCAATGTTTAAATCAATGAAAACTGATGAGTGGAAGACTATTGATTATACTATCAATCTCGTCATGAACAGTGAGCATTATAGTACTTTAAAAAATTATACAATCATCAATGAAATACCTTATGATGTCATGGACTCTTTATATGACTATTTAGAACAGTGGGGTCCCTTTCTCGACAAGTTTTTAATACTCTATTTTGGGAATGAGATGTTAAGAGATTTAGAAAAAAATAAAACTTTGTTTAAAGGGATGCAATAATTTTATTATTTTGCTATAATAACTCTAGGTGATAAGATGAAAGATACGAAAGAAATCGTTTTATTTTTTAAGGAAGAATCCTCTTTTAAACCCCTAGACGTTGCAAAAGAAATATCCAGTAGATATCCTGAACTTGGAAATCCCATTATCATTCCCGAGAGTGATAATAAAAGCCTTCCTGTCATAATATTTAATGAAAATCCTGATTTGCAGATGCAAGTAAGTTTAAAGATGTTTACCGTCGTCATGAATCACAGCTATTTTGAGAGTGTTTCATCAATCGTCTTTGATATTGTCGATGCCTTTTCGGAGTTTAATGTAGAATTTGGACGCATCGGCTATATTGCCAGTGTGTTTCTATCACCTAAGTATATTGAAAAAGCAAAAAAGAAATATTTAAATGGCAAACTAATTGGGGAAGTAACGGATTTTAATTTTTCATGGTATAAGAGGCTAGAATGCAGTTTTGGAAGTATTAATTGTTGGGAGAGAATCATTGTCGATAAAAATAATTTTAAGGATTTATTGTGCCAATTTGACTTTAATACTTTAGCATCTGATGTCATTTCCTTAGAAATAAAAAAAATCAAAGAATTTTTCAAGTTGACTAACGAATATATAGAGGATAGGGTTGATTTATAATGATTAAGAAAATAGCATCAGTGTTATTAATTTTACTGTGGATGTTTATTATATTTAGTTTTTCTGGGGATACGGGAGAAACATCAGGTGGTTTAACTGAAGAAATCATCGTGAAAGTGACAACAACCCTAACAGATATAAAAGAGGGAACTAAAGAGATGCAGGATGTCATAGACAAATGGATGTTTCCGACGCGCAAAGCTGCGCATTATTTCGTCTATTTTGTCTTAGCATTTTTAATAATGAACACCCTCTTTATTATGGGAGTAAAGAGACATACTTTAATAATCACGGGAATTATCTGTATTTTCTATGCCATGAGCGATGAATATCATCAGACCTTTGTAAGCGGCAGAACAGGACAAATAAGTGATGTTTTATTAGATAGCAGTGCCGCTTTGATATCAGCATTCTTATATCATCGCTTTATATTAATGAGGTTTTATCGTGAAAAAAAGAGTAATTAATATAATAATGAGTTTGCTTTTAAGCATAACTTTAGTTTTGACACTTATATCCTTAACCATCTTAAATAAAAACTTTATCATGAAAGTACTTGTTAGTGAAGGGTATGTCGAAAAGATTACAAAAGATATCAATATGGATTTAAAGCAACAAAATATTGAATATGTCATTTTAAAAAAAGACACTAACGAGTACTTAAGGGCCTATGTTAAAAGTCGCTATGAATATCAAAAAAAGGATTACAAGAATATTGCCAGTGATACTATAAATAAGCATATCATGTTTATGGGAGATAAGGATTATAAAATGTATTCTTATATCGTCTATGTCATAACCCTAGTGATGATAATTATTACTGGCAACGCTTTCTTAAAGAGCAAGAAAATCCACGATTTAGCTAGCGTATTTATATATTCTTTTTTATTCTTAGTAATAATTTATGGTATTATCTATTTTAATATAGATAATGCGTACGAAATCATTAGAAGTGTCTTAAATATTTTTAATCATATCATCTTAGGAACAAGTATCATCTTACTAGAAATTGGAATATATAAAAAGAGATTCAAGAAATTATCTTGAATCCTTTTTTTTGCCCTTATATCGGATCTTTTTTATCCAAACATCTTTTTGTTCTATTTCGTTTATCTTATCATCTCTTAGTTCATAATACTTAGAATGACTGACAAATTGCATATAGTTATTTTCGACATCTATATACCATATTGTAACTTCTAGAGGGTTAAATTTATATTTCTTGAGTTTTTGAGCATAATAATACTCAAGGGATTCCTCAAAATCTCTAGCAAGCCATTCTTTAATTCTTTTTTTTCTTTTAAGTTTATTTATTATCATATTTGTTACCTCGTAAATAAATTGTACCTTAAATAAGAGAGTTAGTCAATGAGCAAGTGATGTGGATTCCCAAGCTGTTTTGAGAAAATTAATTTGAAGCTTGGAGGTAGCATGATGGGCCTAGATGATGAGAAGCGTATTTATACAATTATAGGACAAAATTTAAAAAGGCTTAGATGTGAAAAGGGTATGACTCAAGAAGAATTTGCTCATAAGAGTACTTACTCCCTAGGATTCATTATGAACCTTGAAAGTTCTAGTTATCATCAAAGTATATCTCTTGGAACTGTATGGCATTTTGCCAAAGTATTAGATGTCGATATAAAGGAATTCTTTCGTCCTCTTGACTAGAGTTCCTTTTTATTTTTTTTAAATTCACGATAGAGCTTAGATATAGCTCTTTTTTCAATGCGTGATACATAGGAACGGGAAATGTTAAGAGAAGATGCTATTTCCTTTTGGGTCAATTCATCTGTATCAAATAGACCGAAGCGCTTAATGATAATTTCTCTTTCTCGATCATTTAAAATATTTAAAATTTTACTCACATATTCTTGATTATCTTTATTGTGAATAATGCTTAAGATATCCTCTGTATCACTTTTAATAACATCTATTAAATTTATTTCATTGCCATCTTTATCATAGCCAATAGAGTCATTTAAAGAGACATTATTGTTGTTTTTCTTATTGCTTCTAAAATACATGAGAATTTCATTTTCAATGCATCGCGCCACATAGGTGGTAAGACGGTTGTTTTTATCTGGTTTAAATGAGTCAATACCCTTTATTAGTCCGATAGTACCAATGCTAATTAGATCATCGGCATTATTATCCAATTTCTCAAATTTTTTTACAATGTGGGCTACTAGACGAAGATTGTGTTCGATTAATGTATTGCGTGAATCTATATTCCCATTGATCATATTGTTAATATGTTTTTCTTCTTCCTCCTTAGAAAGAGGCTCGGGAAAAACATTAATGGAGTAGGACCCGTGAAATAAAGATAGTAAATTTAATATATTTGTCAAAAAAAACATTTAATCACCTATTAATTAATATTTATTAATTGTAAATTTATTCGTTAAATTATTGTAAATACCTTGCATATAAGTCATCACTCATCTATAATTGAAGTAGGTGATATTATGCAAAATAAAAGAAAATCGCATATATTGGCAATTTTATTAATTATAGGCGCAATTTTTATTAGCCCTAATGTCTATGCCGGTAGTTGCCCATTAGGTCCCGATGTTACAAGAGACTTGTATGGAGCTTTAAAAATAATCCGCATAGTTGCACCTTTGCTTGTCATCGCATATTCGACGTTAGATACTGTAAAAGCTCTAACTAAGGGCGATGGAGGATCTGAATTTAAAAAGGTCGCTCAAAGATTTGGAAAGCGTGCCATATATGCTGTTATATTATTTTTTTTACCGATGATCGTCGATTTATTTATGCAAATGGCCGATGTCTGGGATGCCAATGGTAATTGTATGGAAGAAATAGAAAATCCTGGAGTTACTAGTGGAAATCCAACAATTACGACGACTAAATCTCCTCAGACTATATGTCAAGAAAGTGGAAAAACTTGGGATGCAACCAATCAAACTTGTATAGAATCGGGAAATTATGCCTTCTGTGCAAGATTTGATAGTAATCCTGGAGATTGTCAAAATAATGGCTGTGCTTTTGACTTCACAAGAGGACAATGCTCACCAAAATAGTTTCTTTGTAAACTATTTTTTTTTATGCTACTATGCTATAATTGATTTAGTAATGGAGATGAAAAAATGATAGATAAATTTGTCCCGGATAAATACTTTAAAAGTATCTATGATATTGACTATAAAACTCTTAAGAAAAGCGGTATTAAATGCCTTATTTTTGATTTATCTAATACTTTAGAACCAGAGAATATCAAAACCCCTGGAAGAAAGGTAAAGGATTTATTTGAAGATTTAAAAGATATGGGTTTTAAATTAGTAATAATGAGCAATAATTTTAAAAAGGAAGTAACACCTTTTAAGGAATTATTATGCGTCGATTCCTGTTATCTGTCATTTAAACCTTTAAAACGTAAATACAAAAAAGTCATGAAAGTATATGGATTAATTGATACGGAGATTGTCTGTATAGGAGATCAGTTATTCTTTGATATATATGGCGCTAATCGTATGGAGTTTACTTCTATTTTAGTAAATCCCATCAGTGCTGATGAATTTGCTGTAGCAAAGTTAAATAGAAAATTAGAAAATATGGTAATAAAGCGCCTTACAAAGAAGGACTTATTTAAAAGGGGAAGATATTATGAATAAGATGTGTTATGGCTGCGGAGCTAAGCTACAAACGGAAAATAAAGAAATAAGTGGCTATATTCCCGAAGGAAAAAAAGATGATGCCAAGTATTGCATGCGCTGTTTTAGACTAATGCACTATGGGGAACAAAGGAACGAAAATACTCCTAAAGACGTCAAAGAAATTGTCAATAAGATTAATAAAGATGTTCGTTTTGTTGTCTTTTTAGTCGATTTTATCAATTTAAACAGCGAAGTAGTTTCTATATTTAAATCGATAAAAAAGCGCAAAGTTTTAGTTTTAAATAAATGTGAATTAATACCAGAACATGTTAAAAAAGAGAGAGTTACTGAATATATTCGCGATTATTATGGCATATCTGATGACATTAAACTTAAAGGTGGAGTTAAGACCCATGGTGCTAAAAGCATTTTAAATTATCTAGAAAAAAAGGATATCCATGAAGCTTATATCTTGGGAATATCTAATTCTGGTAAATCGACCCTTATAAATGATTTAATGGATATTTGTGAAAGCAAAAATGCCAAAATTGTCGTCAATTCGAAGGCCAATACGACCCTTGATTTTATTCGTGTAAAATTAGATGAAGATTTAACACTTATAGATTCTCCGGGATTTATTTTAAATAATGCCCTAAATCACGATGTCATGGGAAAGAATATTAAAGCCTATTCTATGCAAATGAAGGAGTGTGAGACAGTATCTTTACTTGATAATAAGTATTATCTTAAGTTTACAGAACCAACACCTTTTACTTTTTTTACGAGCAGCGATGCCAAACGCGTTGTTAAAAAGTATTTTGCGGCTGCCGATGGTTTAGTTAACAAAATAGAGATAACTGAACCTAATACTGATATTGTTTTAATTGGTGTAGGATTTATTACGATTAAGAAACCTACCATCATAACGACTAATATTGCTTTAAAAAACATCGAAATAAGACCTAGTATGTTTGGAGGTAACTATGAGTAGAATTCAAATAATGAGCGATGATCTTGCCAATAAAATAGCTGCTGGAGAAGTCGTTGAAAGAATATCTAGTGTCGTTAAAGAACTAGTAGAAAATAGCATTGATGCCCATAGCAAGACCATCATTGTTGATTTAGAAAATAGTGGAACTAAGTTAATTAAGGTAACCGATGATGGAATGGGTATGGATCCTGATGACGCTTTAGCAGCATTCTCCCGCCATGCTACATCTAAATTATTAAAAGAAGATGATTTATTTTTTATTAATACCTTGGGATTTCGCGGTGAAGCTTTGCCCAGTATTGCCTCAGTTTCCAAGGTTGATTTGCGGACTTGCATGAAAGATGGTATGGGAACGCATATCATCATTCATGGTGGCAAAGTTATAACAAAAGAAATAAGTGATGCTCGCGTAGGAACTAAGATGGAAATAGCCGATCTATTCTATAATACGCCAGCTCGTTTGAAGTATTTAAAAAGTGATACAACTGAACTTGCTAATGTTACCAGTTATATTGAAAAATTAGCATTATCGCATGCTGATATTTCCTTTACCTTAACTAATAATGCCAAAAGAATTGTCTTCACCTCCGGTTCTGGAGACCTACTTAAGACGATTCATGAAATATATGGCTATTCAGTTAGCTCCAATATGATTGAAATAAAGGCTAGTAATTATGATTATGATTTATACGGGTTTATTTGTAAACCCAGTATTTTAAAGAGCAATAGGAATCATATAACGACAATCGTCAATGGAAGATGTGTGAGAAATAGTGATGTCAATAAGGCTATAAATGATGGCTATTTCACCTTTAAACCGGATATAAAATACCCTATAGTAGTTCTTTTGATAAATACCGATCCAACCTTAATCGATGTCAATATTCATCCCGCAAAACAGGATATAAAATTCTCTAAAATAGATAGTTTAAACGAGTTATTGACGGATTCCATTGGTTCTGCTCTTAGAAAAACCCTCTTAGTTCCCAAAGTGGAAGTCAAAGTGCCAGAGGCGGTATATAATGAGATAAGTATGCCTCTCGTTTATGAAGAAGAGGAAGAATATAGTTCTTCTAAAGAGCAAACACAGATAAACTTTAAAAAATTAGAGAGTTTCGATGAAGCCAAAGAAGAAGTATTAGAATCAAGTGAACCTGAACACCAAGAAAACGAATTAGTTAAAAAGTTAGAATTATATCCTGTTGGCATCGTAATGGGAACATATATAATCGCCCAAAACGACGAATCGATGTTTATGATTGATCAACATGCAGCTCAGGAGAGAATAAATTATGAACGTGTTTTAAAAGCCTTGCGAAGTGATAAAATCTATACAACATCCCTTTTAGTTCCAATAACTATTGAACTTACTTCATCGGAATTTATGAAAATAAAGGAAAAAATGTCTATTTTAGAAGAATTGGGATTTAATATCTCCGAATTTGGCTTAAATACTTACGTCGTCAAAGAACATCCCACTTGGCTAAGAGAGGGATTAGAAACGGAAAGTGTTAGGCGAATATTTGAAATCATAATTGAAGATAAAGTATTATTTGATCGCGCAAAGTTTCAGAATCATATAGCAGCTACTATGGCTTGTAAGATGAGTGTTAAAGGCAATGAAGCGATCACTTTAGAACAAGCTCAAAATTTGCTTGAAGATCTCGTCTTATGTGATAATCCCTATAACTGTCCCCATGGAAGACCAACAATCATATCGTTTACAAGATATGAACTTGAAAGAATGTTTAAAAGAGTTATGAATTAACTCTTTTTTCATTTTTTTGACAATAATTGATATTTATACTATAATAAGCGGCAAACAGGGGAGGTTTAGTTTATGGAATTAACGACTTTAAAGGAATTCTATCAAAAAAAAGATAACAAAAATATAAAGTCTTATCGTGAATATCTAGCTAATATTAAAAGACAAATCTGTGAAGGTATGATTGAAGCTAAGAAGATTTTTGATGATCAAGACAGTGCGATTACTCAAATAAGTGATAAGATAGCTTTTATTGAAAAAATAGAGGGGATTATTGCCAACAGCATCAGAGAGATTGTCAACAATTCTATTACCAATATGAGTGATGCCGAATTAAAGACGATAATTGATGAATATATTGATGAACTATCTAAAGAAAAAAATGCTAATAATCTTTCTTTAGATGAGCTAAATAAGAAAAGAGAGGAAAAATTAGCAGAACATATCCGTAAAATGCAATTACTAGGATATAAGGATTCATATTATAAAGTGGCTGATGTTGATGATTTCTTCAAGGATGTAGTGAGTGCTGAAGATTATACATTCAATCTTGTTCAATCTAATTTAGATAAGACAGCCTTAATTGCTACTTTTAGTTGGTTATATGCTAGTGATGAAGTGCGAAACCAACTTGCTGATATGATTATATCTATCCGTAAAATAGCCAAGGCAAGTGATGAGACTGTCGTAAGAAAGGCTATTTCCAAATTTTTAACGCCAGAAAAAATAGGCCGCATTATTGGATCTAAAGAGAAAAATGAATGTTTGAGAGCTTTTGAAATCTTACAAAAGGAATTAAAATTCAGAACAGAATTTTTTGAGGTTTTGCCAAGCACTTTACAACAAGATATTAGGGATAAAGGCCTTGATAAGAGTGAAGCTTATAAGAGAATTTATGATATTTATGAAGGTTATAAAGCAAATGGACATGTAACGATGTTAGAAATTCCAGAAGTACAAAATATTGAAGATGAAATAGCTAATGTTCAATCCAAGATAAATGTATTAGATATGAAAATTGCCGGAGCTAGATCAGCTTGTGAAAACCGCACAACGATGATGAGTCTTGTAGAATCATTTATAAACTTAGATAATGATGAAAATAATAATACATATAGTGAAATTTCTAAAGAGACAATAGATAAACGCACTAAGGAACAACGACTTACTGAAAAAAGAGAAGAATTATCTAGAAGATTAGAGGAATTAGAGGCAAGAGAATCCAAGTTAAATCTTTTGATATCTAAGGGCGATTTTGTCGAATATTTTAACATTTTACATGCTAAGAGAGATTTAGAAAATCGAAGTTCTGAAGAAGATGTTGAGGATAAAAAGCTCGAGGCAATTGCTAAAGCTGAGAGAAGAAGAATGTTGCAGTTTAACATTTTATGCGGGGGAATATTAAAACTAAAAGAATTGCAAGACAAAATTGATGCCATTGATAATAGTCACAATCTCTTTAAAAATATTACAGGAGCTAACAAAAAATTAAAAGAAGAGTTACTGGAGTCATATACTTTAAAAGTTGATGAAATTTATGATGAATTAAATGAGAAGGGATTGGCCTACATCATTGTTAGTAGTGATGATCCATATTCTCTGGGAGATCCTAGAAATCAAGAAGCCATTCAAAAGCCATTGTCTTTTGAAAGTTTGATGGAAAGGTTTAATGTACCTAAATACCAAATAGATGAAAAAATGTTATTGGAATTTAAGGCGCGAAGAATAGTAGCAAATTATACACCATTAGAAGAAGTTAATAAAACCTATACTAGAATTTATGATTTAACCCAAAAACTATTTGGTGCCGAAAAGCAATTAGACGGGACTTATAACATTGCCATATCTTATAACGAAATAGACGAATTACTAAGACTATATGAACAATTGGCTTCGGCATATGAGTATATCCATTTGGGAAGAAAACTCGATTTAGATAATAAAAAAACTTTAGCAAGTAAAGAGTTTGATAGTTATTTTGTAGAGTTAGTTAATTCGCTAGGTCTTGATTTGAACAATCTTACTTGGGAAAAAGCAAACGCTAAATATGAAGAAGTTAAGAAAGATATTCTTACAGTTCAAAAAGAGTTAAATGAAATCAATCGCGAAATGCCAACAAGTGATCCACTTGATTTACAATATGATGTACTAGAGGGCTTTGATGAGACTTATCTATCGCCAAATGGCATTAGAAAAATCGTTCAATTTCATTAAAATATGTAAAATATGTAAAGAACCAAAAAGTGGTTCTTTTTTTATTGTGTTTTGCGGGCAAAAGTAGTATATTATATGTAGACAGTGGTAGATTGTGGAAGAAAGTGGGGAATTCCTAATGCTAATGGGTGAGTTTCATCATAATATTGATGAGAAAAATCGTCTAGTCATACCAAGTAAGTTTAGATGCGAACTTGGCGAGAAATTCATCGTAACTCGTGGATTAGATAAATGCTTATTCGTCTATTCATTAACGGAATGGAATAGAATAGTCGAAAAACTTAAAACCTTACCATTTACGCAAAGGGATGCTCGAAATTTCACACGTTTCTTTTTATCTGGCGCTGCTACTTGCGAATTCGACCGAAGTGGTAGAATTTGCATTACCTCCCCATTGATCGAATACGCCGATATAATTAAGGAATGCGTTATTATCGGCGCAAACGATCGACTTGAAATATGGTCTAAAGAATTATGGGATAAATTCCTTAATGATAATGAAGATCAATTGTCTGATATAGCTGAAAATTTATTTACAACGGGTGATTTCAATGCATAAGAGTGTTTTATTAGAGGAAACAATTGATAATTTAAATGTTAGACCAGATGGTATTTATGTTGACTGTACCTTGGGGTATGGTGGACATAGTGAACAAATATTAAAGAGATTAACTACTGGTCATCTATATGCCTTTGAACAAGATCAAGAGGCTATCGACTATAGCCAAGAGAGATTAAAACTGTATAGAGATAAACTAGATATAATAAAAAGCAACTTTGTCAATTTGCAAAGCGAACTTGAAAGTCGAAATGTTAAAACTGTCGATGGAATAATTTTTGATTTAGGATTTTCTTCCCCACAAATAGATGATCCTAAACGTGGATTTTCCTTTATGCAAGATGCTAAGTTAGATATGCGAATGGATAGAGAACAAAAAATATCAGCCTATGAGGTAGTTAATAATTATAAGCAAGACGAATTAATGGAAATATTCTATAAATATGCTGAAGAAAAATACTCACGTGTAATAGCAAAAAACATCGTGGCAGCTCGTCCAATAAGTCGAACGCTAGAATTAGTCGATGTCATAAAGAAAAGTGTTCCTGTTAAATATGCTTTGACAAGACACCCTGAACGAGTGATATTTCAAGCAATAAGAATTGAAGTTAATCGAGAACTAAAAGTTTTAGAAAGTGTCTTGCCAGATGCTATCGACCTTTTAAATGAAAGTGGCAGAATATGTGTAATAACATTTCATTCACTAGAAGATAGAATAGTAAAACAGACATTTAAAAAATACAGTGAAATAAATAGTTTAGTTAAAGGTCTACCAGTTATCCCTGATGAATATAAGCCTAAGATTAAACTTATAAATAAAAAGCCAATCCTCCCGAGTAATGAGGAAACATGGGAAAATAGCCGTAGTAAAAGTGCAAAACTAAGAGTAATAGAAAGGGTATGAGAAAATATGAGAAAGACCACTAATGATCAAACATATAGATTAACTAAAGGAGACAAAGTGATGTTATTTTTAATCGCTGTATTTGCCTTTATCGCTCCCGTTATAACTGTATACACGAGTGCAACTTTATCTAGTTCAAATATAGAAGTAGAAAAATTAAAAAGACAAATAGAAGAACAGGAAAATATCAATTCGGGTTTATCTATGCAAGTAGATGAATTAGCAAGTCTATCAAATATTCAAAATATTGCAAAAGAGAACGGTTTAAGTTATAATAATGATAATATAATAGTAATCAAATAGTTGTACTTAAGGAGAATCAGTAATATGAAATATAAATACAATACGATTAGAATAAATTTATTTTTTGTAATTTGTATTGTGTTTTTATTTGGGATTTTTGCCTATAAATTGGGCGTTGTTGCCTTAAATGATGAAGTAGAGGGGACAAATTTAAAGGAACTAGCTGAAAACCGCAGTACAGCAACGAAGGTACTGACAGCCAATCGTGGTAATATCTACGATCGTACAGGCAAAGAAACGCTTGCCCAAAATATCAACTCTTATACTGTTGTTGCCTATTTATCGGAAAAGAGAACGAGTGATGAGCGATATCCTAAACATGTTAAAGATAAAGAGATGACGGCTCAAAAACTTGCAGAAATCTTGGCACCAAATAAATATGAAGAGACGCGAAAAAATATTTTAAAATTGCTAAATCAACCAAATTTATATCAGACTTACCTTGGAGCTGTGGGCAAGGGAATAACGGAAAATGCCAAGCGAAAAATCGAAGAACTAGCTTTACCCGGCATAGATTTTATCAAAGAATCAAAAAGATATTATCCCAATAGTGATTTTGCCTCATACATAATTGGCTATGCTAAAACAAATGAAAAGACGGGAGAAATTAAAGGTGAACTTGGTATTGAAGGATACTGTGATCGCTATTTAAAGGGAAAAGATGGATCAATTACGTATCAAAGAGATGCCTATGGCTATCAACTTGCCGATAAGTATTCGCAAACTGTTGAAGCCCAAGATGGCTATGATGTCTATTTAACTTTAGATCATCAAGTTCAAATATTTTTGGATAATGCTGTTGAAGAATTTGCCGAATTTGATCCAAACTGGGTAACTATAACTGTAGCTGATGCCGATACGGGAGCAATTATAGGCTCTTCGACATCTCCTTCTTATAATCCTAATAAGTTAAACATAACTAACTATAATAATCCTCTTACCTCGTTTACTTATGAACCAGGTAGTACAATGAAGATTTTTTCTTTTATGTCGGCTATGGAGGATGGCAAATACAACGGAAGTAAGACTTATCCATCAGGAACGATAAAAGTCGATAATTATAATATTCACGATTGGAATAAATCAGGATGGGGAACTATTACCTATGATGTCGGATTCACTTATTCTTCAAATACGGCCGCTGTTCGATTAGCTCAAGCAGTAGGACGCAATAAACTTCATAAATACTATTCTGATTTGGGCTTTGGCGAATTGACAGGCATTGAACTTTCTGGCGAATTAAAGGGCGATATTGACTTTACTTATAATTCCGAGTTAGCATCGGCTTCATATGGTCAAGGTATGACAGTAACGCCTGTTCAAATGATTCAGGCTCTATCGACGATAACTAATGATGGAACTGTTATGAAACCCTATATAATTGATAAAATAGTTGACCCTAACACCAACGAAATTGTCTACGATGGAAAGAAAACCGAACTCAAAAAGGTCTATTCAACGTCGACTGTTAATAAAATCAAAGAATTGATGGACTTGACGGTTAATGGAGCCGACAGGGCAGCCACTGGACGTGTATATCACACTGATGCTGTTAGATTAATTGGCAAGACTGGTACAGCTAATTATACGGGATCTAACGGACAATATGTCAAAGGATCTACGAATAATATTCGTTCATTTGCTGGCGTTTTCCCATACGATAAACCTGAATATATCATCTATGTATCCGTTAAAGATTTTAAAGGATCATCTAAAAATATGGGTAATATCATCAAAAAATTAGTGGAAAGTGTAGCAAAATATCGCAATTTAGATGAGCGACCAAGTGATATAGATACCTCTAAGATAGTGACAATTGATAATTATTTAAATAAAGATATCAGTGACTCCGTTAGCAAATTACAATCCAAGGGAGTATCTTCAATCGTCATTGGTGATGGAAATAAAGTTATAAATCAGTATCCTAAGAAGAACACAAAGACTAGTCAAAAAGCCCGTGTTTTCTTAGTTAGCAATGGAAGTAAAATTACTATGCCTAATGTCATCGGCTGGAGTAGTAATGAATTTATTGATTTTTGTAAGCTTGTTGGTGTAAAATATGAATTAGATGGCTATGGTTATATCGTATCTAGCAATATCGAAACCGGCACAGTCTTAAATGAAAATACGGTAATATCTGTTAGTCTCAAAAATATTGAACCAGAGAGTTTAGTTACAAAAGAGGAGAGTGGTACAAATGGCGACGCCAAAAAAGACAACAACTAAAAAAAGTACGACAACTAAAAAACAAATTGTTAAAGCAGAAAAGACAGAAATAAAAAAAGTAGAAAAAAAAGAAAACAAAATACTTAGTTCCCTAAAGAAGTTTTTTAATCATCCAGCACCTTTAATAATTATCTTAATATGTATTGTTTTATTCTTGACGATGTATATTGCCGATTATAACAGTAAAAACAAGATATATGTTGGATCATTAGATAAAAAGGATGTAGCAATAGTAAATGTTCACTTTTTCCTAAATGGCGATATGAATTATTTTCATGCTGCCAATGCCGCTTATTTAGGCGAAGATAAAGAAATTTATACTTTCCAAGTGGGGTATTATGCCGTTGATAAGAAAAATAACTATTACGAGTTAGCTACTCGTGCCAACTCATTAGAGAAAAAGACGAGTTTAAAAGATGTCATCGATGAAAATAGTGGATGGAGTTTTGCTGAAAGCGATAAGGGCGTTCTTCATTTTACTGATGATGTCAGAAAAAATATCGACAATATTCACTTTGTCGTTAAGGCTTCTACGGAAAAAGGTTCAACAAAACCAGATATTGTTATTGATTATCCATTAGATTTAGAAAAAATTACTAAGTAGCGAGTAAGAAATCACTCGTTTTTTGTTGTTTTATGTTTTATTGATATGGCTTTTTTGCTATAATAATACTATAGAGAGTAGTTGCAAGTATGAAGCATATTAAAAAAGTTATATTTATGGTATTTTTATTTATATTTGCTAGTAGTAATATACTTGCCCTTGAAGTGTGCCATATGAGCACGGAATATAAAAAATGGCTTCTTTTAAGTGAAGAGGAAAAGGAAATCTTTGATGTCCCACCATATTGTGAGGAAAGTTTTATAAAGGATAATTCTAAATTTGAAGTTAAGGCTAGTGATAAATATCGCGGTCTATTTTCTCGTTTTATCGAAGATTTAGATTCGGCAAGTGCAAGAGATAGCCGATATAACGCTGTCGAAGAGGGCTTAGTAACTCCAGCCAAGGATCAGTATGGAACCAATAGCTGTTGGGCCTTTTCAGGTATATCTCTAGTAGAAACATCAGCTCTAAAAGAGGGATTGGGAACAATAGATTTATCCGAGCGTCATATTGAATATTCGATGACGCGTAATGCCTTTACGGATGGCACTAAAGATGATGGCTTAAATCGTCAATTAGATGCAGGAGGAAATCCTTATTTTACCTCATCTTATTTCTTCAGACATGATGGACCGATAATGGAAAGTTCTATGCCTTATGAAAAAGTGAATACAAAAATTAGTAAAAATGCACTGCCAAAGGGCAAAGCAGTTCTAGATATATCGGATTATACCACTCGTTACTACGATTTAACAGCAGGCTGTGAAAGTGCTCAGATTAATGTTATTAAAGATAAAGTCATAAAGTATGGATCGGTAGGAGTATCTATCTATTATCATGATGCCTTTCTAAAGAATTCCAAATATTACTATTATAACGGTGGCAACTCGACAAATCATGCCGTCGTTGTCGTCGGTTGGGATGATTCTATCGCTACATCTGCCTTCCATAATAATCCTTCAACCAAGGGTGCATGGATTGTTAAAAATTCGTGGGGTAGTACCTATGGTGATAATGGCTACTTTTATGTCTCATATGGCGATAAAAGAGTATGTACTAATCTTTCCACTTTTTCGGGAGTAACAGTTAATACCTATGACAATGCCTATAATGCTGCTGATACTTTGTCTAATTTATCATTCACGATAAATGGGAATATTTATGCCTCTGCTAGATTTAGCAAGAAAAGTAGTCAAAAAGAATATTTAGATAAGGTCAGTTTTGAAGTTACAACTAATAATAATTATACAGTTTATCTTTCTAATACCAATAATCTAACCAATACAGGATCTTGGATTACTTTGGGAAGTGGTATTGCTTTGGAAAATGGTGTTAAAACAGTTAAATTTTCTCCCATTGAAATATCGGGAGATTATACCATAATCGTAAAATATTCTAATGGCTTATTCCCTGCTATGTGCAAGACAACTTACTCTGATAAAGATATGCACTATTTTATGGGCATAACTTCGGGACGCAATTTCTATTCCAATGATTTAAAGAAATGGGAAGATATGTCGACTGTTAAAGATAGTGCCTACTCGGGATGTGAACCAGTAATATATGCCTATACCAAAAATGCCAATTCAGCGGATCCTTCTTTTGAAATAACATCATTTAATGGCACCAAAAATGAAGTATATGCTCGAAGTGATGACTATTATATTATGAATGTAACATCTACAAATATATTGAGTTATCAAATGTTCGGTTTAAAAATATATAATAGTAAAGGCGTAGATAAAACAGGCGACTTTGAAATTAGCAATACATTAGCCAATGGAAGAGTAACAATTAAGCCTAAGGGGACATGTGGCGCTGATACTTATATTTTGAAACTAACATATAATGGTGTAACAAAGAGCAAGAGTTTTATCATTAAAGCTCTAGTAGAGTCGAGTAAATATAAGATAGATGGCGATTACATCATCGTCTCTTTAGGTCATGAAAAATCCTTATCAAAGGCGGTATTTATCAACAATCTCAATATGTTTAATAATAACTACAAAGTTTTAGATAGTGCGGGAAGTGATATTACTTCCACGACGGATGTTGTTGGTACGAATATGAAGATAAATATTGGTGGCAAGGATTTTACTATTGTCTTAAAGGGCGATATTTCGGGAGATGGTCAGATTTTAAGTAATGATGCTTTACTTATTAGCCGACATTTGACATATATTAAAAGATTGAATGAAGCTCAAGAACTAGCAGCTGATATTTCGGGGGATGGTCAGATTTTAAGTAATGATGCTTTGCTTATAAGTCGTTTTTTGGTTAATTTACGAGATAGTTTGTAGGTGATATTATGAAATTTAAGAGGATTTTTATATTGAGTATTTTGGGACTTATGACAGCCATTACAAGAGTTGATGCGGCCAATAATTTTGTTATAAGCGCACCTAGTAGTGCCAAAGTGAATACCAATTTTACAGTATCCGTTAAGCATAAGGGAGATACAATAGGTAGTTTGCAAATGGAAGTAGGTATAACTAATGCTGAGTGCAGTGTTGCAAGTACTTGTTCTGGTGGTGTAGCCAATTGTAAGGGCGGTTCTTGTTTAATGTCCTTTAATTTGCCAAATGGCTTAAAAGAAGGCAACAATATAATAACTTTAAGTTGTCATTCATCGGGTGGAGTGGCTAAATTTAATGCCAGTGTTGCCAACAGAGATGCTTGGGATGTTGAAGGTATGAAACAATTATCTATTTCTAGTACTTCCAAAAGTGTAACAATAGAAGGAACAATTGCAACAACCAAGAAAACAACTACTCAAACGACAATTTCTAAAAGGCCAACGACAGGTAAAACAACTAAATTGTCGACCAAGTCTACGACTAAATCAACAACCAAATCGTCAACAACTAAAAAGACCCCAACAACGAAGAGTACCAAATCAACAGATTCTACAACAACCAAAAACACGACGATGAAAATGCCTTTTACTAGCGAGACTATTAGTACAACTACGGAAGATACGACGACAACTGAAGAGACAACGACCAGTACGACAACTGTCTATGTTCCCGATGATTTAAAATTGCGAGAATTAAAGATTGTTGGATATAATATTAACTTTAAACCCAATTTATCTTCTTATACTATCAATGTCGATGAAGAGGTTAATGAACTTTATATAATAGCTTCTCCTGCCGATGAACAAACGGAAATTGAAACAGTTGGACTAGTTGATATTGAAAATAAAGATTTTATTCAAATAAGAGTTTTTAATGAAAATGCCCATCATGAAATAAATTACAAGATAAATATTCGCAGAAACAAAAAAAACGATGAATCTTTCTCTTCGGGGAATTTCTTCTCTAACAGTTTCAAACTTATAACATTCTCGATGTTAGGAGTAATATTTTTCTTAATTATCTTCTTTACTATTAAAGGATTCCTAAACAAAAATAAACATAAAGAAAAAGAAGGTATTAGCAATCATGAATATACTAATGAAGATACTGAAGAACTTATTCCTAAATCAGAAGAGGAATTAAAAATGTTATTTGATGAATTAGATAAAGAACATCAAAAATAGGAGAAAAAGTCTTGTTTCTCTTATTTTTTTGTGATATTATAACTCGTAGCTTCAGAAAGAGGATTGGAAAATGGATATAAAAATATTTGATGCTAAAGTTAAAATAATAAGTGAAGAGGAAATTGGCTATAAAGTAGTATTCACCAATATTTACGGTGATGAAGAATTAGGATTTGAACTAGAAGTTATTTTTGGTTCTCATGTTGATACCTTCTTAAAATATGCTCGCGAGGGCTTTATCAAATTAGCCGTTTTAGATGGACGAATTATTGCCTTAGTTAATTCCGGTGACAAAATTGAACTTGTAAGAGATGTTATATTGCCAGAATTCAGTGGAAGAAAAGCTGATGAAAACATCAATTATATTAAAGAAAAATATGGCGTTTCTATCGATATACTAGAGGCTAAATTGGAAGATTTAGTAAAAACTAGTCATCTAAAAATAATGCCAATATCTATTACCGAAGAAAGTCAAGCTTATGAAGATGGAATAGCCTTAGATTTATCTAATAAAGATAAAGACGGAACATATCTTTACTGTCCATCAGGTTCTGCTCAATCAGCATTTATCTTAAGAATGGCTGGTTTAGAAACCGAAGACTACTCATCAGCATTAGAACTATTAATAGGTAAAGAACTTTATATTATTACCTGTAGTAGAGATGTTATTGCTATTGCCAACAAAGAGACGAAAGAAATATGCGTTCTAAATACGTTCTATACTCGTGGAGAAGATGACTATAATATAAGAAACGTTAAAATGTTAGAAGAGAAATACGGCATTGCTCCAAATTCTTTAGACAATCGTATTAAGATGTTGATTAAGAACAATGAAGAATCAAAATAAGATTCTTTTTTTAATTATCTATTTTAAATAAAAAATATTGTGGTATAATAAAACTGTAAGAAAGTATGAGTGGCAGTATGGCAGTAAAAGTAAAATGGAAAAATTTATTAAGATTATTCATCGTCGTGTTTGTAATTACCTGTTTTGGTATGCTTTTTAAGTTTAATCAAAGAGGTAATGCTAAAGTTGAAATCAATTTAGTTGGCAATGATCACTTAAAATTATCCATTAATAAACCTTATATTGATGAGGGCGTAAAAGTGAAAATTGATAATAAAGAAGTGGATTTGAAAAACATTGAGTACAATGTTAAAAGCAATGTCGATGAAAAAGTTAAAGGTAACTATGAAATTGATTACGAGGTAATCTATAACGCCAATACCTATAAAGTTAAAAGATATGTCGAAGTCCTTGATGATATTGCCCCAACTTTAACTATAAACCAAGAATATGCAACACAATATAAATGTAAAAATAAAAATAAATTTAATTTAGATTATATCGCCGAAGATAATTATGATGGCATAATAACGGATAAAGTTAAGGTTAAAGTAGACAAAGATAGAGTAATTCTTTCCGTAATTGATTCTTCTAACAATGAAACTAAAAAGGAAGTGCCATTAAAAATTATTGATGATGGTGGAGTAGATGTCATTGAATTAGTTGGAAAAGAGATTATTTATTTGCCGCTAGGATCAACCTATGAAGATGAAGGCGCTATCTTAAAAGATGGGTGCGGAAACGCCACTGATGCCACTTTAGAAATTCAAAATGCTGTTGATACGAGCAAGGCTGGAGAATATAGTGTAAACTATCAATATACTAATTCAGAAAATGCCGTAATTAAAAAGACTAGAAAAGTCATCGTCTATGATAAGAAAGATAGCAAATACTATGAAGAACTAGATGCCAAAACTGTCTATCTAACATTTGACGATGGACCGGGACAATATACGCAAGAACTATTAGATATCTTAAAAAAACATAATGTTAAAGCAACCTTCTTTGTAACTAACCAATTTAAAAAATATGTTCCTCTTATTAAAAGAGAATATGATGAAGGACATACTGTGGCTGTTCATACATTAACTCATAAATGGAGCATCTATCAAAGCGTAGAGACATATTTAAAAGATTTTAATGATATGAATGATATAATTTATAAATATACTGGTGAAAGAGCGAGTTTATTTAGATTCCCTGGTGGTGGAAGTAATACGGTAAGTCGCAAATATGCTAAAGGTGTTGTCAAGGCCATTGCCAGTAAGATGACAGAAAATGGCTATGTATATTTTGATTGGAATGTTGATTCCAATGATGCCGGTGGCGCCAATAGTGATGCTATTTATAAGAATGTTATCGAAGGTATTGAGAGACATAAGGCATCAGTTGTCTTAATGCATGATATAAAGCGAAATACCATCGATGTCATTGAAGATATTATTAAATATGGTTTGGAAAACGGGTATACCTTTAAAACCTTAACAATATCTTCACCAACTGTACACCATCATATCAATAATTAATTGATTTGCTTGCGTATTTATCTTATAATTTAAGTAAGTAGTGGAGGTATGCAGTATGGCTCATCAAGAAGATAAAGTCTTAGATAAGAAGACTAAAGAAAATTTAAAAAAAGAGATATTGAATGAAATAAATACCGAAGTTAGACAAGATATTGTCGATAACATTGTTAGTGATATTAAAAAAGAGTTAGATAATGATTACAAAGAAGAGATAAAAAGACAAATCAGTGATGATGTCATCGAAGATGTCAAAGCCAATATCAAAAGAGAACAGAATAAGTTAAATCGTCGCAAGACATTTAAAATAGTACGTCTTAATATCTATCTTATTGTCCTATTTGCCTTTTCCTTATTTTTGATATATCGTCTATATAAGACCGATAATCTAGCTATTTTAAAGAAAAATACAGAACCAACAACCACTATCACGACAACTACTGTCGTAAAAGACTTAAATTGGTATATAAACAATTATGGATATCTAATCAATAATCTTAAGTTTACCAATTTTGAACTATTAAAAGGAAACTATAATATTAAAGAAATTCCCATAAAAGATAAACTTGCTATGGTCTATAAAACTTTAGGAACAGAGAGCATTCATGTCGAGGGAACGATTTATACAATCGCAGAAGATGCCCTTATTGAAGAATATAAGAATTTGTTTGGCAGTATTGATGACTATATAGCTGCGGATTTTGAAGTTGATTCTCTAGATTTTGCCTATTCTGTAAGCAATAAACAATATATAAGTGTTGCTAAAAAGAATACGAACCCAGAATATGTCGTCAATAAGATTGTTGATATTAAGGAAAACAATAACGTCCTTACTATTGAAGCTTTGGTAGGAATCGTCAAAGATGATAAACTTTATAGTGTACTAGATTTGGATAACGAAGTATCTATCTATCGCAGTGGAAGTGACTTATCTGTTTATCGTGATTCCTTAACGCAAATTCAATATAAATTTAAGAAGATAAATGATAAATATTATATCGATGGAATTAGTAGAAAATAATTGAAATAAATTCAATTATTTTTTATTTGATGTTATAATAGCAATTGGTGAAAAGAAATGAGTAAGAAGGAGTATGAAATTTATAATCTTAAAAAGGAAATCGAAAATGTTCAAAGAGAGCAAGAACCACTAAAAGAACCAGAAGATAAAAATGCGAATAGTAGTATTTTCAATTTTACCAATCTTGCCTTGGTAATATCTGTAATTTTATTTATTGCATCTCCAAGTGTTGGGGTGTTTCTGTTAGCTGTTTTTCTTATGATTGCCGGCATCTCTCTAGATGTCTATATCGAGTGGCGCTATTTACTTGCCAAAAACGAAAATATTCCTGAGCCTCCGGTTTTTAAAAAGCATCAGGAATATTATTATGAAGAGATCAAATATGCCGAGGCATTAGAAGAGCAAATGACCGAAGAGAGAAGAAAATATCAGGAAGCCTTGGAAAGGCAAAATAAAAATAAGACTTACGATGAATCGCCAATCACGTATTCTAAAGATGATGAAATTAATTTTCTTGTCGAAGCTATTGAAGCCTATTTTGATTGTTACAAACTGCCACCATTAAAAGCGACAGATTATGAGTGGGATATCTTTTTTGATACGCTATATAGTGAATTTAGAAAAAGGGGAGTAAAAGATGAGTTTTATCATGCTGTTTCCGAAGTTATTAGGTATACTCTTGCTAATGTACTAATTAACGAAAATGACGCTGTCACGATTGTCGATTTTGTTGCTAACCTAAGATATCTATGTAAAACCTCGCGAAATGAAGGAATTATACCAGATTATTTTGATATCCAAGATGTGCAAGACATTGAAGATAAGATGATGTTTAAGATAAAAAAACAATCGAGAGAAAGACGTAAAAAATATCAAAAGCAATTATAAATAAAATAAGACATAAAAAAACGAACAATCTAATAGTTCGTTTATTTTCAATTGGTGACCCGTACGGGATTTGAACCCATGAATGCATGCGTGAAAGGCATGTGTGTTCAACCACTTCACCAACGGGCCGTATAAATGGTGGGCCTGAATGGACTTGAACCATCGACCTCACGCTTATCAGGCGTGCGCTCTAACCAGCTGAGCTACAAGCCCATTTGTTTCAGTACTAGTTAATTTTATCAAATACTTTTATATTAATCAAGTATTTTTTTAACTATTTTCTAATTTATATAAAAAACTAGCTTAATAACTAGTTAATTAACAAAATGGTGTCCCCTTAGGGATTCGAACCCTAGACCCACTGATTAAGAGTCAGTTGCTCTACCAACTGAGCTAAGGAGACATCTCTTAAATACTTATTCATTATATCATATTTTCAAAAAAAATCTACTATAAATTTTAAAAAAATGAAAAAAATGTATATTTATAATTTTTATTAGATTTACATAGTTAAGTTAAAATGTTAAAATTAGACTATGGTGGTAGTATGAAGAATGTCTTTTTAATTGTCAATTGCAATGATTACAAATCAACTATGCACCTCATCGATAATATAATAAGTTATAAATCTATAGAAGAGATAATCATCGTCGATAATGCCTCAAGGCACGATGAATTGATTAAACTTAATAGTATAAAGAGAAAAAAAGTCAAGATTATCTATAATGCAAGCAATGATGGCTATTCCAGTGCTATTAATATTGGTGCCAAATATCTCATAAAAAAATATTCAAAGTGCAATATCTTTATTAGCAATTCGGATATCGTCATAATGTCGGAAAATGACTTAATTAAAATGCTTGAAGTTCTTTCGCTAAATAATGTCGGACTTGTAGGTCCCCAAATACTGGAATTAGGAAGTATTCATAGGGGAATGAGAGAACTTACGCCAACTATGGACTTTCTACTTACAGTACCCATCCTAAAGAACTTAATAAGTGATAACGCCTATCAATATGAAGAAGGACATTATGAAAAAGAAACCAGTAATGTCGATGTAATCTCGAGTTGCTTTTTTCTCATATCTTCCGAAGTATTAGAAAAGATAAATTATATGGATGAATCAGTATTCCTATATTATGAAGACTTTATCTTATCTAAGAAAATAAGAAATTTAGGACTTGATATCGTCGTCCAAAACGAAGTTAAAGTAAAACATCTTTACTCAGTAAGTGTCGATAGAATAGTTAAAAATGTCGATAAATATAAAATGCTTAAGAAAAGTCAATTTTACTATCATACTACCTATAATAATGCCAATAAAGCCGAAAGAATACTTTTAAAGGTCAACGCCTTTTTAGGTGTATTGGTAAGAAAAATTAAAAAAATATTTCATAAATAAGGAGACATCATGAAAAAAGTACAGATTTATATAAAAGAATGGGGATATGGCGGTATTGAAAAACAGACAAATATTTTAGCTAATGCCCTATGTAATATCTATAATATTGAAATAGTTGTCTTAGATTCAATATCAGCTTCCCAAAATGACTTAAATAAGAAAGTCAAAGTAATAGAATTGGGGATTAAAGAAAATAGAGGAGTAATTGGCAATTTATCCCTAAATAATACCTTAAAAAAATTTGTTTTAAAAAGTGATGCTGATACCTTTATATCAACAGACATCATATTCAATGGAATTTTGGGGAAATATGCTAGAGTCAGTAATTTAATCTATTGGGAATATAAACTAAATATCAATGAATTTACAAAGTTAGAAAAATCTTTAATTAATTTTAACAGAATCGTCTTGCCTAATGAATTTATGAAGGATTGCTATACTATTAAAAATATTAAAACATCTGTCATTCCTCTTTGTTTTGAAGAGATGCCAGATAATCCAAGTGATTTGAAGAGCAATAATATCATGGCCTTAGGTCGCCTAAATAAAAACAAATGCTATGATGAATTAATTGAAATAATGGATATTGTTCATAAAAAAAATAAGAATATTAAATTACATATAGTCGGAGATGGTGAAGAAAAGGAAAAACTCCTCGACTTAGTTAAAAATAAAAATTTAAACAATACGATCATCTTCGAAGGTTTTTTAAGTAAAGATGAGATAAATAGCTTAATGCAAAAAAGTTCCTTATTTGTATCCTGTGCTGTAAAAGAATCCTTTGGCGTATCCATCATTGAAGCTATGAGTTATGGAATACCATGCATTTCCTATGAACATACGAGTTTGAATGATTTTATGAAAAATGAAATAAATGGCTATTTAATTGCCAATCGCGATAAGGAAAAAATGGCAGAATGTATACTAGAAATTATGGAAAATAAAAGTCTAAGGGAGAATATGGGCAATTGTGCCAGAGAAGCTAGTATTATCTATGATATTAACTCTGTTAAAAGTGAGTGGTTAAAGATAATTTAAAAAGAACTATTAGACATCGTATTTAGTATAGTCTTTTAGTTCTTTTTTTAATTTCTTTTCTTCGCGCTTCTTGGCTTTTTCTAATTTAGAATATGATCCGCTTTTAGAAGCAGGAATGATATAGGGTTTATTTTGCATCGTTGCTTCATATTTATCTAGATGAAAGATGACATTGCTTTCCTCTTTTGGTGGATTAGTTGGGATACTTTTTTTATTTTTCATGTTTACACCTCTTAATTTATTATAACACGTGATATAATAAAATTGGTGAGGGAATATGTGGCCAAGTGAATATTCAAGGGCAAATAAAGAATTAATAATAGATCGAATAGGTAAAAATCCGTATTCTAAGGAATTAGTCAATTTAATTCTTACGAGAATCGATATTGAGACAACTTTCATGCATCATGCCCTTCCTGGCGCTATCGATTTTTTGCGCAATTTATTTGGCGATATTGACCTAGGGACTTCTTATACGTCCGCCCTTGAAGTCTTAAAAAGATATTGTAAATAAGGGGAACAGTTACATGGTGAATATTTAAATTGTCTAGATGATCTGGGAGCTCTTAATATAAGCTATGAGGGTAAGAGAGAGTTTTTAAAAGAAAAAGAGCAAAACGAAGATGGTTTTGATGCTGAGTATGGTTGGAAATTAATGATTGTTTATAGTACCTATCAATATCGTTTATTGAATATCCTAAAACTAGATGAAAAAATATCTTCCATGCAAGCCCTAGAAGACGAAGAGAAAAAAGAAATGTTAGAAAATAAGGTGTCAAAAAAGAAAACGATGATTACTAAGGCTTTAGATTATTTTAAAGAAAATAAAAGAAGATACAAGTAAAGAATTAGACGATTTAAAAAATGTTTGTTTTTATTTTGTGAAGTTGTAATATAAAAGTGTACACAAAAAAAGTGTA
>ERZ777305.1462-NODE-1462-length-27613-cov-3.841280_pt1 | contig 27613 bp, 32 predicted proteins | sample MGYA00374965_ERZ777305 | MGnify/ENA primary metagenome ERZ777305 (study PRJEB29328, sample SAMD00013331) | mouse gut metagenome | study: EMG produced TPA metagenomics assembly of the Metagenome analysis of fecal microbiota from mouse which was promoted... | reverse complement strand
CCTTTATTTTAAGGCTTTTCTAACCATTTCTTCTTTTCTTCATGTTTTTATCCTGTTCTTTATTAGAAAAAATGTTAACAGGACATTAACATTAATAATAACTTATATTTCATAAAATCTATTTTTCTTATCATTCGTTATTCAATATAATTGTTTAAGTATTCTAATGCCTCATCAAATGTACTGACACCTACAATTTCAATTTCGTAATCTAGATCATTTTTGAGTTGAATGGCTTCTTCATAATTTTTACCATTTGGAACAAAGAAAAGATCTGCTTTTGCTTTTTCTGCCCCTTTTAATTTGTACTTCACACCCGCAATTTCACCTACAGTTCCATCTACATCAATTGTACCTGTTCCTACGATTTTTTTACCTTTAGTGATATCTTCTTTTACAAGTTGATTATAGATTGCAAGTGTCATCATGAGACCTCCAGAAGGTCCTGATTCTGATGATTTAAAATGAAATTTAATCTGAGGTTCTGTTTCAATTTCATGCTTTTCTGTTATCATAAGACCTACCATTTTTTTATCCTCATAGGCAATTACTTTAGCGGACACTTCTATTTCATGCTGATTTCTTATTACTGTAAAAAAAATAGTATCTCCAATCTCATGTGTTTGAATGATTGGATTTAATTCTGATTTGCTAGAAATGGAAATTCCGTTTACTTTTATGATCTCATCGCCTACTTTTAAATTGGTGTCAGCAAGTGGATCGATATAAGTAATATAGAGCTGAGTGCTCTTTATTTGTACCTCTTTTCCTGCCTTTCCAAAGGCTACTATTATCGCATTTTGATTGGCTTCTTCTAATTGTAGATGGTCTCTAAAATAGACATCTTTTGTATTCTCATTTTCCATAACTACTTCCTCTTTTTTTATAATGTCCCAATCTTTTTTCAATTTTGAAATGAGTAAAGTAGGAATGGTTGCTTTTAATTCTGACACATAAGCTAAATGAAATGATCCTTTTGCACTATATCCATTTTCTACTTCGATGCGAGAAGAGATATCAATTGTTCCTCCTGGAGTTTCAATATAGTAAGGAAATTCAAACGTAAGTACAATCAATAATACGAAAAATAAAATGAAACCTTTACTATTTTCTTTTACGATTTGTTTTGCCTTTTGAAAAACTTGTTTGATCATAATCTTATCCTTTCTTTTTTATTTTATGATTATCTTTATTATTATATCATATAATTTATCAAGAAATAAGGTGTCTTATTATGAAAAAAATAGGTACAAGTATTCTCATTTTACTCCTCCTACTTTTTATTGCTTTTGAGATATTAACGGAATCGAAAACCATTATGGAATCTGTTGTTTTCTCTTTTCAAATTTGGCAAAATAATATATTTCCTTCTCTATTTCCTTTTTTTGTGTTATCCGAAATTCTAATTCATTATGGTTTTGTAGAATTGTTATCAGAAATTTTTAGATCCCTTATGTCAAAATTATTTTGTATGAAGGGAGAAGCTTCTTTTGTTTTTTTTATGAGTCTGGTTTCTGGTTTTCCAAGCAATGCAAAATATACAAGAGAACTTTACTTAAAAGGCATGATTAATCAGGAAGAAGCATCTAAATTACTCACATTTACTCATTTTTCAAATCCTCTTTTTATTTTAGGAACTGTTTCTATTTTGTTTTTAAAGAATAAGGAGGTAGGCCTTTTAATCCTACTTTGCCATTATGTTACAAATATTATTATCGGTCTTCTTTTTCGAAATTACTATAAAAGTGAGCATGAGAATAGTAAAGTATCTTTGAAACGAGCAATTTATGCGATGCATGAAAAAAGAATGCAAAATGAAAAAACATTTGGGCAAATGATTACTTCTGCCCTCACTAATAGTATACAAACATTATTATTGATACTTGGAACCGTTACTATGTTTTTAGTTCTTACAACAATTATTGATCATAACTTAAATTTGAATGCCTTATATCAAAGTACTTTAAACGGATTTATTGAAATGACACAAGGACTTAAGTATGTAAGTATGTTAGGAATTCCATTAAAAATCAAAAGTATTCTAACTGTTATGATTTTGTCATTTGGTGGACTTAGTGTGCATATGCAAGTGATTAGTATTATAAGCGATACCAAAATAAAATACCTGCCTTTTTTGACTGCACGACTTTTACATAGTGCGATTGCTGGTATTTTAGTCTTTTTGTTATTTGATTTTTGGACTTGTTTTATCTGAAAAAACTATACTGTTGATGCTGTTCTTTTGTAATATCTGTTGGTGCTGGAATACGAGTTGGAATAGTTGTAAGAGAATTATTATATTGATATAAAATATGGATTCCATAATCTTTCTCTAACAATTTATTGGTAACTGGAATATCAATTTTTAAAATAGAATTATTCGTAAAAATTGATGTAGTTAGATTATTTTCATATACAGAAGTTTCTACTTGTCCAATTGTACTTCCTTCTGGGAGTTGCCATACATAATCATGATATTGAATACGATTATTTTCAATATCTAGGGACAGATTATAGCTATCATTTGTTCGATAGTTGAGTGTGATGCAAAATTTTCCACAACTAGTTATATTTTTTAATTTTAGGTCTTGAAAATCTTCGTTGATTTTTTTTGTTAGAATTCCTTGTTTCATCAATAATGTCGTTTGAAAATCCCCTTTAATATAGATTTCCCTAAGTGATATGATAATTTCAAATAATAAAACAATTACAACTGCGATTAAGCTAAATGTGACTGTAATTTCTATTAAAGTAAATCCCCTTTTTTTCATTTAAATTCCCCCTTCTGTTGCATTGAACGCTAAGGAAGTGATTGTCCCATCTATGAATTCTACAATAATCGTAGGGACTTCTATATTAGAATTGGATAAGCTTAATATATATTGATACATTTTCTCACTAAAGGGATTATTGTTTGTTTCTTGTAGCTGTTTTTTTAAATTTGTGAGATCTGCTTTGACTACAATCGCTTTTTTTACATTTGCCATCTGCATTAGTGCATCACAGTAAGCTTCCGAAGAAATGGTAAAGGAACATGATTCAATTTCCATATATTCATGTGTTTCTAGGTATCTTGTAATATTAGTACTATCTGTTCCTAGTAAATAAGAATTGATGTTTTTCACATAGAAAATACTTGGAATGGTATCTCTTTCGAAACTAATATCATAATTTTTCTTGATATTAGAAAATTGAACAAATAAATATATGAGTGTTCCAATTACAAATGTCGAGACTAATAAAGTTTCTATTAAGGTAAATCCCCTTCTATTTTTTTTCATAAGTTAACTCCTTTTTATTGTATTTATAACAAATCTATTATATAATATATTTAGGATAAATGCTAGTCCTAATTGAATAAAAAGGAATATAAAGGGGAAGTGAATCATGTTAAAAAAATTTGATTTTGAGAAAACACCAGTTGTAGAAATTGTCAATGATATTTTAGTAGATGCTAGCAAAAGAGGTGCGAGTGATATCCACTTCGACCCACTTGAGAAATATATGAAAGTACGTATTCGTATTGATGGAGCTTTAATTGATTATGCCGAGGTTCCAAATAGCATTAAGAAAAATTTAATCACACGTATTAAAATTATTTCTGGTATGAATATTACAGAATCTAGATTACCACAAGATGGAGCGATTAAAGCTACCTTACAAGATGTAAACTTGGATTTGCGTGTTTCTTGCTTACCTATTTTAACAGGTGGTGGGAATGCAAATGAGAAAATCGTAGTACGTATTTTGGATTATAGCATGAGTTCAAGTGGACTTGAAACATTAGGTTTCAGTGAAAAAAATTACCAAAAGGTTTTAAAAATGATTTCAATGCCAAATGGAATTATATTAGTAACAGGAGCAACTGGTTCTGGTAAATCTACGACTGTATACTCTATTCTTCAGAGACTCAATCGTGAGGATACCAATATTATTACAGTAGAGGACCCAGTCGAAATGAATATTGAAGGTGTCAATCAGGTACAAACGAATAGTGAAATTGGTCTTACTTTCGCAACTGCATTACGTTCTATTTTACGTCAGGATCCGAATGTCATCATGATCGGAGAAATTCGTGATACAGAAACTGCTCGTATTGCTGTACGTGCTTCTATTACAGGTCATATTGTATTATCTACAATCCATACAAATAGTTCTTTAAACACCATTGAACGTTTAATTGATATGGAAGTAGAACGTTACTTACTTGCAAGTGCTTTAACAGGTATTATTTCTCAAAAATTAGCCCGTCGTTTATGTCTACATTGTCGTACAAAAAAGAAAACCAATCAATATGAAAGAGATTTGTTTAAAAAAGTGCTCCATCGTGATATTGATGAAATCTATACAACGGAGGGTTGTGAAGAATGTGGAAATGGTTATAAGGGTCGTATTGCAATTCAAGAGGTACTTTTAGTCAACCAAGAAATTAAAGATGCAATTAGTAGTAATCTACCAAAAGAAAAATTAAGAGAATTGGTATACCGTGCCGATGTAACTACTTTATTAGAAGATGGACTTGAGAAAGTTGCAGAAGGACTTACCACTTTTGAAGAAGTGTTAAAATTAATTGAACTTGAAAATGATGATCGTAAAGATAGTGGTTCTTATGATCTGAAATCAGCTTTGGACTATACTTCTATTGCTCAAGAAAAATCACAAACAGAACCAGAAACTTATCAATCTTATGTTTCAGATTATGAAGAGAAACCTACTCCTAGTAAATCAATTTTAGAAACGACAGAATTAGATAAGGATGTGGATATCAGTAATGATTCATTAGATGAATTTTTAAGAAAAGTAAATGAAGAAAATTCTTTTACAGAGAAAAAATCTAATTTGGATAGTGAAGAAAAAATAAGCGAAGAGAAAATAGAAGAAAAACCAGTTATAGAAGAAGATTCTTACTCATTTGACGATGATGATCTAATGAATATGGAATTCTAAAAAAGATTGCAAATAAATGCAATCTTTTTACATGTGATATTTTAAAATTTATTTACGCATTTTATAAGCTCTTACCTTTGATAGCTGATAGCCCTTATAAGCAACATTATCATATTTTACGAAATTTTCTATTTCTTCAGGATATTCTATTATTTCGAATGCATTTGCTTTTTCTAATATATTTTCTAGAACTTGTGATAAAACTTGTGCAATAGAAATGTTATTACAAAATACTGTTTCCTTTTCAAATTTACTATAGTGCATACTCCATGGGGAAAACAAATAAAATCATCAACTATTTCTAAACGATTTTGTTCAATCATTTGTTTTCTTTCTTTTGACACCAAGAATGTTTTAGATATCTCTTAACTCATATAAAGATAATTTCTCTAATACGTATTTCTTTCCCTCAATCGTTACAATTGGTTTAAATGATGAATATAATGTATTTAATCTTTTATCACTAATCTCTGGTATTTCTATCTTTTTAGGTATTATAATAAAACCATTATTTCCATATATTTTTTCCATAATTAGCCCCCGTTAATAAATAGTATATACTAAATTTGTATTTTGTTAATTCATAGATTGTTTGAAAAAAATAAAATATTATTGCTTCTCTAAATATTTAAAATAAATAATTCTAATCCAATATTTTTATCAATTCTACCACTTTTAATTTGATAATCTAGTGTTGCTAATTGCTTTAGATATTCTAATAATGTATCTTCTTTAAAATTATGACTTTTCTCTAAGGCAAGTTTAATTCGGTAAGGATGGACCTCTAAAGAAGATGCAATATCCTTTTCAGAATATCCTTTTCTACTTAATTGTTTTGATTGGTACATCATTCGAAATTGATTCGCAAGCATTATGATAATTTTAATCGGTTCTTCTCCCAATTTAATCATTTCTGTATAACTTTCTAATGCCTTTTCCTTGTTCTTGGTTACAATATTATCTATAAGTGAAAAAATATCAATATCTACTGTTTTGCAAGTTACATCGATAATATCTTGTCTCGTAATTTGCAAATCGTTACTCTTGTATGTTTTTAATTTCTCAATTTCTTGTTCTAAAATGGAGAGATTGTTTCCAACACGATTTATTAAAAAGTTCGCATCAGATATCTGAATTTGGTAAGGTTTTAGCATTGTAGTAACATATGCTTTTTGGTCTGTTAATGGTGCAAATTCTTTAACAATTCCCCTCCTCTTAATTTCATTTATAATTTTTTTTCGTTTATCGATAGATTCTTTATTTACAATGAAGAATAATAACGTATTTTCATTTATATTTCGTAAGTATGTATTTAGAATATCTATATTTTGTTCTGGTAATTTCTTATTTGTAGTTCCCGTAAATATATAGCTATTTTCTACTATAATCGCTTTCTTATCGCTAAATAATGAGATGGTAGATGCATCTTCTATAATTTCTTTTAAGTTACTATTTTCTAAATCATATGTATTTTGATTTATTAGATCTATTTTTTCATTTACAAGAATTGACTGTATTTCTTTTTTTATTAAATAATATTCTAGACCATAAAATAAATAGATCATATCCATCACCTATTCACATTATAACAGATTCAATAATAGAAAAAAAGCAATATCATGCTTTTTCTAGTTCAAAATAAAATGTAGTTCCTTTTTCTTTTATAGAAGTAACTCCATAAGGCATTTTGTGCTGTTCCATAATACTTTTTACAATCGATAAGCCAATTCCAGTACTATTTGATTCCCTGTTATAATTTTTATCAATTTTATAATAGCGATCCCATATATAATCCAATTTTTCTTTTGAAATACCCTTTCCATAATCGATTATTTCTACTAAAATTGTAGTTTCTTTTTCTACTACATTTATGAGAATTTGTTTATCTTCACCAATATGTGTAATGGCATTACTAATTAAATTATAAAGAACTTGTTCCATTCTTTTTTTATCTGCTTTAACAAAGATTTCTTTCTTATTGGTATAGATCAGTTGATAGTCTTGCAGATAAGAAAATCTTTGAAGGATTGATTGAATAAATATGTGTAAGTCAAATGTTTCCATACAGAGATTTTCAACTCCTGCTTGCATCTTAGATAATTCTAAAATATCATTTACGAGTAGATTCAAACGATCTGTTTCTTCCATAATTGTATTTAAATGACTGTTCCTCTTTTCTTCATCCTGATAACTGAAATCTTTTATCATTTCTGCATATGCTTTTATCATAGTCAGAGGTGTTTTTAAATCATGGGAGACATTGGCCAGTAAATCTCTTCTAAGTTCTTCTGTTTTGGATAGTTCGATTCGCATGTGGTTCAATGTTTCTGTCAGTTGATTCATTTCTTCTATATCACTAACTGCATCAAATGAGACACTAAAATTTCCTTGTGTTAATTGTTTTGTAGCTTCATTTAAACCAATGATAGGTCTTGAGATGCGTTTGGAAATAAAATAACCAATTAATAAGGATAACGCAAGTACTAAAACGGTAACATAAACAAGTTGGTTTGCCAATATATTGGTTGCCCAGCCTAATGGCTCTAAAGAAACATTAATAAAGATAAAAGTATCTAAATCTAATTTTAAGGCTTGTACTAATGTTTTATTTTGAAAACGCTGATTGACAATTTTATAGCTTTTACTATTTTCACCACTTGAAATGAAGTCTTTTTGATAAGCATAAGTGATACTAGAAGAATCTAAACAACCTCTACTATAACTGTTGCTAGAATAAAATGGATTTCCGCTTTTTACGACTTCAATGCAAACACCTTTATCAAATGTAATATGATCCATGATCTCTTCAAAATTTACTGATTTATAATTTTTTTGAATTTGAGTTGCAATTTGTTTCATATCTTTCACTTTCGCATGTTCATAATAAGTATCTAAAAAAATGACCTGAAATAACCATAAAAAAGTTAGTATTGTAAGTGAAAATAGGATCAAATAGGACCAAATTTTATGTGTGAGATTATGATTCTTTTTCAATTTCAAATTTATAACCTACCGATCTTACTGTTGTAATTAAATCTCTATATTTCCCTAAGTTTCCACGCAACATTTTAATATGGGTATCAATTGTTCTATCATCTCCAAAAAAATCATATCCCCACAAAGTACTTAAAAGTTGTTCTCTTGAAAGTGCAATATTGATGTTTTTTGTAAAAAAGGTTAGTAATTCATACTCTTTAGGTGTGAGTTTAATTTCTTTTCCATCAATTTGAACGGTATGTCCTTTATAATCAATTATCAAATCTTTATAACAAAATTTATCTGTCCCATTTTGATAACGTTTGGTAATGGCTTTGATACGAGCTATCAGTTCTTTTGGACTGAAAGGTTTGGTTAGATAGTCGTCAATTCCTAAATCGAAACCAACTAATTTATCATATTCTTCACTACGAGCAGATAACATAATTGTGGGAATATTTTTTATTTTTTTAATTTCTTTATAAGTTGAAAATCCATCTAATATAGGCATCATAATATCAAGTACAATCGCATCTATTACTTTATTTTTTACGATTTCGATTGCCTCTTCTCCATTAGATGCTTCTTCTACTAGATAACCTTCATTTAAACAATACTCTTTTACAACTTCTCTTATTTTTGGTTCATCGTCTACAATTAAAACAGTCATCAAATCACTTTCCTTATATAATATTATACTAAAATATTTGTAGTTTTTGTGAAAATTTAAAAGAAAAAGATATTTCTGTTTAAAAAATATCTTTTGTGTTTCTTATCATATTTTTACCTTAGATTTTTCTTTTAGAGATGCGAAATCCATAGCAATTTTAATCATCTCTTCACTTGTAATCCATCTTCTTTTTTCTAATTGATCCAATATTAAAGTATCGATGTAGTCCAAAATATAAGCATATCGAGGATCACAGATTTTAGCTTTTTGCTTTCCATTTTGTTCTATTTGTCCTATATAGTAAGAAATAGATGGATTGCGGTCAGTATATTTCTTATATGCAATTTGAATGTAGTGTTCGTTTGGCGTTTCTAAACAAATGTTACGCCTTGTATATTCTCTTTCGTTCAAATTTGAAAAAGGAAATTGTCTCCATATTTCTATTAGATTGTCATTCTTTTGATTACGTTCTACTAAATAGAAAATATTGTAAAGAGCTGGTTGATCAGTATGTTTTTCTTGATCATGTAATAAAGTATTAATGGTCTCCACTTCATATATATTCTCTTCTACTAAAATAGCAAGATAGGCAATTGCATTGATGCTATCATCTAAATTGAGTGTTAGTAGAGTTTCTAATTTGTTTAGTTTGCCCTGTTCTTCCTCTATTTGTAATAAACAAGCTCTTTTTTCAGCATTTCCTAAGTTGTCTAATTGTTGTTTCAATTCTTCTATCCTACTTGCTATTTGCCTTTGTAATTGTAAATATTTTTTCTGATATAAAGGTATTCTTTCCATAATAATCCTCCCTTTTTATGAATGATTGTTATTATAACAGTTTTTTTCAATCTGTCAAATTTATTAAAAAAAGATAGTTTTCACTACCTTATTTTTTTGCCTGCGTAAGTGCTTGATTTACTGCTTTAATATAAGTATCGGCAGTAATTGTTACGCCACTAATTATATCTAAACTTAGTTTGGTTTGTTCTTCATTTGTCCATTTGACCCAGTCTAAGTTTTGTTCTTCAATCACTTTTTTTTCAATTTGTTCTACTTGTTCATACCATTCTGCTCCATCTGGAATAACACCAATATTGGCAGAAGTTTCTTTCATGGCATAGTTATCATGTAATGCTTTTTTGGTAGTAATTGTTCCATCTTCTGTTTGATAGGTAGAATCAATAAAACAACTTTCGATATTTCCATATTTTCCAACATAAATAGTTGCTGTTGTAACATACTCTTTTCCATAAGAAATGTATGGTACAATACCAGTATAAGTTCCCGTTTTATAAATCCCCTCTTTCTCTACTTTTTCACAGCCACAAAATGCTAAAAGTGAAAGTATGATAATAGTTGTTAAGAATAATTTTTTCATATAATAACACTTCCTATTCTTTTTATATTATATCCAATTTTTGCTTAATTTACAATCTCTTTTGTATATGTTGTATACTTTGTTTCGCTAAATATCCTGTGAACATTCCGGTGATAAGTGAAAACAAAATCATAAATGGTAAGTAAAAAATTAAATTTGGTATTTTTAAAATTAATATTGCGGTAATCATTTGTCCGATACTATGGAAAATAGATCCCATAATGCTTATTCCAATAATCGATAATTTTGTTTTGCAAAGTAGTGCCATAATACCAACACTAAAAAGAGAGCCTGTTAAGCTGAAGAAGAAAGTGATACTAAAAATACCAGTTCTTAACATACCCATTAAAAAAACTCTTAAAATGGCAACTAAAAATGCATCTTTTCTTCCGTATAGAAACAGCACAATTACAATTATAATATTGGCAATTCCTAATTTCATTCCAGGAATAATCCCACCAAAAATAGGAAAAAAGCTTTCTATGATACTTAATAAAATAGAAAGGGCAAGAAACATTGATAATCTAGTTCGTTTTTTATATTCCATATTTCTCACCTCGCTACCGTATCTATTATATTTTTTGCTTCAATTTGAATTACTATTTTATTGGGTAAACAGACAATCATTTCTGTATTTTTACTAATATATCCTTGTTTGGAACAAATATGAAGTGGACTTTCTTCTTGTTTCACTCTAATTTTACCTTTATTTACTTCTATTACAACTGGCCCATTTTCTCCTTCAACGATATAATCCCTTTGTTCATTTTGTGTTAAATCAATTATTTGCACTACTTCATTTTGATAATAAATGAGTGCTGTTTTGGCTTCTTGTTTTTGTATCATAGAAAAAATAATTAGAAATAAAATGGTAATACCGAGAATACTAACAATCAATTTTAAATCACTTTTGTTCATACTGATTCATTCCTGACGACGTGATGATTTGGTTTTCATTGTTATACCAAATTGCTTCTGCATTTTCATTTTCTATAAACATTTGTCCTTCTTCTATTGGCATTAAAAACAAAATTGTTGATAAGATATCACCTAAGCGACTATCGTCTGTGATTACAGTAACACTTTTCATATGATTGGCGGGCATTAAGGTATCTGGATCAATGATATGATGATATTTTTGACCATTGTATTCATAATATCGTTCATATCCACCACTAGTCACTACACTTATATTTTTTCCATATACGATTTTACAAATTTCTCCTTGTTTACTATTTGGATTCTCTATTCCAATGGAAAATTTATTTTTGTTTTGTGGAATTCCAACTTTGACATTACCTCCTGCATTAATTAAATAGTTAAAAATTCCAATGGACTCTAAATATTCGCCAACCATTTCAGTTGCATATCCTTTTGCAATCGCACCTAAATCAATATTGACATGGTTATTTTTGATTTGATTATTTTCCAAAAGAATAATATCTTCTATATTGGATCTATCATTTTGTTTTAGTTCCTCGATTGTTGGAATTCCATTTTGATTGTCCCGATACTGTTTCCATACATCTAAAACATTGCCCATACTAATATCTAATTTTCCATTACTCTTATCATACCATTCTTTTCCATAAGAAATCATATCATAGAGCCTCTGATCTAAGGTAATTGTATCTACTTCTAATGTATTGTTATGAATGGTATATAAATTTACAATATCATCATAAGATTGATAACGGTCCGCAAGTTTATGATGTTCTTGATATATTGTTTCAATCCCTTGAAATGCTTGTTCTACTTTTTTAGAATCTGTTTCGTATAATTTTACATAGATATAAGTATCCATATAAAAGAAGTTTCTCGTATATTCTTTTCCTTCATTTTTAAAAATAATATGACATATCAATAACCCTACGATTAAAAGAGGTACCAATATCCATATGATTTTGTTTATCTTTTCTTGCATTTCGCTACCTACTTTCTATATAAGATTGTATCAAAATGTAAGAATAAAGTCTAGGTAGATATGAACCTAAACGAAAAGTTAAATAGAAAAAAGAAAAGATCTCTACTTTTCTTCTAAAACTTGATAGTATAAATTTGCTAGTTGTTTCCCAGCCCGTTTAATTTCTCTTGATTCTACCATTTTGTATCCTTCTTCTACAAGTGAAGGCAGTTTTCCTTCTAAGATTGCTACTGTTTTTTGCTCATATTCATCAATGCTTGTAGCTTTATAGACATGTTTTCCCTCTTCTAAAAAATCAAAGATAGGAATATTAGATACCAATGTTGGTATTTTTTCAGTTAATGCTTCTAGAATTGGAATTCCTTCTGTTTCCTCTAGTGTTGGAAAAATATATAAATCAGCACCACTATAGGCACTCCTTAATACACCCGGTTCTACATAACCCGCAAATACAAGATTATCTAATTTTGTACGAACTGCTTTTTTTACTCTTTTGGGTGCAAACGTAAGTGGCATATAGCCAAACCAAATGAATTTATATTGCGGAAGTCGTTTGGCAAGTTCTACAAATGTTAGAATTCCTTTTCGTTCCATATATAACCCAACACCCATAATCACTTTATCAGTTTTTTTATATCCGAAATCTTGTCTAAATTTCTTACCATTTTCTTCATTTCGTTCAAAAAATGACATATCAATTCCATTAGATATCGCAGTAATTGGACGATTTAGATGATAAGTTTCTAAAATTTTTTTACTATATTCTGTAGGGGTTAAAATATGATCTCCTAATCTGTAACATTTACAAATCCATTTTTTAAATAAAGGTGCGATTTGATTAGAAAAAATAAATGAATTTCTAAAATCTTCTTCCGTAGAATGAGCATGATAGATTACTTTTTTTCCTTGTTTTTTTGCTTTTTTTGCCATATAGTAAGATTTGGGGCCATAAAAATTAATATGAATAATGTCATAATCCCTACATTTTGGATCTGTTGAATATTCAATATGATTATCTTCTAATGCTTTCATTTGATGTTGAATGGCTTTTCCTAATCCAGATTTTCCATTGAGGCTTGCAAATTCTGTATACAATAATACCTTCATATTTTTCACCTAAATTGATTGTACCATACTTTCTAATAAATTACCATACTGACCAAAATAACATCTTCGCCAATTTTTTCAATTTGTTTCCATTTTACTTCCATTTCGTCTTTATTACTAAAAATATTGGTGATAAATTTAGATTTTTGTACAATTAAAGATTCCATATTACCTTCTTTATCAATGATTACATCAATAATATTACCAATTTTTTTCCCATCTTCAATATTAACGATGTCCTTGTTTTGTAGATCTGATAATCGCATATATATACCACCAATTCATTATATGAAAAAAGCAGAATTTTTATCCTGCTTTTATCTTATTCATATAATAATGAATTTTACTAGCCCAAGTTGTACTTGCTGCATATTTTACTCCAATTTGTTCTGGAGTCACAAGTTCTTTGGCTATATAGTTATTGTATAAATTATTTAAAAATGCATCAATTCCTTGATCTAAGGTATCAAATGCACGGTAAGATCCACCATTACAACCAGGTTTTCCCTTCATACCACCTACATTATTGCAAGCTTCTACAAGCTTACTGCAAGTTCCGTTACATCCTGTTTCATGTAGGACAATTGCAACTGCCATGTAAGGATTTATTCCTAGTTCTAAACATCTCGTGGCAAATTTTTCTCCTGTTCCTGCTACTTTTCCTTTTAATGAACGATTTAGTTTGGCAACCAATTCATCCATTGTAAGACCATCAAAGACAATCTTATTTTCAGCTTCTTTTTGTAAATATTCTAATACAACAGTACTTTTAAATGGTGCATATGCAACATCTCTATTATTGCTTTCAAATAATTTACGATTGTTCGAATCGATGGTGTTTTTTAATGCAACACCACCCATAATTAGTAGTAAGATACTTAGAAAAGAACCTATTATTTTAAATAATTTATTCTGTTCTATTTTCACAAATTTCACCTCAATGTAATTTAAGAGAACAACTTCATTTTATCGTATATTTCTTGTTTTGTCAAATTGGTGTCAAATGAAAAGGATAGTCGATACCATCCATAATCTATTCTATGCATGTACAAAATATTTTATGAATTTGAATAAAACAAACTATATTTGTACAAGATAGATGCAGAAAGGAGATTTATATGGCACGTCATAAAGTAGAAATTTGTGGCGTGAATACTGCGAATATTAAGGTATTAACGACTGAAGAAATGAATGAATTGTTTCGGCGTTTTCAAAATGGAGATCTTACTGCCAAAGATGAACTCATTAATGGTAATTTAAAATTAGTACTTTCTATTTTGAAAAAATACAACAATCGAACTGATAATATGGATGATTTATTTCAAGTTGGTGTGATTGGTTTAATTAAAGCAATTGATAATTTTGATTTGGAAAAGGAGGTTAAGTTTTCTACGTACGCAGTTCCTATGATTTTAGGAGAAGTAAGACGTTATTTGAGAGATAGTGGAAGTATCAGAGTTGCAAGAAGTATAAAAGATATAGCTTATCATGCAATGAAAGTGAAAGAGGAACTTACCAATGCCAATGGAAAAGAACCAAGTGTTGCTGAAATTGCAAAAATATTAAATTTAACGGAATATGAAGTAAGCAATGCGATTGATTCTATGCGAGATACTATCAGTATGTTTGAGCCAATTTATAATGATGGTGGTGATACGATTTATCTAGCAGATCAATTAGAAGATAAAAAGGATTCTCATTATTCATTAGATATGAAAATTGCATTAAAGGATGCAATGCAACATTTAAAAGAAAAAGAACGTCATATTTTATATGAACGTTATATTATTGGAAAAACACAATTGGAACTTGCTGAAGAAATTGGAATTTCACAAGCTCAAATTTCAAGATTAGAAAAAAGTGGTTTGGATAATATCAAGAAAAAGATTTTATAAATTGTTTAACAACTTTTTCTTCCGTTTCATTCAATCGATATATATGGATTGGTTTGGCACCATTCTTGTCAATCCATTCCCTTTGCTTTCTTATTTTTTGTTCACTATATGATATCATTATATTCATATCAGATATCCCCTTTTTTTTGACGTATTATAACATACATTCTCAAGAAAGGACAGAAAAATGATCTATTTATTTATATTTTTCGCAAAAGTAGTTGAGATTTCTTTAGGAACACTTCGTATGATTGTAGTTGCCAATGGTAAAAAATGGTTGGGAGCATTTTTGCAGTTAGCACATGCCCTTGTTTGGGTATTTTCAACAGGAGCTGTTTTAGTAGATATTAATCAAGATTGGATCAAAGCTGTTGCTTTTGCTGCTGGATCCTTTATTGGCTCTTATGTAGGCTGTTTTATTGAAGAGAAGCTTGCAATGGGTTCTAATATGATTACTTGTATTACAGATACAGGTAATGACAAAATGTTAGCTGATTTGAGAAGCTCTGGATATGCAGTTACTGTAATGCAAGGTTGTGGTATGGAAAATGATAAGGAAATTTATATGATTATGACGTCAAGAAAAAAACGACATAACGCCGTTTTGATTTTAAAAAAACATGATCAAGATTGTATGATTATTTCTGAGAATGTGGTCCCAGTAAATGGTGGATATTCCTTTTAGTTTTTCCATAAATATGCTTTGTCAGTAATAATATATGTACTAGAATCCACTTCTTTTAAATCTTTTTGATGAACTCCCCAAAGAAATTTTTCTTTGGCTTCTTTTTGATGAATGTCTTTTGTTACCAAAAAGTCAAAAGATGAGATATCTTTATTGTGGTTGATCATTTCTCCCATGATGAGCCCTACTTTATATTTAGGGTATTTTTCCTTAAACTGTTTTAAAAATTGATCATCAAAACTACTAATATAAAAATTGAGGTCTGAATATTTTTGAATTGTTTGAAATAATAAATCTGATATAGAACTATCCTTAACTTCAATCATAATAATCTTCTTTGATTTTACTTCTTTTAAAAAAACATCTAAAGTACAGATTTTTTGGTAATGTTTAGAATTGCCAAAATTATATTGTTCTAATTCTTTTAAAGTCATATATTTTACAATTCCACTGCCATCACTTGTCAAAGAAATTGTAGGATTGTGAATTATAACTAATTGATTATCTTTGGTTTTCCGTATATCCAATTCTACTCCCGCAATATATTCTGTTTCTAATGATGTAAGTAAGGCTTCTTTTGTATTTTCACAAAAACCATGATTGTTATTTCCGCGATGTGCAATCCATTTTCTCATATTTTACCCCTATTACATCATATGAAAAAAAGATATTTTTATGTATCGATAAACTGCATTAAAATCTCATTTGATAAATACAATTGTTCTTCTGGTATTCGCAAATATCTATTATGAACTTGTAATTTTCCTTCCTTTTGTAGTTGTCTAATAGGAAAAATAGAATCCATCTCTTTTCCATATTTTTGTTTAAACTGAATGAGATTAACTCCTTCTAATTTTCGTAAACCTAGTATCATTTCATTTTCCATCTTTGTTTTAAAGTCAATTTTTTCTTGATTGAAACAGAATTCTCCGTCGCAATATTTTGTAAGATTACGTGTATTGGTATAACGAATTTCGGGAATATATCCACTTGCTCCTAATCCAAAACCATAGTAAAATGCATTATTCCAATAAGCTAAGTTATGTTTCGATTCATAACTAGGTTGTGCAAAGTTACTAATTTCATAGTGTTTATATCCATTCTTTTTTAATATTTCACATATTTTTTCGTACATACTAAAATCAAGTTCTTCTTCTATTGTTTTTATATGATTCAAATAAAAAGGAGTATTTGGTTCAATCATTAATGAGTAGGTTGAAATATGTGGGATATCAAGTTTTAGAAAATTAGATAAGTCAGATACTACTTCTTCAATTGTTTCGTTTGGTAAAGCATAAATAAAATCAATATTGATATTTTGAAATCCATATTTTTTTAGTAAAAGAATTGCCTCTACTACTTGTTCTTTGGTATGATGACGATTCATAATTTTTAAATGATGTTTATGAAATGTTTCAACACCAATACTAATTCGATTGACACCATATTGTTTCATATATTTTATCTTTTCCTCTGTTAAAGATTCTACATTACATTCTATGGTATATTCATATTCTTTTTGTTTTTTTAAAGTGCTTATTATTTCTAATAAGTATTTGAATTCTTCTAAATCCAATGCCGTTGGAGTTCCTCCACCAATGTATATTGTTTTTAAAATTTCATTTTTATAATTTAATTGTATTTCCTTTTTTAAAGCATCTAAATAGTTGAAAATCCATTTTTTCTGATACAATACTTTAGAAAAGTCACAATAATTACAAATATGGCTACAAAAAGGAATATGAATATAAGCTGATCCAATCATTTTTTCTTTCCTTCTTTTTCTTTTATGCGCGCATCAATTTCATTTACAATTCGATATTGTTCTTTTAACGGATATTGGTTTAGTTCTGAAAAAATAATATATCCTCCTCCTTTTTTCATCATGACTGCAATCACACGAAGTTGCATATAAGTTTCTTTTTGATAGTCTCTTTTTTCCTTATTATTTTCCATATTTCTCTCCTTTGTTTATTATATCAAAAAAAGTTTCAATTTTGAAACCTTTTAGTCTGTTACTTCAGATACTTGATATTTTTTTACAAATTGACCTTTTTCATCTCTTGATAATTTTTGAAAATTTTCTAATCTTTTGCAATTTTCAGATATTTTTCTTTTTATTCTGATATATTCTACTACTTCACTATCTAATAATTGTATTATTAATGAGTGATATAAATATTTGTGTACTGTATTAGGACTTTTTATATTATATAATTGCTCTGATTTTTTTGTATCATAATTTTCTTGTTGAATATAATCACAAGTAAACAGGATAGAACGGATTAAACGTTCTGTATAAGATTTTTGTTTTCCTGTGATAGCAACAAGACGGTTTTCCCCAATTAGCGTAATTAAATTATCATATATTTGATTGTTATCATTATCTATTTGATATTTGCTCAATAATTTTGAAAAGTAAGTGATTCTTTTTATATTATCATTAATGTGTTTTATTCTTTTTTCTTCTATTTCACAAATAGATCTCCATTCATTTTGATTTACAGGAAAATTTTGTTGCAATTCTTCTTGTTCTATACCTAGCAATGGACCTAAATCACGGAAAAGAACAAAATGATTTTTATAATATTCATATACTTTGCTATCAAAATTATTCATGAGTTGGTTTTCTTCTAATTCTTCTATTTTATCGGAAATTATTGAGAAAATGTGCGTATTTAGTTTTTGATCAATTAAATTTCCATTTCTAAGATTTATTTTATGTTGTAGTTCTATATCTGAGATAGTAAGGTTTGGATTGTTCAAATAATCTGCGTAAAACTTCATATAATATTCGATTTTTGCAATTTCTGGATGTGTATAGATTTTTTTACCATTAATCATATTTAAGATAAATATCTTTGTTATTATGGTTGAAAAATTTCTCCTTTTTGAAAGTTGATTTAATCTACCCCGCATTGTTTCTGGATTTACTTTTAATGCATCACAACAAGCTGTAGTATCCACCATATCTCCTGTTAATCTCATTTTTATATAATTTAAAGTTGTTATATTTTTACTATGTAATTCTGGTGATTCCTCTTTTAATCTTTCAATAGTACTGTCAACAAATGTTTCTTCTGCTTCTGTTAACGCAAATAATTTATATAAACATTTCTTATTTTCATTCATCTTAAAAGGCTTTTTTGGTTTGTTATTTGGCTTTTCACGTTTCTTATTGGTTACAAATAAACTTCTAATTTGCTCCTCTGTTAATTCAGAATCAAGAATAGCATCAAATAAATAAATAATTTCAACTTCCTCTATACCAAATTGTTTGCCTAACTCGCTAAATGTGACTTTATGTTCTATAAAGTAAAAATATAAATGAAGTTCTTTCTTCTGCTTTAATAGTTTTGTATTTTGTCTGTCAAGCTTATCAAAAGAATATTGTGAAATCCCTTTTACTAAGTATTCGTTTTGCAATAGTTCAACAACTGCATCTACTGTTGTCTTTTGAATACGCGCTACATCTCCGAATGTTAGCGTACCATCTTTTAATAATCTATATATTTCTAATGATTTTTTGTTCTTTTGCCTACGTTTATTTTCCTCTTTTATTTTGGCAACTATAATCGGATTTAAAGTATATACATAGTTCCAAAACAATCTTTCATCTATTTCATATTCCTTTAATAATTCGTCAATTGTTTTATTTTCTCTTTTACACTCTTTTGAAAAAAATTCATTAATTATTTCTTTCATACCAAACACCCCTTTTTTTACAATACATACTAATATAATAAAAAGAAACACAAATGTCAACTATTTATGTTCTATCTCATGAAATTTATATAACTTTCCTATTCTTCTTCATTCATACTGAGTACAGATAAAAATGCTTCTTGTGGAATTTCTACACTTCCCACCATCTTCATCCGTTTTTTGCCTTCCTTTTGTTTTTCTAATAATTTCCTTTTTCTAGTAACATCCCCACCATAACATTTCGCAAGTACATTTTTCCGAACGGCTTTAATGGTTTCTCTTGCAATGACTTTACTACCAATAGATGCTTGTATCGGTACTTCAAATTGTTGTCTTGGAATTAATTTTTTTAGATTTTCAACAATATGTTTTCCTCTTGAATAGGCAAAATCTTTGTGTACGATAATACTCAAAGCATCCACACTTTCTCCATTTAACAAAATATCCATTTTGACCAATTGACTACTTTTATATCCGATTAAATCATAATCAAATGAAGCATAACCCTTCGTTGATGATTTTAATTTATCAAAAAAATCATAGACAATTTCAGAAAGTGGTATTTCATAATGAATATTAACTCTTGTTTTATCTAAATATTCCATAGAAACATAAGTCCCTCTTTTATTTTGACAAAGTTCCATAATAGGACCGATATATTCACTTGGAACAAATATATTTGTACGAATATATGGCTCTTTGATATCTAAAATTCTTCCTTTGTCTGGCAATTTGACAGGACTATCAATCATTATATGCGTGTGATCGGTTAATTCAACATCATAGACAACAGATGGACTGGTTGCAATTAAATCAATATTAAATTCTCGTTCAATGCGTTCTTCAATAATTTCCATATGCAGTAATCCTAGAAAACCACAACGGAATCCAAAACCGAGAGCTTTAGACGTTTCTGGACTAAATTCTAAAGAGGCATCGTTTAATTTTAATTTTTCCAAAGCTTCCCTTAAATCTGGAAATTTACTGGATTCAATTGGATAAATTCCACAGAAGACCATAGGCTTCATGGGTTGATAACCAGGTAAAGATGTCGTATTGGGATGAGAGGTTAATGTAATCGTATCTCCAACCTTCACATCTTCAATACTTTTGATACTGGCACATAAATAACCTACTTCTCCTGTTACCAATTCCTTTTTCTTTTCTTCTTTTGGCGTATGCACACCGAGTTCTATCACTTCATAAGTGGCCCCTGTTGCATTCATACGTATCTGGTCTCCTACTTTTACTTTTCCATTTACGATACGAATAGAAGTAATAATTCCCCTATATGCATCAAAATAACTATCAAAAATGAGAGCTTGTAAAGGTTGTTCTATTTTACCTTTTGGAGCTGGTACTTTTTCAATTACCCATTCCATCAATTCTTGAATTCCAATGCCGTTTTTCGCACTTGTAAGCAGAATTTCATCTTCTTCAAAACCAAGGGTATCAATGAGTTCCTTTTTTACTTTTTCAGGATCTGCATTTGGTAAATCAATCTTATTAATCACAGGGATAATCGTTAGGTTATTTTCTAAAGCAAGATAAAGGTTTGCTAATGTTTGAGCTTCAATTCCTTGGGCAGCATCCACTACCAATATTGCTCCTTCGCATGCAGCTAAACTACGGCTTACTTCATAGGAAAAATCAACATGTCCTGGAGTATCAATCAAATGAAGATGATAATCTTCATCTTGATAATGATATTTTAAAGAAACGGCATTTAATTTAATGGTAATACCTCTTTCTCTTTCAATATCCATATTGTCCAATAACTGATCTTGCTTTTCCCTTTCAGTAATTGCTCCAGTTAGTTCTAGAATTCGATCTGCGAGTGTACTTTTTCCATGATCAATATGTGCAATAATTGAAAAATTACGGATGTTTTCTTGTTTCATGCGTATCACCTATGTCTATTATACATGAAAAAAAGATATTTTTGTATCTTTTTCCAATGTTGTTATTTAGTTTCTAGCCTATTGTCAAAGTTTCTTATGAGATTATTCTTCCATAATTTGATTTAGAAAGTTAAAAGCAGCTCCTAAACCATCTTGTGCCCATTTTCCAATTCCTTCTGATATTTTTAACCCAGTATTGGATATTTTTGTTTGATAATTAATCTCTCTTTCTCCCATGTAGTCTTTAATATCTACGTTTTTTCCGTCTGCTATATCTTGTTCAAATTCTTTAATTTTATCTTGTGTTAATGTAACTCTCTTATGTTGTTCAAATTCATAATATCCAGTTGCTTCTGATACATAAAGGGCAAAAAAAGCAATAAATAATGCCAAGAATATCTTCCAAAATATTTTACTCGCCCATTTTTTCTTTTCTTCTGGTTTCATATGGTCACCCCAAATATTCTTTGATAATAATAGATAATGCTTCTATGGTATTCATCACTTCATCAATACTATTTTCGTTTCCTCCACATTCAATCAAGACAGAGTTTGGACTTAAATTTTGGTTATAAATACCATTCACCCCAGGTCCTTCTTTGGTCATCACACCTCTACTTAATGCTGGGTATTTTTCTTTGATTTTACTATTTAAAAGGTTTGCTAGAGCAAGATTGGTTTCTGCGTTTTCATGCTCCATTCCAACGACAAATAGCACTTTTGCGTAATTTTTACCATTGATTGTAGTTGTGGATGCCTGTTTTGGAATGGCATCTCGATGTAAATCAATTAATAATTTTAAATTCGGATATTGATTTAATGTATCTGTGATAAAAAATTTACTTGCTTGATAACTATAAGAATAATTCCAGTTGTTTAGATTTAAAAAATCAGATATATTAGATGTTTCAACAATTGTTGGAATCCCTGCTTTATTTAGCTTCTCTTTTAACAAATAAGATGCCATTAGAACATTTGGTGTGATGTTATATTCTTCAAAGTTAGTAGCACTGTATCCTTCTAATTGATGTGTATTATAAATATAAACAAGTGGATCGGTTACAACAGTAGGGTTAGGATCTTTGATATACTCCGTTGGATCTTCTAAATAATCATCATTATCCTGTAAACCAGGATCTGCAATTACGGGAATGATTGGGTCATCTTCTTTCATTTCATACCCAAAAACAGTTTCTAAAATACTAACCGGTTTCTTCATATCGATATTCGATAAAAATTTGAAAAATTGGTTGACGATATTATGGTTGCTTTTTTCATATAGTAAATGATGATTGGAATCCTTTAATAAGGAAAGGATAAATTCTTCATTGCTAGAAGCAAGTCTCACATTTAAAAACAAACCTAAAACCCATTGATAGAGAAAGAAAAATAAAACGAATAATACGAAAAATTTTAATAAGATGTGTTTTTTTTGTCTTTTTTTGGCACGAAATTGTTTTCTCAAAAGTATCACCCACTTTAATGTATTCTGATTATACTATATTATGAATGCAGAATATGTCGGTAAAACTTGAAATAAAAAAATTTACGTTTTTTTCGTAAATTTAATCTTTCATTAAACTTTCATGTAATACTTCTTCGGTTGTACTTAAATCGACTTCTTCAATACGATCTACTCTACACATTTCGGCAGTTAAGATACCTTCTATTTTAGTTACTGCATTTTCTACTACATCGTTAACAACCACATAATTATATTTTGGCATTTCGTTAATTTCCTGATAAGCAGTTTTAAACCGAGCAAGTACTTTTTCTTTTGTTTCCGTTCCTCTATTTTCTAGACGCTTTTTCAAAATATCCATGCTTGGTGGTACTAAAAAGATAAAGATTGCATCTGGTACTAATTCTTTTACTTTTAAAGCACCTTGTACTTCAATTACTAATATTACATTGATTCCCTGACTTCTTTTCTCCTCAATGATATCTCTAGGGGTCCCATAATAGTTACCATTATATTCTGCATACTCTAATAATTCATTTCTTTCAATTTTCTCTTCAAATGCTTTCTTCGTAAGAAAATAGTAATGAATCCCATCTACTTCTTCCCCTCTAGGGCTTCTGGATGTACAAGAAATAGAAATCCAATAATTATGATTCCTTTTTAATAGTGCATTACAAATGGTATCTTTCCCAGAACCACTAGGTCCTGATACGACGATAAGTGCTCCATACTTCTTGGTTTTAATCATAGATATTTCTCCTCTCTTGGTAAGGGTAGTATAACAACTTTTAAGTTAGTTTGCAATTCTATGTTTGATTTGTGGTGTTGTTTCTGTAATATTTGAGAATGTATAGCCATTATTTTTTCCATAATGAATAATATCTCTTAATGCATTTAAGGTATAATAATTGCTTTCATAATCATGCATTAAAACAACATTGGTACCACTATGGAGAGAACTTGTTACATTTTGATAAACCTCATATGCACTACTAACTCCACCTGCGTCTCCGCTACCAATATTCCAATCAAAATAGATATACCCTTTATTGGTTAGCTCTTTGGCAAGTCTTGTCATAATACTTGGATTGAAACGACTTACTGTATTCGAACTTCCTCCAGGGAATCTTGTTATCGTTGGTTTTACTCCTGTAATTCCTTCTAATTTTTCAGACATAAGTCTTAAATCTTCAAAGAAAGCTTCTTCGGATGCATAAATTTGCCTATAGTTATGGGTATAACTATGAATCGCAATTGTATGACCATCTTCATATGCTTGGCGGATTAGATAATTTAAAGAATCATCATGATTGATAATAAAGAAAGTTGCCTTGACATTCTCTTCTTTCAAAATTTGTAACACACTAGGTGTAATGGTTCTACTAGGGCCATCATCAAACGTTAAATAAATGGTTTTCCCCGTTTCTATTGGTTTTGGTGTAACACGAACAACTCTTGTTTCTTCTTTGATATGACCCGATGTATCACTTACCATATAGGTTAATTCATAAGTACCTAAAACTGCTGTATTCACAATACCTGATACTTTTACTTGGTTGGTTAAATCTCCATCACAATTATCGTAGGCTTGATAACCTAGCTCTTGATAGGTTTCATTTTGGTATACAATGACAACACTACTACCTTGCAATGTAATACTAGGAGCCTCGATATCTTTATATATAAACTCTCTTGCGATTGCGGTAGGGTTATGAGAACTATCTTCTACCGTATAGATCCATTTATCTTTCAATTTATGGATAACGACTTTATCGGTTAAATTACCATCATAATTGTCATACGCTTCGTATCCTTGTTCTTGGTATTCTTGATTAGGACACATATTTGCCCTCATATCTCCCGATAAAATAATCGTAGGTTTTTCTGTTTCTCTAACTTTTACTGTTCTTGTGGTTTCAATTGTTTTTCCTTTATCAATAAGAAAATAACGTATTTTATAGTCTCCTACTTTTTGCGTATCTACGGTTCCTTCTATTTTAATGTGTTGTTTTTTTCCTACTGTTTTTACTTTGGCACCTAATTCTTGATAAGGTTCATTTAATAATACAGTAATTTCTCGCTCTCCATTTAAGATTATTTTAGGATTTTGGTTCCAAAAAAACAATGTCATTATAACGCAAATATATATAAAAATAATGAATAATTTATAGATAGCATACTTCTTCATATCAAACACCAACTTCATATTTTTAGTATAGCACAAAATCATTTTTTTAGACAGAATGATTTTATAAAATAATAATTTAAAAAACAAGACGATTCATGGTCATGTTTTATTTCATTACAATAGTAACTATATAACCTTTTTCTTCTAATAAGTCAGCAATGCCACCTTCACCAATGATATGCGCTAATCCGACTGTACAAAAGACATTTTTACCTTCTAAAAATTTTTTTTCTAGTGCTTCTGTCATATTTTGATTTCTAACTGTAATGAGTTCATTGTTGTATTGTTCTGTATAAGAATCTGATGTTTCTTCTTCAAACACTAATTTTTCTAGATCCTCTTTATTTCCTTTTTTGTATAAATCATATAATGCAATCATATTTTCTTTTGCTTCATCCATTTGCTTGATACTTTCTTCTAGTAGATATACTTGCATATCCATATCAAAACCCAGTAACATATTGTATTGATATTCCGCAGATTCTAGTTCAATTATAGCTTTGTTGTCTGATTTTGCTAATTTCAAGAAATATTGATCAATACCATAGTTTTCATTTAAACCTGCATCTATCATGACAACATTTTCAAGCAAAGATTGCCACATAATTGGTTTGTAATGATTCATCATAGAAGTATATAAACCTGCACTTTTTAATAACGCTACACCTTTTGTATAGGTATCATTTTCTATATAATCTGTTATTTTTGTTCCATCGGTGTATACAAATTTAGATAAAAGTTGCATTTGATTTGACAAATCTTTTGTAAATTCCACTAGATCAAACTCAACAGCAATCGCATCACTATTTTGATAGGCATTTAATACATAATCAGGAAGCGGATATAATGATTCATCGCCTGCATGAATAGAACCAAATAAATACAATTTATTTTCTGTACCTTCTTTAGAAATCTCTAATAATAATGGCGAGGTGGTTGCGATTGGTGCTTCAACTGTTTCTTTTTTGCCACAACCTGTTAGCATAAAGCTAAAACATAAAATCAAGAGTAAGTATTTTAATTTTTTCAATTATGAATCCTTCTTTCTACTTATATTATAGCAAACCCAAAGTCAATTGTCATCGAAAAAAGAAGTGATTATTCCACTTCTTCAAATTGTGAATTATAAAGTTTGGCATAAAAGCCATTCTTTTTTAATAATGTTTCATGATTACCAGTTTCTACGATGTCTCCTTCATTCATAACAAGAATCAAGTCAGCATTTTTGATTGTGGATAAACGGTGTGCGATAATGAAACTCGTTCTACCTTTCCTATTTAATAACAAAAGAGATTAGCCTGTAATTGATAATTTCCAGAAATCAATTATTTACTTATATTTCTTCCATATAATATTCAATAGTTTTAGTATTTGGAATAGGGTCAACAATCTCCACTACTATGTTATAGTATAACTTATTCTCTAATATATCATAATATTTATATTCATCAATTATGGTCTTAGTAGGCGTATTATAATTAATCTCACCAGAAATTTCTAGAGCTTTTTCTTTCATAGAATTAACTAAATCTGAAGTTAATCTTTTGCTTTTTGCTTGTATACCATTAGTGTTTGTATTTGATAATGATTTAGTATTAATACCATTCATATTATCAACTATTCTAACGATTTTAGTACTGTCATAATTAGTAAATACAGTATAGCCTATATTAGTTTTAATTCCATTAACCGTGTAATAATAATCATATATTATACCGTTATCATTGATAGCAGATTCGATAATATAATCGTCTGGATTAAAATCAACATTTAGGTTCATCTTAATCTCGTTTTCTATTACACTCTTAAAATTATCTTTTGAAACATTAGAAATTTTTTTGTTTAATGTATACGATGAAACTGATTCATCCATTGTTTCAAATTCTGGTAATGAGCTAGATGAAATAGTAATATTAGAAGAACCATATATTTTTGTACTTTTTATGGCTGAGGAACTATATGTAAAACTATTAGCATAAGAAACAGCCTGATTTACATCATAACCATTTGCCAATTTAGTAAAAAATCTATTTGTCCAATTATATGTGTCTTGTTGGGGAATATCTGTAGTCCATCCAATAGTCACTTTTGCTCCCCTCGAATTAGCGTATTTTGGTAAATTATTCGTAGGGTCAGACGCAGTCGAACAACCAATAAAAACTCCTAAATCAACATAATTCATATTATACATACCAATTCCAGTATAGGCCCAATAATTATCACAATAGCCAACATCTTCATTCCTTATGGCCACAGCATAATCACCGCCTTTGCCAAGATAATCCCAGTAAATTGTTGATGAATTAGCATGTCCTAAAAAATATAAAACATCGCTTTCCATCCACGCCCTAGAATTATTAATTTTTAATGTCATTCTAGAAAGAGTCGGAATTGTTAGCAATAACGTTGCATAGCCCATTTCCGATAATTTTGTTTTAGCGATTGTTGCCTCGTCACTACTATCATCCCCAGATGAGTTACTAAATTTGGTACCTACCGAAAAAGAGTAACCACTTGCAGCTTGAATTGGCAGAACAGATATAAAACATACAGCGATTGTTAATAATGTTAGACATTTGAAAAATATTTTCACTATTATCCTCCTTTTTCATTTTTCAAATACATTTTTAATTATTCCTAGTAACCACCTAACCTGATTAATAGCAATGTTTAACTATTAGGAAGTTACTTGCTACGTATCATGGATACTAGTACAGCTCATATCTTACAAAGATAATATCATTAATTTGTATAATTTTCAATTCTTTAACAACT